>Ga0307432_1001193_pt1 | contig 16411 bp, 20 predicted proteins | sample SalMarWE160150MG_FD_202158 | JGI IMG/M metagenome (GOLD analysis project Ga0307432, IMG submission 202158) | Salt marsh sediment microbial communities from the Plum Island Ecosystem LTER, Massachusetts, United States - WE1603-150 | ecosystem: Environmental > Aquatic > Marine > Intertidal zone >...
GTGCCGACCTCAGCGGACTGGAAATCATGCGCACTGTACGTGACGAAGCCCGTAACCGGACTAATATCAAAGTTCTGGAATTTTCCCCGGCGGTGGAGCTTATACTCAATGAGCATGGGCAGTGTGCTGGAGCATTGCTCTATAACATGGAAACCGAAGAATACTTTATTTGTAAAGCCAAGGCGGTAATTCTAGCTACAGGTGGTGCTGGGAGGCTCCACGTTCAGGGTTTTATGACCACTAATCATTACGGTGCCACCGCTGATGGTATTGTTTTAGGCTATAGGGCAGGTGTGCCTTTGGCTTTTCTGCATACCGTTCAATATCACCCCACAGGCGTCATTTTCCCGGAGCAAGTAGAGGGATGGCTTATTACCGAGAGGTTCCGGTCGGAGGGGGCAGACATTTTGAATGTCCACGGGGAGAAGTTTGTCAATGAGCGCGAGCCCAGGGATGTGGAAGCAGCCCGGTTTATCAAGGAATGCCTGGATGGGAAGGGTGTTCCTACTCCTACCGGTAAGGTAGGGATATGGCTCGATTCCCCCATGCTTGATATTCTCCACGGTGAGGGGAGGGTGCGAACCGCCTTTGTGGGGAAATGGAAGGTATACGACCGCTTAGGAGTTGATATATCTAAAGCCCCCATGCTGGTCTATCCCACACTCCATTATCAGAATGGGGGACTTAAGGACAATGCCGAATGCGAAACTGCTGTGCCCGGGCTTTATGTTGCCGGAGAAGTGACCGGGGGACTGCACGGAGAAAACCGGCTGATGGGCAATTCGCTTATGGATATTGTAGTATTTGGCAGGATTGCCGGTAGAAATGCTGCTATATTCGCCAGGGAAAAAGCAAAAGAGGGAAAGCTAACCTTGAAGCATGTGAAGACTTATCTTAAAGAGCTCAAGGAGGCCGGGATTAAAACTGATAGGGTGGCCCCGATGCTCCTTCCCGATTACACCACGCCTGAAGTAAAGGAAAAGCAGCTTACCGTAAGCTACTTGGGGACTTTGAGGTAACAGTCGGGTTTAAGGCGTACGAAAAATCCCCCTCTTAAGATAAGAGGGGTCAGGGGAGTTACGAACGAACAGTGCGGCAGGTAATCCCCCTCTTAAGGTAAGAGGGGTCAGGGGAGTTATGAACGACTAGCAAGAGAGGTGAGAGCTATGTCTAAGAAAATCGCGCTTCCGTTAAACGACGAAATCCTGAAAGACCTCAAAGCCGGGGACAATCTCCTGCTCACCGGGGTCATCTACGTTGGCCGCGATGCCGCTCATAAAAGGATGGTCGAGGCTTTAGACCAAGGGAAGCCCCTGCCTTTCGATATCAAGGGGGCAACCATATACTACATGGGGCCTAGCCCGGCCAGGCCAGGGAGGGTAATCGGCTCGGCCGGCCCCACCACCAGTGGCAGGATGGATGCTTATGCCCCCCGCTTAATGGCCGAGGGACTGAAGGGCATGATTGGCAAGGGGTTGCGGTCCAAAGCGGTGAAAGATGCCATGGTGAAGCACAAGGCGGTTTACCTGGGGGCAATAGGTGGTGCCGGCGCCATAATTTCCAGGAGCATCAAAAAAGCAGAGGTGGTAGCCTACGAAGAGCTTGGTGCTGAAGCCCTCCGCCGCCTGGAAGTAGAAGAATTCCCTGTTACGGTAGTAAACGACGTCTACGGCGGCGACCTCTACGAAGAAGGCAAAGCCAAATACCAGGTCAGAGCTTCCTGAGTTAGACACAAAGCTCCTTTTTCCCGGTGCTACGTCAAAAGGCAGGCAATGGCACTAGGATTAACTAATCACATTTGGACTATTGGAGAAATGGTAAAACTCACAGACCGGAAGCAAAGGCAGAACCTTGTTCTAAGTCCTACAACTTGCGTGCCGCACTTTCAAAGAAATATCCAGGTCGAGGGCATCGGCAACCTTGAAAAATGTGCTAAGTGTAGTGTTATAAGCACCATTTTCCAATCTAGATATGGCGGGTTGCTTCGTTCCAATAATCTCGGCGAGTTGTGCCTGGCTAATCTGTAATTGGTTTCTACGCTCTATTATGCTGCGTATAATGTTATACTTGGGTCTTAAGGCATCATATTCCTTGCGAATGCCGGGCCTTTTAAGTAATTCTGCCTCAAATTCTTCGTAATTCGTAGCCTTTTTATTTATCACTTAAGTACTCCCTACACATATTTCTGACGTATAGTATAGTACAGCATAGTAAGTATATAACATATACGTTATATTGTCAAGACCTCGCTTTGTAATCATTCATTCTATCAATTGCTAGACATATATCATTTTGCGATATCTTATTCCTCTTTTTCTTAATGGCATGTAATAGGACAAACCTTCTTCCAGTATGTGCAAAGAAGTATATACGATATATATCCGAACTATGTTTAATTCTGAGCTCTCTAATGCCAGATGGTCCTATCTTGTCAACGTATGGCATGCCGAGTGTAATATTAAATTCTCTTAGTAGTTTAAGTACATGTATAATTTCCGCTATTGCACCATTAGATTGTCCCAAAATGAAATCTTTGACGGGCTCGTTGCCTCCGTTATCCATATAAAAGACAACGTGCCAATCCATGTCAGTTATTATACTGCGTTTCAAATTGCCCCAATTTGACGTCACGGTAATAAACGACATCTACGGCGGCGATCTCTACGAAGAAGGCAAAGCCAGATACCAGGTCAAAGCCTCGTGAGTCAGGCGCAACCTCCTTAACAGTCGTGGTTGCCTGCCCGCCACAGGCAAATTCTCGCTACGCCTTAGCTCTTGTGAACAGCCCGGAAAGGCGGTTGGAGTACGCCGGTGGGAGTACAACGTTGTCAATTGTCGCTCGGGAGCATCTGCTCGAAGCCTGAGGACATCGCGCCTGTCTAAACCTTTCGACGAAGTGTACTGTCAACGGCTTTACCAGCTGCTAAGAAACATCTTCCTTCGCTAACATGACGCAGGGAAGGCCTTCCGAGAAGAACTCCAGGAACATCAAGGGTGTCCTAGGTTGGTTTTACGATATATGCTAAACTCATCAGGTATGGATGGACTTTGGGATGTATTCAAAGAGCTTCTTAATCCAGCAATACGATTATTAGTCAAGCACTTATATGTAATCGTAGTGGTAATTCCTCAGGCTACGTGGGACTTGAGCCATGAAAATAATAAGGCCGAATCTATAAAGAAGCCAGTAAGTCAGTCAGCAGCAATTGTGTTGATGAATATATCTGAGAGTCCAATCGAGATATCTGATGCCGGTATAAGTTTTAAGGACGGGAGGGAATTGATACTTAGCGATTTTGACCTACCAGTCAAAATCGAGGGATACAACCGTCACGAGTTTCCGTTGAATCCAAATACATTTGAAATGTTAAAAGAGGTAGGGTTAGAAAATGTAAAATACTTCTATTTGGAGGACAGGCTTTTCCACAGGTTTAGAGCTCGACTTTCAAAAAAGGATATAGAGAGATTACTGACAGCCTACCGTTTGGTAAGGAGCGCCTAGGGAAACCGGAATTCCAGGGACACCATACCAATGAGGCCTACTACAAATAAGGTATTATGTCTCCAGAAGACCACCGTCCTGGATTACAAAGTAGTGTAAGTCAATACAAATGTGCTTCGTGTTGACCAATGATATAATAGCAAGTGGGAGTGGAAGTATCTGGAGATGACGGAATTAACACGACTGAGACGAGAACCGTCGACACATAAGACGAAACTCTTGACGCGGGGGTTCATATTTGCGTGCACGGCGAAGAATGAGTCTGAATGCCTGAACGGCCCTCTATTTGCTACAGAAAGCGTCTATGGCCCAATAGTTATCAGAATCAGGAAAGGCGACCTGCTGTTCTTGAATAATCTGGACACGAATGTGCTGCACGGAGTGTTTAGGGCAGTTTCAGACGGAGGATTCCGTATCAGTCCAGATGCCTTCGGCGGGAGGTATCTCTATCAAGTGAAAGTAGACCATGTAAGCGAAATCCTAGCCCTTAGTAATGCGAAGAAGATACTGAAGAAACTGGACGTGAAGAGAAATACGCCGCTGTTTCATGAGAAACTAGTTCAGCTGTTAGATGCCTTCGTTCGAGATGCACCGCTTTCGCTAAAGGAACAACGCCGAACTCTCGCCGAAGGGCCAATACAGGACCTGATAAGGACTATACACAAGAGCCATGCTGAGGTAGATATTGAGAACGAAATCCCTCTTGTCGATGCTACGACCCTTTGGGATTTCCCCAGGCAGAGTTACGGTCTCGTACCAAAAGGCAATAATAAATATGCAGGAGTCACCCCGGCGCTCATAATATACAATTTGGTCTGGCGATATACGAACCCAGGAGATTTGGTCGTGGACCCTATGTGTGGGAGCGGCACGACAATCGACGTATGCAAAGAAGAAAAGAGAAGGGTGATAGGCTATGATATATCGCCTACACGTTCAGACATTATACAGAACGATGCAAGGAAAATTCCCCTCGACAGCAATTCGGTGGATATGGTGTTCATAGACTCGCCTTACGGGGATAATGTGAGATATAGTGAGCACCCTGACGACATTGGTCATATCTCCAGCGAATCCGAAGAGTTCTACAATGAACTTGAGAAGGTAATGTATGAAGCCTTTAGAATTCTGAAGGAGGGCAAGGTATTAGGTTGGTTAATCGGTGATCAATGGGTGAGGAATCAATTTACTCCTGTTGGCTTCAAGGTATACGAGAAGCTGTGTAAGTATTTTGAACCGATGGATATAGTGTGCGTGTCCAGACGGGGGCAGCACTCTCACACGGGTATGTGGTTGAATCGGGCACGGAGATTGAATTTCTATCTACGAGGCTTCAAGTACCTAATCATCATGAAAAAATCATCGGGGAAGCCAGTGTCAAAAAAGGCCCGCAAGATTGAATGGACGCATTACAAAAGGGGACAATAATGAGAGACCCAAAGCTTGCTATTAGAGATTTGATTGCGAGCATTGAAACAGGAAAGACACCTGCAGGCGAGGCATGGGGACAGATTAAAGAGACAAAAGAAAAATACGTCGCACAGCTGGGGCAGCAATCGTGGAACTCGTTCATCGGGCACAGGTTTCAAGGTGTCATTCATGCGATCCTCAAGGGCTATGTTAAGAAGCTGCGTGATCAGAGTCAAGATTTCAAAGGACTTGAAGTTCTAACGGCGGAAGAGGCGAAAGGTGATGAAGTCATTATGAGAAAACTGGCTGTGAAGTATGGCGATTTTCTACTACTTCCTGACGTTGATTCGGCAATAGTCTGGATAGATCCTGAACATAGGTGGGAGTCAACGATACTGGCTATCATATCATGTAAGACTAGCTTGAGAGAAAGGATTGCACAGGCATGCTATTGGAAACTGAAACTAATGTCGTCAGACGTCCAAAAGGGTATCAGAGTTTTTCTGGCAACTGCAGACAATGATGATGACTTTTCTATTGGTGATAGCGGCGAACGTTTCAACGGCAAGAGCAGGGATAGAGTAATCTCTGAGCATGAACTGGATGGGATCTATATCCTAAGAGAAGATTTTAGCGTAGATTGGGAAAGTACCAAAGTAAAGCGATTCGAGCGCATCTTCGACGATATAGTCGAGATACTGAAGAACAGCCCCAGAACGTGATTGGTCAAAGACTGCGAGCAGGCTCAAGTTACCTCAGCCTAATCTTCTAACCGACCAAGAAAGTAACTCTCTATATAATCCCACCTTTCCTCGTCAGTCATATCTGACTTAAAAAAAGCCTCCATTTGTGCCCCCGACCTATCATGTTTCTTCTCTACCTCAGTAATGAGAGAATTCGAGTATCGCGGGTCAAGCGCGGCTCGTCGGAGCTTGTATGGATCGTTTATTCTAATAAATATCTGAGAAAGTCTACCGCCCTCTAATTCGTATGAACCTAGATTGAAGGCTTCGACTAGGTATGCTATACGAAGGATATAACCTTCTCCATCTCCGGCTGGACTGATGTATTTGTCAAATGTCGTCTGTTGTTCGTTTTCGAACATAGAATTGAATTTCCTTTGGGTCCAAGCCAGCTCCTTCTCAAAGCCAATCGTTGCAGCCTTGTAAAGACGCTCTCCGTTATCTCGGGAGCCTGCACTTGTGAGAAGTACCCCGTCACCTGGCTTCATTCCAAAATCACCCACGTCCCATCCTCCAGAGTATAGACTCACAAGGAGGTTAGCTATACGCCGTGCACTTGCCTCCGTTTTGAAGCCACCTACACGCAACTCCTTTATCAATTCCTGGGTATCGAAGGTTCTATTTCCCAGAGTATTAAGTACTCCTCTCACGATGTCAAAAAAGTTTAACATCTTTTCAAGGGTTGCGCCCGCATTGGCATTCAGTATTACATTTAGTCGGTATCTAGGGTAAGGGTTATCGACATCATCAGACTGGCTGAAGAGCTCCCTCTTAAAAAACCTGTACTTGAGCTCGGGAAAGCTATATTGACGAAAATGGTTTTCCCAAATCTCTTTAAGCTGCAATTCATAAACATCTCCCACATCACTCACAGTACATTCGGCTTTTCGTTTCTCTCTTCTTTTGTTATCCCTAACCCTCGCTGCCAACCGACAGTATTCACCATATTTCTTAAGAAAATCCCTCTCGATTGATTGGGGAATGCACGCATAGACAACAGAGTATAAAGCTTTGGGTCTTACCATTATAACAGGGTATTGCTGCTTCGCTTTCAGATAAAGATCCTTTTCAATCAATAGCAGCGCGCTCTTTACCCTATTTTCCACTTCTTCTGCATTTGCACCGGCTCCAAATATGAAATTGAAGTCCTCGACTGATACCAGCATTTCTCTTTTCTGGTGACTAGTGAAAAGATCGTTCAACTTCTGTAAAACGTATTTAGCTTGGTATTGTTTAATCTTCGACAGGCCCCACAGTATTTTTGTGAATTTGAGATCCTTTCGATGGAAATCTGTGGTGGCTACTCCCTGCATATCCTTGCGCCTAGCTACACGACCAATTTCCTGAACGTAGTCGGCTAGAGTGCCAGATGGGGCATGATGATAGATTTGATTGATATCATCCACATCGATTCCCATGCCAAATGCTTTTGTTGCAATTACGACTAGAATCTGACTTCTTTGGAATCCATCCATCACACGCTGTCTCTCGTAAGCATCCCGTATACCTCCGTGATATATTCCACACAAGTCATGCTCATCCTCAAGCATGGTCCAAAGCTGATTTACATGGTCAACATAGGGGCAATATGCGATGGTCTTTATGCGTTTACTAATGTTCTCTCTAACAACCTGGGTGGTGCGCTGGAGTTTTACCAATTCATGATTTCCACTTTTAGGATTGAACTGGCGAATGTTGAACTTGACTTCGTCCCTTCGAACGTTGCCAATAAAATACTTCGGGGAAACCATATTGAGCGCCTCGGCAGTCTCGAAAACCACATCGTCAGAACCTCCATAGACCGCGGTTGCTGTTAGACCCAGTACAGGAAACTGACCTCCCATATACTTTTTGTTACGCAGGCGCTTGATATAAGTTCCTAAGTACCAGTAATCAATTCGAAAGTCTTTACCCCAAGTTGACACAAGATGCGCTTCATCAACAACAAGTAGGCCGAGGGAGCGTTGGTCTCCAATGAATTGACGCAAGTCATGAGAAAGGAGAAGTTCAGGCGATAGGTAGAGGATAGAGACCTCTCCATTCTTTATGCGCTCAATAGTCATGTTTCGGTCCACAAGCGTAACATCTGAGTTGATGTAAGCCGCTATGCGTACTCCCCTCTCCTGGAGAGCTGTCACTTGGTCGTACATAAGGGCTTTGAGCGGGCTAACCACAACCGTGATGAGACCATAATTCTCAGCCAAGTATATAGCTGGTATTTGGAATAACAACGATTTACCTGAACCAGTTGGAGAAGTAACAAAGATGTCTCTAGGCTGTTCGCCTTCGCGGGCTTTTTCGGCTTGTTGGACAACCGCCTCAATCAGAACACCTTGCTCTATTAAATATTTTTTGCTATTTGAGCTTGGGTTTTCATAGAATGCAAGTGTCCTAAATGAATTACTATGCCAGTGTTTGTTAAGAATGTCCTTGAAATCATTTCTATACGAATAATCACGAGTCTCACGCTTAACCCATATTGTCATCCCGAGCCCGTTAGCTTCATAAATCGACTTGAGGCACATTAGCTCGGCGCCCAAAGTTGGATTCTTCAAAGCAGTGTTATCGATAACCACGTCAAAGTTAGTCCTACCGCCTAGCCATGTCTCATTGAAAACACCATACTTCACCGTGAAATACCTGTCATCTGTATCTGAGACCACTGCAGCTTCTTTTGGTATACGTGCTTCATCAGCATGTTTAAAGGTTTCTTCAGGAGTTGGTGCCAATACGAAGAAATCACGATATTGGATATTGGTTCCAGGATTCTGCAGGTCCTGATATTGGACAAGCTGCAAACCCGAGCGCTCTTCTGAGAAAGCGTAGATGGAGTCAGCTAGTGGATCTGGTCTAGGATTAGGTTCGCCTGATTCTACAGTCTGGTCTATTAAAGTTAATTTAGTATCAGTTAGGTTAGGATATTCGGCAAAAAGGTTATTTCGATATATTATTACCGGATATTTTACGAGTTCATTCAGATTGATTAACGCATCATATCTAAGGAGTTCTTCATACGTTGCAACATACACAGTATGTTCGTTTCCAACGACCCTGCCGATCGATGATTTGCATATGTCATTCAATGAATCTAATCGAAGTCTGTGTTCACTATATAAAAGTTGGGTGTTATTGAGTGGTTTGAAAGCCTCACCCATCCCCAATATGAAATCTATCGGGAATCCTTGATATATTAGTAAGCAAGGACCAGAACACGAGCGCTTCATAGAAGCAATGTGCTGAGGAAGAAGGGCGGTTAACATTGAATTATCCATTGATAGTTTACCTCCTATCGCTGACGTCCAGTTTCTGGACGTTAAAGACTTTCTTGAGCCAATTCCCCCCTCTGGATCTGATTGCGGCCTATGCTTAGAGCGGTACGACAAGATCCGAGATTTCACCGCTGAAGAAAAATCTATAACTCGGAGACCTGCTGTAGAATCACCCCAGAGGCGTTCAAAATTTTTCTTTTTGTTTAGCGTTCTCATATGCGGGTCGTCCCAAGATTTGAATACATCAATTGACTCGAAGTTGGTAGCCAAGCCGCCAACGGTCTCATTTGCAGATCCTGTGAACGCGACAATATTTCCATTCTGGTCGAAGAATAATCCCACTTTTTCGTGGTAGATCCCATTTACACCGAAATCATCTTCTGGGATCGCGACTTTGATGTCAAGACGGCCTTCTGCAACAAGCCAACCTAGGCAAGACAGCCTGTCATTGAGAAATTGTGAGCGTGCGATGACAGTCGAAGGTGGCAGTTGACGAAGGATTGCCCGCTCAGCCAAGGCAGCGCGCGTTTCGTACCCTTTCTCAATTGCAGTAATATCTTCTTCATCGAAGAGTGGGCTCGCTACGAGGCGCATATGACCTCCGCTAGCCACAAACGCATATAGTCCTTTAGCAGCGAGCGCTAATCCTTGGCTAGTGAAATAGCCGACGGCTCTCCAGTATTGTGTGCTTTGGCATAAACAGGGAATATAGAAATTGTCAACAATGTTTGTTGAGTCTGAGCGATATTCGTAGGCTAATTCGACGTTTGGAAGACACATACCACTGTACCCAACTCTCGCTAGTGCCAGTATAACATTAATATCTGAGGCCCTGGTTATCAAGACGTGCTGGCAGCGCGGAATTTCAGGGACACCATACCAATTGGGCCTACTACAAATTAGGTATCGTGACTATCCCCTGACATCACGTATAGGAACGGCATGGTATAATAAATTCAATGGTTTCATTTGCTATAAACATAGTTGATAGAGCTTTTAATATCAGTGAGAAATCCATAACCTTTTTAAGGCGATTAGTTATTGGTCTTGTTATAGCTGGTGTTGTATTTGGGATTGTTGGGTTATATATATCAAGGCTATTATGGCTTGTTGAAGTATTAATCGTGCCCACTTTACTTAAGGCTATAACTAACTATAGTTCAATTAGTAAGGATAATGTTGGTCTTCTTAATGGAGCAAATAGAACACTTAAGGGGGCAAGAAGACAGGCACAAATCGAACATATGATTAAAAAGGAGAAAAACAATGATTAGTGAAATTTTGGCATTTTTTAAGGGGGAATTCCCTCCACGCGTTAAATGGGAAGAGGTAAAAGAGCAAATCTTAAGCACACTTGAAGAGGAAAGAGATGGATTAGCTATGATTGCGCCTTTCGAGTATGACGATTTGTTAACCGAACGTAAAGTGGAAGTTCGGGTTAATCCTTACTATTCTATATTAGCTGTTGATAGCAGAGAATACTATTTCGAAAGGGAAACAGGTAAATTTGATGGAACGGCATTTACATCTAACAATGATTAAGTGAACCCCTTCCCCTTTTCCCATTCCCTTGCAGATTCTTCTGTAACCTTACCACCCACTTTCCTGACAGTGCTTTTAGGCCATCTTTCTTTATGTTCCTGTTTTCGCCTTCCAAAGTCTGTGGTTATTCCTCCATGCACAGTCTTACCCTTAACCCTTACTACATATTTTTGATAAGGTCTTGGTTTACCCATAACATACCTCCTTCACATGTGAATTATAGCACTAGGTTAGGGGGTGTCAAGGATAAAAAATAAAAACAAACAGGCTAGGGTGCTAGCTTGACTTTTAAAGGCTAAATGTTAGAATTATAAGGGAAGAGTAGTGAAATGGCTAACGTAAGGGATATTGATATTAAGAAACTTTCTATTGCAAAGCAAGAATTCATTTCTGCTTTAAAGAGGGTGAGCCAGCGTACAGGCAAATCCAAGGTGTCCCCCAAGAGGTAAATATGACCAACATTACTTTCAAATTCAACAAAACAAAAGCTATTGAGGCAATACTCTATCTATTATCCAAGAGAATAACTGAGCCTGATATATACGGTATATGCAAATTACTATACCTTGCTGATAAGACGAGCCTTGAGAAATATGGTAGATTCATTTTTGGCGAAACATATTGGGCTATGCGAGAAGGGGCTACTCCATCAAACGCATATGACTTGTTGAAGGAATCTTCGTCAGGTATATCTATTGGTGGATTTGAAGTTAAGGGAAACCAACTTATTGGTTTACGGGAAGCCAACCTTGATTACTTGAGTAAGTCGGATATAAAGTGCTTAGATGAGATTGTTGGTATATATGGGGATAAACCTAATTGGTATCGGGCAAAAGACGCTCATGATGAGGCTTGGAGGAGGAATTGGGTTAATAAGGGAGGTAAGGAAAGCGTAATAATTCCTGTTGAGGACATTGCTGAGTTGCTTGCAGATTCAGATGATTTGATAAAACACCTATCATGTGTTGGTTAGGCACATCATGGTTGCCCTATGGCATATCTATCACGTTAAGAATTGTCGCCACGCAAAACCCGACCCTAAGGACAAGTTTGTTGTCATTGTATGCAGAGATGCTCAAGCAATGGGCTTTTTTATCAATACTGAGATTAACTCATATATAAAGAACCGTCCAGAACTTTTAGCCTGCCAAGTTGTTATTAAACCCTCAGACCACAAGTGTTTAAATTGGGATTCATATGTTGATTGTTGTGAGCTATTTCCATTTGAGGATGCAGAGTTATCAGTTAGAAATATGGTTGTCAAGCAAACAAGGGATGCAATTAAGAGTGCAGTAAATATTTCCGAGACACTTGCAGAACGTCATAGGAAGCTAATTCTTGGTGAGCCTAAACTCTCTCCAAAATCGCCTCAAACATAGGCTTGTCATCGCCCCGACCTGTTTTTTGCCTTTGTAGATTTGAAAACGGGATCGAATGAGAAGCCCGATGTTTTCATCGTGCCGTCTAAGGTTGTTGTTGAGGCTTTTGATAACCCATATTTCAAATCTGATAAGCGTAGACGCTGGCGCTGGCACCCCGGCATCAAGAACGTCGAGAGGTTCAAAAATAACTGGACGATGCTTGACACGTTCCTACGCGAAAAGACCATAGAGTCTTGAGGACGAGGCGTGGCCTCGAGAATCCCACGGACACCATACCAATCAGGCCTACTACAAATCAGATATTATGTCCCCAGATTATGAAACAATCACTTATTGTAGATGTCGCCCCGAGGGCCAATGGCAAGGACGACCACCACGTTCTTCCTGGTATCTAGTCCATACACAGCCCGCATACCACCGATGCGCAAACTGAACAACCCTTCTAGTTCACCCCGGAGTGTCTTTCCACCATGGGGCTTGGACTTGAGTCTTTCCAGAGCGGCGATGATGCGATGTCTCATGGCTGGGGTGGCTTTTTCTAGTGTTCTAGAGGCATTCCGGCTCAGAACAACGTTATACATTTAGCTTCGTCTTCAGTTCCTCCAGAGAGACGAACTCTCCCTTCCTATCTTCAGCCCATGCTTTCCGAGACTCCTTCACCTGCTGCGCCAGCTCCTCGTCGCCCAGGATTTCCCCTGTTGCCTCCCACTCCTCCCTTTCCTTGAGGTAGGCGGCAAAGTCAGCCACGGCCTTGACCCGTCCCTCGGAAAGAGACTTCACCTCTTCCATTAGCTTACCTTTGTAACCACCAGTTTTGGCCATTGTTCATCACCTCCTTCTTGACCTCATCACGGGCACGGCGCGCTTCTTAAAGAAGATACTTAATTTTAAGGATACCACAGCAATCATGCTTACTACAAATCAGGCATTATGTCCCCAGGGTACCTGTAGTTCCGGATGGGCTTGAGTCTGTCATGCATTACCAGTGCTACCGGCGATAGGTTGTCTCACTCCTGCGCGCAACTTGCAAAATCAATACCAGGTTGTCGCTGTCATAAACATCATAAACCACCCGGTAATTGCCCACCCTGATGCGATAAGCCTTCTCTGCGCCTCTTATCTTCCTGACTCCCTGGGGGCGAGGTTCCCCTGCTAAGCTCCTGACGGCATTCCGCAACCGCTCAAAATCCTGCATTCGGATTCGGGTTTTTAGCTTTTCCAGGTCGCGGTCGGCAGCCGGTGAAATCTCAACTCTATACACGCTTTGCCCGGGCGGGCCCCTCTCGACGGCTAATCGATTCCTCTAATTCACGTTCTGCTTCGGACCAAGGGCGCCCACCCTTCTCTTTCCATTCGGTACGGGCTGAATCAATTACGGGCAACAATTCGGCATCTTCACGGCTCTCCAACCATTCCCGCACAGCATCTGCTACGATGGCACTTGCGGTGGTGCGCCTTCTGACTGCCTCTATTTTGAGCTGTGTGTAAAGGTCTTCATCGTGAAATACTAAGGTTACTTTTCTTTTCATGTCACATACTCCTGCTAATCGTACATACATCCATCCATACGTATGGACATACTAACAATAACCCCGGGTAATGTCAAGATAAGAATCGGCGTTCTAAGGGAGGGCGCGGTAGGTCTGCTGGAGGAGGAGAGCATCCTGCTCCAAATCAGGGACGCTCTCGCAAATGATTACTCCCTTTGCCTTCCGTTCTTTCAAAGCTTTGAGCAGCTCGGCATAATGGAGGTCCGAGTCCTCGAGCATTAAGTGCTTGATTTCTCCCTTGTTGCCGTAGGCAATCCCGGAGAGATGGATGTGCATATTATCCAAGCCACGCCTGCCCAGTTTCTTTTCAACCTGGTCTAAGACGCCGAGGAATTCTTGATAGGAGTTAGCCTTTCCCGTTCGGGCATGCCAGTGAGAAAAATCAATGCAGGGCAAAACTCCTTCCATCTCGCTACTGAACTGAAGTAGCTCCTCCAAAGTGCCGAATTGAGATGGTTTTCCGGTGACTTCAGGGGAAATCGTTACTCTGTTTCCCTCTTTCCGCAAAATGTTCACCACCTCCTGCAGATGCTTTTTGACCGCGGCATAGGTCTCTGCGGGGGTGCTTTTGAGGTAAAAGGCGGCATGGAAGGTGATACTTCTGGCGCCGAAAAGAGCAGCAATGCGAGCAGTTTGCAGTATCCTTTCTTTGCTCATGTGTACTTTTTCCGGCTCAACGGCATTCAGGTTTATAAAGTAAGGTCCGTGAGCAGTGAGCGCTACCTTCTTTCTTGCTGCTAATTCTCCCACCGACACAGCAACTTTAGGGCTCATCTTTACCCCCCAGACAAATTCTACCTCCATGCAGCCGAGGCCAAGCTCAGCAATACGTTCAATGCCAGCCTCTGTGGAACGGAGTTTAGCACTGACAGGAACACCGCCTGTTCCGAAAAGGAGCCCGCCTGGTTCATTTGAATTCATGGTTTCACCTGTCTATTGTAATGCTTCGTCTACGAGTTTTCTATAAGCAAACAGCAAATCTCCGGTCAGCTTGCCGGGTTTGCCTGTGCCGATAGGCTTACCCTCAAACCTGGTCAAGGGCATAAGCTCTAATATGGAATTGGTAAGAAAAGCTTCTTGAGCCTCGATTAGCTCATTTAACTCCACCCATCTTTCCGTGGCCTTGATATTTGAAGTCCGAGCTATTTCTAAGACTGCCTCCCGGGTGATTCCGGGCAGGACGCCGCTTTCAAAAGAAGGCGTGATGAGTTCTCCATGGCTCACCAGAAAGACATTAGTCGTGCTGCCTTCGGCCAGGTAGCCCTGTTCATTGAGCAAGATAGCTTCATCGCATCCCGTAGCTCTAGCTGCCATCCGGGCGAGGATATTTTCCATGTAGCAGGTAGACTTTAGTCGGGATAAGGGCGACTGGCTATTACGGCGCAGTGAGGATAGTGCTGCTTTGAAACCTGATTCATATTTTTCTTGTGGTAAGGGAACAATATTTTGGGCAGTGACCAAGACAGTGGGGTTAGAACAAGTGCCGGGGTCTGGCGTCATGTTGCCTTCACCGGCCGAAACAGTGAGCCTCAGGCGGGCGTCCTTGAGCTTATTAACTTCCAGAGTTGACATGCAGGCGGCTTTCAAAGATTGCTTTCCCTTCTCTGTGGTCAGGATGCTATGTGTCAGGCCGATGCTCTCAGCAGAGCGGCGAAGGCGGGTGAGATGAGAGTCGAGGCGAAAGATATGGCCGTTGTAGGCTCGCATGGTCTCGAATAGCCCGTATCCGTAAAGGAAGCCATGATCGAAGGGGGATAGCTTAGCCTCGAAGCGGGGGACAAGTCGGCCGTTGAGATAAATAATTTCTGCCATGATTTCAACTCTGCTCGTCATTGCGAGGCACTCAAGTGCCGAAGTAATCCCCAAGAATACCCTGCCACTGAGATTGCTTCACTTCGTTCGCAATGACAGGTGGCGGCGATAATAGTAGATAAGGGCTCACAATGACTTTGTTTCACGTTGGTTAAATACTACTTTCGTCCCAAACTGGTCGGGTAAAACGAAGAAAGTTGGTCAAAATAGCGTGTCCTACTTCGGTGAGGATGGATTCGGGGTGAAACTGAACTCCCTCCACTACATAATCTCGGTGTCTCACCCCCATTATTATCCCTTCAGGAGTTTTGGCAGTGATTGCGAGACAGGATGGAAATCCTTCAGCTTCGATAATTAAGGAATGGTAGCGTGTTGCTGGGAAAGGATTGGGTAAGCCTTGATAGATAGTTTTGCCATCGTGGTGGATAATGGAGGTCTTGCCGTGGACTGGCAAGGTCTGATCAATTTTGCCCCCATAGACGTAGCCAATGCATTGATGCCCCAAACATACCCCTAGTATGGGGATTTTCCCACCGAAATGTCGCACTGTCTCGTTAGACATGCCTGCTTCTAAGGGTGTACAGGGCCCCGGGGAGATAATAATATGGCTGGGGGCTAGCTCTTCGATTTGAGCTAAAGTTATCTGGTCATTACGATATACTACTGGTTGCCAGCCCAGTTCCCCCAGGTATTGGGCCAGGTTGTAAACAAAGGAATCATAGTTATCTATTATCAGTACCATTTTTAAGCTTGTTGTCAGGATAGAATAGTCATGCTCCTCCCATTGCGGTGAATTTCTTAGCACTAAATTATGTCTCCACCTGACCGTCATTGACAAATTTGTCTTTGGCGTTTATCCTATTCATCGTTGTCTCCTTACAAGCACCTGTCTATCGTGCGGGCACAAGCAGGCCTTTTTGGTGCAGATGTTATTTACTGTATCATAGCTGAAAAGGGACATCTTGGCTAGGGCTTCAAAGACTATGTGATTCTTTATGTGTTATCTGGATTTAAGAAAGGAGAAGCAGAATCAAAAATAAGGATAAAAGCTGCCAAAGAAGCAACAGAGATTGCCCATTATATTGAGGGAGAGAATTATGGAAAAGGTCATCATTTTCGACACTACTTTACGAGATGGTGAGCAAGCCGCGGGAGCGAGCTTGAACCTCCAGGAGAAGCTGGGGATAGCCAGGCAACTGGA
>Ga0307432_1001195_pt1 | contig 16370 bp, 16 predicted proteins | sample SalMarWE160150MG_FD_202158 | JGI IMG/M metagenome (GOLD analysis project Ga0307432, IMG submission 202158) | Salt marsh sediment microbial communities from the Plum Island Ecosystem LTER, Massachusetts, United States - WE1603-150 | ecosystem: Environmental > Aquatic > Marine > Intertidal zone >...
GTTCATCAGGGCCTCCTTGCCCAAGTACCAAGGGTTGTTCCATAGCTCCTCTTGATACCGGCAAGGCGGCTCCGTTTTGTTTAATGAAATCGCTCACGAATGACCCTCAAAAAGGGCAAAAGTCGAGATTAGAGCGCTCAAGGATTCCATTGTATGATACGGCATCATGACCTTACCCGTTGTCGCCATTGTGGGTCGGCCCAATGTGGGCAAGAGCAGTCTGTTCAACGCAATTGCGCGCCGGCGGACGAGCATCGTTGAGCCGACGGCCGGCGTTACGCGCGATCGCGTGACGGGCATCTGCGATATCGACGAGACCTACTTCGAGCTCGTCGACACGGGCGGGCACGGCATCGTCGACCGCGACGATCTTGATGAGCACGTCGAGCGGCAGATTCAATACGCCATCGACCAGGCCCATCTGATCCTCTTCGTCGTCGACGCCCGCGAGGGGTTGACGCCGCTTGACCGCAATACGGCCGACATGCTGCGACGCCATGCTCGCACCGATCGCGTCCGCCTGCTGGCCAACAAGGTCGATGAGCCGCACATGGAAGCCGGGATCGGCGAGTTCAACCGGTTGGGGTTCGGTGAACCGCTCGCGGTCAGCGCCGTCAGCGGTGTCGGCCGCTCCGATCTTCGAGAGCTGATCCAAGAGGCGGTCAGCGGTGTGACCGACGATGTCCCGGATGATCCCGTCATGAAGATCGCCATCGTCGGTAAACGCAACACCGGGAAGAGCAGCTTCATCAATTCGCTTACAGGTGAAGAGCGCGTCATCGTCAGCGAGATTCCCGGAACAACCCGCGACAGCATCGACGTGCGGTTCGAGAAGGACGGACGGACCATCGTGGTGATCGACACGGCCGGGATCCGCAAGAAAAGCAAGATCGCGGACGACATCGAGTTCTATGCCTATTCACGGGTGACGCAGTCGATCCGCCGGGCCGACGTTGTCCTGTTTTTGATCGACGCGACCGTGCCGGTCGGGCAGGTCGACAAGCGGCTCGCGGCACTTATCGCCTCCGAGTACAAACCGTGCGTCCTGGTCGTTAACAAATGGGATCTTGTGAAGGGCCGGGCTGCGTCGGACGACTACGACGAATACCTGGCGAAGGTCCTACCGGAGGTGCGGTATGCACCGGTTGCGTTCACTTCGGCCGTCACCGGGCGGAATCTGTTTTCGACCATTGACGTAGCCACCGAGCTGTTCAAGCAATCGCGAATCCGCGTCGGCACGGGTCGACTCAATCAGGCGTTGCAGCAGGCCGTCGCCGCCAATACACCGCGAGGCAGACGTGGCCGAAAACCGCCCAAGTTCTTCTACGCGACGCAGGTCTCAACGCAGCCGCCGACGCTTGTCCTGTTTGTCAACGGGCCTGGGTTGGTGACGCGAAGCTACGAGCGTTTTCTGCTCAACCGGTTCCGCGACACGTTGCCGTTCGGCGAGATTCCGATACGATTGGTGTTCAAGGGGCGACGTGAGAGAGCCCAACAAGCACTCTAGCGACGCATGGCGATTCCCTCGAAGGTCAACGTGCAGGAAAGGCACTGATGAGCATCGAACTTCATTGTCCAAAATGCCAGAAAATGATCCGAGCGCCCGACAACGCCGGCGGGAAGCGCGGCAAATGCCCATACTGCAAGAACGCCGTCTACATCCCGATGCCGCCCGATGAAGCCGGGGAAATCCCGCTCGCCCCGATCGATGAGGTTGAAAAGCAAGAAATCGAGAAGCTCAAGAAGGAATCCACCCAATTCGCAGTCGCGATTGACCACGCCAAGGAACCGGCCGTGGATGATGACGACACCGATGTGCCCGCGGGCGGAGGAGAACCCGCGGGTGAAGTCTTCGATTTCGGTGCCGAGGTAGAGGACTTTGTTTGCGCGATGCGCGATTCGAAGCTCGACGAAGCTGAAGCCGCCGCTGCCAGACTCAAAAGGAGCAGCACGGAAGCGCGTGACTACGTCCAAGGCTTGTTGCTCGACGAACTACCGCGCACATACGAGAACGTTCCCCCGCCGGTGGCGAAAGGCTTCTTGAAGACCTTGCTTGACCGGTTGTCCTGAGCCCCTGCGCAGTGCATTACATTGCCTGTCAACGTTTCCCATGAGGGGCGATGCTGTGTCCGGATGGGCGACAGCCTATAATCAGACGTTCACCAGAAACTCTTTGGCTGCAACCGACGACCGCTTCAGGCCCGGTGCGGGGTGCACCTCCACCGGCCGAGGTGAACGCATCGTGCCCGCAGGAGCCTTCGAGGATTGTGGTTGCCACCACGGTCCCGTGGATACATAATGCCGGGTCGAAGCGGAACGGACATCCCGAACGTTGTGCATACGAGGTTTTCTCATGCAAGACATTACGGAACATTTTGTCGAACTGATCAAGTCGACCTCCACGGACCTGTCGCCCGACGTTGAGACCGCGCTTATCGACGCATGCAGTCAGGAGAAGGAGGGCTCCGCCGCTCACGGGGCACTGGTCACCATCCTGGAAAACATCAAGTTGGCGCGCGAGACGGGTCGGCCGATTTGTCAGGACACCGGGACGCCGATCTTTTACGTCTGGTATCCGGTGGACATGTCTCAACGGCAGATGCGCGAGCAGATTCAAAGCGCCGTTCGCATCGCCACGGAGCGGGCATACCTCCGACCCAACGCCGTGGAGGCTCTTTCCGGCAAGAACAGCGGCAACAACACCGGCGTCGATTTCCCAACGATCCACTTCAATGAGTGGGAGCATGACTATCTGAAGGTCGGGCTGATGCTCAAGGGCGGCGGGTCGGAGAACTGTGGAGCTCAATACAGTGTTCCCTCGCCGGAGTTTCCGGCTTCACGTGACCTCAAGGGCGTCCGCAAGGCCGTTCTTGATGCCGCATATAAGGCACAGGGGCTCGGATGCGCCCCGGGGATTCTCGGTGTGGGCATTGGCGGAGACCGCGCGACGAGCATCATCAAAGGCAAGGAACAGCTATTCCGCACACTGGTCGATACCAACCCCGACCCCGAGCTGGACAAGATGGAAAAGCAGCTTCATCTGGAGATAAACGAGCTTGGCATCGGCCCGATGGGGTTCGGCGGGAAGACGACCGTACTCGGCGTAAAGATGGCCCAGCTTCACCGCGTGCCCGCTTCGTTCTTCGTGTCGATCGCCTATATGTGCTGGGCGGACCGGCGGAAGATCATGACGATAAAGAACGGCAGTATCACGATCGAAGCACCGTGACGCATCGGACGGGTGGTGGACGCAGCCGAGGCTTCGACACGAGATAGACAGGTGGAGACACACGAATGGCAACCAAGCTAATCATTCCGATCAGTGAAAAGGAAATTCGCGCCCTTAAGGTAGGCGATCAGGTTCTTCTAAACGGCGTGGTTTTCACCGCCCGCGACGCCGGCCATAAGTACATGATCGAGAACTTCGTCAAGGGCACCTGCCCCGACTCCGAAAAGCAGATGTACAAGGTCCTCAAGGAAGGGCTCAGCGGCGGGGTGATCTACCACTGCGGCCCGGTCGTCAGGAAGCGCGACGACGGCAGATATGAGTTCGTCGCCGCCGGTCCGACGACCAGCATCCGCGAAGAGCCTTATCAAGCCGACGTGATGGCGCATTTCGGCGTGCGTGGGGTCATCGGCAAGGGCGGCATGCGCGATAGGACGCTTAAAGGGTGTCAGGAGCACGGCGCGGTCTATCTACACGCCATCGGCGGGGCCGCTCCGCTAATCGCCGAATGCTGCAAGGAAGTGCTCGACGTTTACAAACTCGACTTCGGCGTTCCCGAGGCGTTCTGGAAGCTCCGCGTCGTGGACTTCCCCTGCGTGGTCACGATGGACTCTCACGGCAAGAGCCTGCACGACAAGGTCCGCACCGACTCCGAAGCGAAGCTGCAACAACTCCTGGCCGGTTGATCGAAGTATGTGGGACAGACTTTCGAGTCTGTCAAGCAACACAGCGACCAGTTAACGCGTAGGGTCCATTTCAGCCGGGTAGTGGAATGTCGGGCAAAGCCCAACCAACAAACTCGTATGGTCGTGCGGAAGCGAGCGAAACTCAAGTTGTACGTCGGGTCACCAGACCCGCCGGGAGAATGTGTCAGGACCTGTCGGGTCTTCTTGATCCGACCCGGCTTCGAGATCACGACGCGCTGACGGGTCGGCGTTTTCCTGAATGGTCAGACTCGCTGAGGTAGTGCTGCACTATCATGGTATACAGGCCATTGCGGATGCCGGCATGGCGGACGACGCCTTGCACGTCGCCGGTGATCTCATGCAACTCCTGCATGCGCGTTCGATTCGCAATACGTTTTGTCATGGGCAGCAGTCACCGCAGTCCGGCAAAGGGGTGTTGATCCAGGTCTCAAACTCTCCCGCGCCGTTGAGCAGATCAATCACGCGCAGGATGTCAGGCGGAGCCAACAGGCCGCTGTGGTCGACGTCCTCACTGTACAGACCCCAGGGCGGGACGTCGACGCCGTTGAGATAGTCGATCATCCTCAAGATGTCGGACGGACTCGCCTGACTGTCGCCGTTCACATTAGCCGGATGTGAGACGAACCGGCCGGTCGCAACCGCGCCGTTCTCGTCCGTGTACGTGATCGTGGTTGCCTCACCGGGTGCGATCGGGCGCTTGAGCGTAACCGTACAGGTGTCGTCGCCGCCACATATGACGCCGACAATCTCATTTCGCTCCCACTCGGGCAGATACGACGGATGAAGATGGGGATTCTCGTTGGTCTCGCACAACGTCCAGCAACATGGATCATCCGCGCCCACCGGTGCTCCGACGACGATCGCGTCAATGCCCGAAAGACGGTTCGCGTTGTCGGGTGTATGCGGTTGACGAGCATCGACCACACCATCCAGCGGGTCGATCCAGTTGACCTCGCCGGCCGGGCACGACAAAGGTGCGGATGAACAGTAGGCCCTCACGTCGAGCCGATAGACTCCCCGGTTCCTATCTGCTCTGGCCACCACGATGGCATAGTACGTCTGACCGGGCACCAGACCGGCTGCGCAGAGCTTCGAGTTGTTGGGCTGCGTACCCAACCCACATGTGCAGGCATCTCCGGCATCGTCGTTGCAGCCGATAGTGATCAGGTTGTTGCACGCCCATTGCTCATCGAACACGCATGTTGAATCATCCACGCAGTCTTGAGCGGCGACACTGCACGCGGCCCCGTCGTCACAGACTCCGCGGTCCGGGTTGCGCACCCGAAAGATCTGTAGTAGGGAATCATCAGCCGGGGCGCCTTCCCCGGCGGCGCTGCAGCATGTGCTTAGCTGTACGGACGAGAACTCATCCTCCGGTTTGGAAGGCTGTGGAGCAATAAACTTGTACCAGATCGTACCGACCCCCGTGGTCCCGGGTGCATTGCCGTAACAGCAGAAGCCCGGATCGCTCGGGTCCTCGGTGGCATGCAAGACGCCGCCCATCGTGCCGCTGCTGGGAACATCCACGAGTTGCGCACCGTGCTGCGGATCGGCATCCCAACACACATCATTGAGAGGCGGCAAGTCGCACACGAACAGCGAATTGCTGGCGCAATTCTGGTCCCATTCGTACTGACAGCAGTAGGGGTCCTGTTCGCATTGGGCGATACAGCAACACCGGTCATTGCATCCAACCAGGTGCGAATCCACAGGCCTTGGTATCGCACACTCCCCTTCACCATCGAGGCAAACATCGACCAGGCCGCAGTTCTGACAGGGACCGCCACATGCATAACCCTCGTCCCAGAAACCACCCAGAGCGTCGCATTCCTCCTCGGTGAGGTTGTGGCAGCTTCCATTGGGCTCACAACAGGCTGAGGTGCCGCAGGGCGGTGTAAACGGGTCGGGATCGCACACAGCCCCCTCGGTCCACCTGCCCGCGCAATCACACTCTGTTACGTTCTCCGTGCAAAGACCGGTGTCGTCATCGCAACATGCACCAAGTTCACATTCGTCCGGGATGCCGTTTTCGTTGCAGTCGCTGCTCGCACCGGCGGCGATGTCGCAACTGTCCGCGATTCCGTTCTCATTGCAGTCCGGTTCGCATTCATCCGGGATTCCGTTTCCCGTGCAGTCCTCGGAGACGCCGTCGCGTATGTCACATTCATCCAGGACGCCGTTGTTGTTGCAGTCGGTCTCACAACGATCGGGCACGCCGTTACCGTCACAATCGGTCCCGCCTTCGTTGATTAATGGGCACACACAATCCCTGCAAAGTGCCGCATACGCATCCAGATCGGCGAGATCTTGCGCGCATCCGTAGCATCCTTCCGGGTCAGCCGGGTCATATTCCTCAGCGTCCGCCGTGTTGGCGCAGTTCTTCAGGAAGTCCGCCTCAGGCCCGGATGGGCTGCATCGCTCATCGATCTCAATCGCTACGATCGTGACTGGCGTCTCCATCGCCCTCAAAGCTCTGCACTGGTCGTAAGAGGCTCCGTGGTCGGACAGGGCCGCGTCGGTAGACACTATGAGAAACCGCCGTAGCGCATCGGGGGATATGAGAAAGATCGTCTCCGCCGCCTCGAGTGCCGGCGTTAGAGCGCTCCCTTGACCGAGCTGGGTTATCTGGTCGAGGGCGGCGCAGACAGTCTCCGCCGTCGCCGGGGAATCGAGGACGGTCAACGGGATCTCCACGACTTCCGTGCTGGAGAACTGAATCACCGCGACTGCCACGGTTCCGTCATAAGGCAGGAAGGCGTCGGGGCCGCACAGGCAGGTTCTGACGCCTTCCTTCTCCAGTTGAAACGCTCCGTACTCGCCGCCGGATATGCTCGACGATCCGTCAATGATAAAGATAAGGTCGGTAACTTCACCGGCCCGAGATGCCCACGCCTCAGTCAACACGAACGCGGCGCAGACGACCGCCACAGTGCCAAGCACGTGCCTTACTGATTGCATGGAAGGTTCTCCTGACGGCGACGCTGATCAACGGGTGCTGGTGTCAGCTTGCTTCTTCCTGCGACTCGTTATACCGCGCACGATTCATCAGTCGGCGCGAGAAATACGAGAGTCAAACACCTCGGCTGTCCGGTAAGATGTTAGGCTGGCATATTGGCCGAGGCAATTGGGTCCGGGAAAAGATAGCCCGTGCGTCGAAGATGATTGGTGAATGGAGTCGAAACAGCCTGGCTCAAATCAACGCGCTGACATCGACGCCCAGTGCACGGGCGATGCGCTTGAGCGTTCGGACAGTCGTGCGGTCCGGATTGCGTTCGATACGTGATATCTGCGATTGGGGGAGGTTGAGCTTCTCACCGAGCTGCTTTTGCGTCAGGCCCTTCGCTTTCCGGGCTGCAGTAATCCGCTCCGCGGCAAGCTCGAGCGCAAGATCGTCCGCGTCCACATATTCAGAGGCGGGGTCCTCCAGTTTCGCGATTGCACTCTCGACCATACTCGCTATGACCAGACGCTCGTATTCCTCAACCGGGACAAGAACGTGTGTCGGCTCGCCGTTCTCAATCACGTACGCGTGGTCCGTCTCGCGGTCAGTGGAGTTCGATGAAGGTCTCGGCCGGGGGCGACTGTTGCGGGTCGTGGACGCTAGCGATCTTCGAGTGCGGGTGGTCGTCAAGGGCCTTCGTCGGCTCTTTGTTTTCACCCTTGTCTCGGTAGTGGTTTTCGACATTCGAGCACTCGAATGTGGTCCCGAGCGATATCGTACTCGAAGACAGCTATGTTCCCCCGAAACCGGAAGAACCGCAGCATATATCGGCTGACCTTCGGGTCAGCTATAACCTGTGAGTTCGCGATCGGGTCTAAGCGAACCTTCTCAAGCCCTTCGTAGAACGATCCGGCTTCCTCGCGGTTACATCGATGCCGGATGTACCAAACGGCATCCGTGTGCAGTTCCACCTTGATGCGCATGCGCATACCTCCCGAGCGCGACACAGCACGCTTCGCAAAGATGCCATAACCTCAAGGTGGAACACGCATTCATCGGGAATGACGTTCATTGAACGCCGAAATGAGAACCTTCCAGCCCTCTCTTCCCTGCCACCCTTTGTGTCCCACGGCCGGGGGGTCGACCTACCTATTCGTATATCACATATAGTATATATCAGATTTGATATGTGTCAAGCATAATCTTAGGAATCTGCGAGTCGATTGTGCTCAGCCGTGCAGAAGCGGTCGGTCATACCGGCGATGTAGTCGCAGATGACGCGGTCTGTGCCCTGATCGTCAATGCGGCCAGAGAAGCGCTTCGGCAGGGAGTCGGGCTTGGCGCGATACGCATCGAAAAGTACGAGGACCATCTTTCGCCCCTTCGCGTCCATGGCAGCCACTTCATGGTGGTGATAGACGTGCTCAATCAGGAATTGCTCCAACTCGACCAGCCGTGCATCGGCATCAGCGGACGGCGTGACCATGAGTTGCCCGGCGGCGCGCACTTGTTCGACCGACTGGACGGATGCTAAACGTCGCCGTGACGTCTCGATCACGTCCGTCAGCCATGTATCGAGCATCGTGTCGAGGACGATCCGTCTGACCGCGTAAATGTGGGCCGTCTTGAAGGCCAATGTAACCTTGTCGAAGGCATCTTGCCACGCCGCAACGTTCTTGAGGTTTTCCAGGCCGACGAACTCTGCGCCGATCGCGTCCTCCAGATCATGGCAGTTGTACGCGATTCGATCCGCGGCGGAGGCGATCTGAGCCTCGATGGACGGGCCGGCTCGCTGAGTTGCTGTCTGGTCCGCTATGCTACCTGGCGAATCGTAACGCGTTGCGTGGGTGAGCAACCCGGCGCGGGTTTCGGCGGTCAGATTCAGACCACGGAAGGCCGGGAAGGGGTGTTCGAGATAATCCACGACTCGAAGGGAATGGGTGTTGTGATTGAATCCGCGGCAACCGGCCATGGCTTCGTTGAGTGCGGCTTCGCCGGCGTGGCCGAAGGGCGGATGCCCGAGATCGTGGGCGAGCATAATCGCCTCAGCCAGCAACTCATTGGCCCGCAAGACTACGGCGAGGCATCGAGCGATCTGAACCGCTTCGAGCGTATGCGTCAGCCGCGTCCGAAAGTGGTCGTGGTGCGACGGAGCGAACACCTGAGTCTTACCTTCGAGCCGCCTGAACGACGTGCTTTCAATGATGCGATGGCGGTCGAGGGCAAAGGGACTTCGCAACGGGTCATCGGGCTCGGGGTGCGTCCGACCGCCGGACTCGTTCGAGCGAACCGCATAGGGTGCGAGGTCGTTTTTGGATGAATTCGCCACGCGTTCCTCGTGGTCGTTCGATGATCCGGGCACCGCGGCCGCTAACCGCGCGGGTGCCGAGCCGCATGCTTCAGCTTGCGCGGTGCGACAATTCGCCGCAAGTTCCGCCGGTCCAAATCCGCGCGGGCTTTGAGCCCTCGGCTCGCGAAGAATGACACCTACGATCGCAGCCCAACGGCTTCGGCGTTTTTGACGAGCTCGGTGTACACGGCATCGAGCGAATCCGGGACGACCCGGACGTTACCGATCACGGGCATGAAGTTCGTGTCACCCGACCAGCGCGGAACGATGTGGGCGTGCAGATGGTCCGGCAGACCCGCGCCGGCGCACTGGCCGATGTTGTAGCCCACGTTGAATCCGTGCGGCGACAGCGCCTCCCTCAGAATGCTCACGGCGTCACGGGTGGCGCGGGTCATATCGGTCAGCTCTTCCACGCTCAGGTTTGTGATGTCGCCTTTGTGTTGCGCGTGGGCGATCAGCAGGTGCCCGTTGGTGTAGGGGAACCGGTTCAGCACGACGAGCGTGGATTTCGTCCGCCACAGGACACGGTTCTCGTCATCGCGCTCGGGGTGCTCCCAGTAGCGGCAGAGGAAGCAGCCGTCTTCCTCAGCTTCGTCCACGAGCGAACGGATGTACTCCATCCGCCACGGCGCCCAGAGGTTCTTGTTGAAATCGGCCATGACCGATCGTGCCTCCCGCTACTGTGAAGTCTATCAGCCGCGGCTGGTCGCAACAAGAAGAGGATTCTTTGCATCAGGTGATCGAGCGGTTAGACTTTAATCATCATGATGATGCAAGAGTCGCGAGCATGGATTGTTGCGCTGACGATCTCCGGGCTTGGGTTGACCTTGTGGGGCGGATGCAGTCGGGATGTGCGCCTGGCGGGTCGCAAGCTCCGTAGCGTGACGGTTGGGACGGCCACGCACTACGGTGTTACACTGGATCAAAATGCTTCGCCGCAGCAGGTGACCTATGTGCTTCTTCGCGCGATCCGGGATGATTTTCTGGCTCGTAGCGAACCGGAGCGTGAGGCCGCCCTCGACAAACAGTTCGACATATGCGCCGCCAACCGGATCGCTGCAAGGAACCGGGTACCAGCCAACCGGGATGAACTCATCTACAACGTCGTGTACCGTTGGACGCCGACGGTTTCGCACTACGCACACGACTTCGAAACGGAGTGGGGAAAGGCCCAAGAGCGTTTTGTCTTGAAGGGCCCAAGGCCTCTCCGGGGCTCCAACAACGGTCCGATGGAGTGCGAGGTGCTCACGGAGGTCGATGATCCCGGCGGTGATCCGAACGCCCGCGTGGTGTTGGCTGTTTACCTCGTGCAGGACAACGGATTTTGGCGGGTGTTGCACCTGGGATTCGACACGAGAAGGCGATCAATTGGGAATTAGTAATGTCGAATTCAGAATAGCGAATTGGAACAGCACACCCGTTCTGAATTTGCCATTCGCTATTCTGCCTTCGCTATTTACCGCAAGTGCATGGAACCCAAATCAATCACGGTCAAAGGTGCCCGCGAGCACAACCTTCGAGGCGTATCGCTCAAGCTGCCTCGCGGAAAGCTGATCTGCTTCACCGGCGTCTCCGGTAGCGGCAAGAGCAGCTTCGCGTTTGATACGCTTTTTGCAGAGGGGCAACGGCGGTACGTCGAATCACTCAGTTCGTACGCCCGGCAATTCCTCGGCCAGCTCGCCAAACCCGACGTTGATCAGATCACGGGCTTAAGCCCGGCCATCGCAATCCAACAGAAATCAAGCGGATGGAATCCCCGAAGCACGGTCGGGACGATCACGCAAATCCATGATTATCTCCGTGTGCTGTTCGCCCGGGCGGGACGACAGCACTGCACGAGCTGCGGTCAGCCGATCAGCGCGCAGACACGGGAGCAGATCATCGCGCGGATTCTCGAGTTGCCGGCCGGGACGCATGTGTTGATCCTTGGCCCGGTTGTTCGCGGGCAAAAGGGCGAATACCGCGATCTGTTCGATGACATGATCCGGCAGGGATATGCACGGTCCCGCGTGGACGGTGAGGTCGTGGCTCTGTCGGATGCCCCGAAGCTGGCCCGTCACGTTCGTCATAACATTGAGATTGTCGTGGATCGACTCACTATTTCGCCGACGGTTCGATCGCGACTGGCTGAAGCCGTTGAAAACGCGCTGAAGCTCGGTGATGGTACGCTCATCGTGCACGTGGTCGATTCCGACCGAGCCGCGGACGTTAATCCGCACAAACGTTCGGAGCGGGCTGCGGGCTTCAGCACGCGCGGACATTCGAGCAAATCTCCACCCGGTGACATACTCCTCTCCTCGCACTATGCGTGCCCGCGCTGTGATCTGAGTTTCGAGCCGCCGTCGCCCCAGCTTTTTAGCTTCAACTCGCCTACGGGTATGTGTTTGACGTGTGATGGGATGGGAACGACCTACGACTTCGATCCCGATCTGCTGGTGCCCGATCCACGTAAGTCGTTTCTTGGACTCGCCATCGCGCCGATGCGCACACGAATCGGCCGGTGGCGGCGGCATATCTATCGAGGTGTAGCTGGCCATGTCGGATTCGACCTGAAAACGCAGTGGTACAAGCTGCCCGCCAAAGCCAGGGATGCATTGCTGTACGGGCTTGATGACACGCACATCACGTTTGAATGGCGATGGTCGGGCGGTGTCTGGCGGCATGGTGGAACATTCCCGGGCGTGATCGCGGAGCTTCGCGAGAAGCACCGCAAGGCCAAGGCGAGCTTCGTCCGGGCCTATTATGAGAAGTACATGCGGAAGAAGCGGTGTCCCGACTGCAAAGGTGCGCGACTGAATCCACAGGCACTAGCCGTCCGGATTGGCGGGCTAAACATCAACAAAGTATCGGCCTTGTCGATCGCCGAGGCTGCCAGGTTCTTCGAGGGTTTGAAGCTGGGGCGCACCGAGGCGCTGATCGCGGAGGAAGCGCTTAAGGAGGTCCGAGGCCGGCTGTGCTTTCTGTGTGATGTCGGGCTTGAGTATCTGACGCTTGACCGCTCCGCGCCGACGCTGGCCGGTGGCGAGTCGCAGCGGATTCGTCTGGCGTCTCAGATCGGCGCGGGCCTGGTCGGTGTGCTGTACATCCTGGACGAACCGAGCATCGGCTTGCACGCACGGGATAACAAACGACTGCTGGATTCCCTGTGCCGTCTGCGTGACATGGGAAATACGGTGATCGTCGTCGAGCATGACGAGCTGACGATGCGCACGGCCGATGAGATCATCGACTTCGGCCCGGGTCCGGGTGTCCGCGGCGGGAAGGTCGTCGTCCAGGGCGACATCGACAAGATCGCCCGCAGCAAACGCTCGATCACCGGCCGGTACCTCCGCGGCGATGAGGAGATTGAGATACCGAAGAAGCGCCGACCAATAGTGAACCTGAAAAGGAAACCATCCAATGGGCAGACGAGATGAAATCCCACAAGCATTTCCGGTTCGCAAGGTAGGCGATGGGAACTGTGAAGTCTAACCCGTTTTCGTGTAGCGGGATTGTGGACATAGAACACGCCTTGGCGAAGGAGAATCCGCGCGGGCTTTGAGCTCGCGGCCCGCTACACAGAAACAGCTCTAGAGCATGAGTTGTTGGAAGTTGTGGGTCTCGTTGAGTGCAGCCAGTTCGTCCATGTCAATATCGAGTGCTTCCGACCAAAACTGCGCGGCGAATTCGGGATGAAACCGCCCCACACCGACTTCGATTGTCGGAATCCGGGGCATGCGGTCGGGAAACCGTAGCCCGATCAGCAGGGCGAGCTCGGTCTCGGCGATCATGCGCTTTTGCATCGCGTCAAGCGCGTCCATCTTCCTCTTGAACCGGCGCACCCGCATCAACGCTTATCTCCACGTGTTGGAGTTCGGATAACACGCTGCCGGTCACGGTCGGTAGCGGTAAAGGGGACATACACGTACCAGAAGCTCACGAGCGCAGCCGCCGTTCCAACGGAGATGAATTGAATCGGCAAAACCCGAAGGAAATGGCTCGATGGAATGTTGGGAGGAAACCCGGCCGCCCGCGGCCGTACAACCGCCCACAAATACCCCACCGTCGCCAGAAGGACCACGGACAGAATCGGCCACAGCGCCGAACGGACCGGCGTTATGCGGAAAGCGATGTACGTGCCGATGAACACGGCTGCAGCGACCACGAAGCAGACCTGCCCATGCTGAATCGACCGGGAAGACAGACCGGCTGACAGCACCGCCATGGCCGCCAGCGCAACGGCTGTTGCAACCAGCGTGTGCCGGATACCGTTTACGCTCAGCGTTTGCCGATCGGCTGATATGCCGAAACAACGAGTCGAAAACCGGGGGACGTCGTAACCGGCAAGCGCCGGCATGGTGAGTGCGGACGGATCGGCCCGGTTCGGATCGCGCTCGTCCGTGCGGTCAAAGCACCAGTGCATCACCAGTGTGGATACGCCAACGGCCACGATCACCACCACAAACCACCCTATGCCCTCGACGGCGAAGTAACCCGCCAAGGCGCGCTCGGACGTCTGGGAAGCGTCGGCACCACGCACCAGAAAGTACTCGGCTGTTGCGCCCCGAACGGAGACCGCAGCCAGTCCCAACGTTGCGGTGAACGTTCCGATGTCGGCCACGCGGCGGCCTGCGATGATGGTTGCAAGTCCGGCGACTACGCCGGCCAGAGCCGCAGCCTGTATGAGCATCATCAGGGCGTCGTGCCGCGCACAGACGCTTACCGGCCCCAAGGGATCATCGGGTTCCACTGCGAACCATCCGACCGTCAGAAACAGTGCGCCGCCGAGCACCCACGAGGCCAGCGTAGCGGTCCGGTCCATAAAGCCGGGCTGTTGTCGCTGAGCCATAATCGTTCCTGAAGCGTCACTCATACGGCACTTCTTCCCGATATCTCGTGTCGACGCAGCACGGTCTCGATGCCGGCGCGAGCTCGAGCGTCAAGCGGGCACAGCGGCAGGCGAAACTCCTCTTCGATCAATCCGACCAATGCCATGGCGGTCTTGATCGGCAGCGGGTTGGGCCCGTATCGCCCGATCCCAACGGACAGGTCATAGACCTTTCCATGAATCGGCAGCGTGGTGGACACGTCGCCGCGCAAAGCCGCCGTCACCAGCGATTTCATCAGTGACGGCGCCAGATTCGCAAGGACGCTGATGACGCCGACAGCGCCGAGTGACATGAAGGGCCAGGTCAGCGAGTCGTCACCACTCAGGACGGCGATGTCACAACGGCTGCGCAGATCGGTTATGCTGTCCACACCGCCGGTCGCGTCCTTTATGGCGACGATGTTCGAGTAGTTTTCGCGCAAACGGACGGCCACGTCGTTGTCGATCTTCACACCGGTGCGAGCCGGTACGTTGTACAGAACAATCGCTAAATCCACCGACTCCGCCACGCTGGCGAAGTGACGGAACAACCCTTCAGGTGTCGGACGGTTGTACGGTGGTGCGACGACCAATGCGGCGCTTGCACCGGCGGATGCCGCCTCTCTGGTCCGGCTGACCGCATCGGCTGTGTTGTTTGAACCCGTTCCAGCCATGACCGGACAGCGGCCTGCGGCGCGACGAAGTACGGCATCCAACAACTTGTGACGTTCCACCTTCGTAAGCGTTGGTGTCTCGCCGGTCGTGCCCAAAGGTACGAGCCAATCCGTGCCTCCCTCAATCTGCCGATCAACGAGGGCATCGAGGCAAGGCCAATCCACCTCACCGCCGCGAAAAGGCGTCACCATCGCAGTCATCGAGCCACGCAATTCGATTGTTTTGTCAGAGTGTTCCATCACGTACTGTCCCTCCATCATCGCATGGATCTGTGTCGTCGAATCACGTTGCGAATGGTGTTGGACATCCACTCAGGTGAAACGTCGACAACGTTGCCGCTTGTTCCGCTGTGCCTGGTCATCACCGCGCCGGCGCGTGAAGCGTCAGCAAACGCTTCATTTCACGGACAGCCTCGCGCATGCCGACGAAGATGGCCCGTGAGACGATCGAATGCCCGATATTGAACTCGCTGAAACCGGGCAAGCCGGCGACCGGCGCGATGTTGCGATACGTCAGTCCGTGGCCACCAAGGACCTCGAGGCCGACGCCGTGCCCCGTCTCGATACCCTTACGCAGCTCGTCGATGGCGTCGTCTCGCTCCTGCGGCGTTTTCGCGTGGGCGTATCCCCCGGTCCACAGCTCAACGGCCTGAAATCCGACCTGGGCCGAAGCCTCAATCTGCTCGGATATCGGTTCGATAAAAGCGCTCAGTGTAATCCCCGCATCGCGCAGACGGGCGACGGCCTTCGCGATGCGCGCGCGGTGGCGCACCACGTCGAGCCCTCCCTCGGTCGTGAGCTCCTCGCGCCGTTCCGGCACAAGTGAGCATTGATCGGGTTTCAGATCGACGGCGATATCCACGATCTCGTCCGCAATCGCCATCTCCATGTTCAGCTTGACCGCAACCGTTTCGCGCAGGATACGCGCGTCCCGATCGTTGATGTGCCTTCGGTCCTCCCGCAGGTGAAAGGTGATCCCGTCAGCCCCACCAAGCTCCGCCTCAACGGCGGCCCACACCGGGTCGGGCTCGTCCGTGCGGCGCGCCTGACGGACCGTAGCTGTATGATCGATGTTGACTCCGAGTAACGCCATCACACACCATTGTTCGCAGCAGGTTACGTACCGGACGTCTCTATTATAGGAAAACCACGCGATTTGTAAACGTAGTAAGAGGGCAATGCGGCGAGCCGATCTCTTGTCGAGCAAGCGAGCCGCCTTCCCGGACGGAATCGTCGAAAGTCGATAGGGAAGCGGGGATCAGCCGTCAACTCTCCGCAATCCGCAATCCCCAATCGCAATCACGGACACGGCTCGGGGGATGCGAACGGGTACGACCAGCCGCGGAAGGCGTCGAGGGCACATGACACGTCCGTGATGTTGATCTTGTGATCCAGCAGGGCCGGTTCGATGTCGGCTCTCGCCTTGATCAATGCACCGGGATCGTTCTTGAACTTGTCCAAAATAGCGGTGGCATCGGTTGTCACACCGACACTGCCGTCCGGCGGCAGGCATGGCGTCACCGTACAATTCTCCACCACATCACCCCACACACTCGTGCTGACGGCCAGCGGTGGTGAGTAGTTTCCTTCATTGGCGGTTGTACACCGGTCGTTGATCACCGCAAG
>Ga0307432_1001196_pt1 | contig 16318 bp, 15 predicted proteins | sample SalMarWE160150MG_FD_202158 | JGI IMG/M metagenome (GOLD analysis project Ga0307432, IMG submission 202158) | Salt marsh sediment microbial communities from the Plum Island Ecosystem LTER, Massachusetts, United States - WE1603-150 | ecosystem: Environmental > Aquatic > Marine > Intertidal zone >...
CTGCTTCCACCTGGTTTAATACCATCAACCTCCCCTGCTCTTTCCTGTTCAATGTCTCCATCTCCTTCATGGGATGACATTTTCCCAGAACAGTTAGACGGTGACAAAATCGTAGAACATCAACACACTCTTTTGCCTTCGCTTTACTACTATGCTATAATGAATTAAACCGCAAACAATTAAGAGGGAAACCTGAAGCATGAAAATTTCCATCGTAGAGCCGAAAGCACCTTTCTACAATTTCTACAGCGCTTTTATGAAACATCTACCCCTTATGGGGCCAATCTACATTGGCACTATACTGAATAACGACGGACACGATGTCACCATCTATAATGAAAACATCAAAGGGATCGATTACGCCAAAATTCAAGACTCGGACGTTTTAGCGATCTCTACTATAACGTCCACCGCCCCCCGTGGCTACGATATAGCGAAGCGTTTCAGAGAGCTTAACCCAAAGGGCAGAATCATCGTTGGTGGGGTTCATGCCACCTTCCTCCCCGAGGAGGCAGCCCTATATGCCGATCATGTTGTAAGAGGAGAGGGAGAACTGGTAATCTCTGACCTGGTTAACAACGGTGGAGGAAAGATCGTCCAAGGCAGCCCTGTAGAGAACCTCGACGATCTGCCATTCCCCAATTTCTCCCTGGTCGAGGGCCTCAAGAAACACATGCCCATTACCCCGATATCTACCTCACGGGGTTGTCCTTATGCCTGCACCTTCTGCTCTGTCAGCCCTATGTTTGGCAGAAAATATAGGTTTCGAACTACCGATAGTGTCATTGAAGAGCTATCAAGGTTTAAGCACAGGTCGGTTTTCTTCTATGACGATAACTTTGCCGCCAACAGGGCAAGGACAATGGACCTGCTCAAACAAATGATCGAGCATAAAATAACCCCCAGATGGATGGCGCAGGTAAGAGCAGATATCGCTAAGGATGAGGAGATGGTGGAACTGATGGCCGAGGCAAATTGTAATCAATTGGCTATCGGCTTCGAATCCTTAAATGCCGAGACACTAAAGCGCTATAACAAAAAGATAACCCCTGAGGACAATAAATATTGTATCGAGGTGCTCCATAAATATGGCATCAAGGTACACGGCATGTTTATATCGGAGGGATACTCCAACATATATGACAAACTGGGAATTGACAGCCTTCAATTAAGCATATTAATTCCACTTATTGGCAGCAAGCTATACACCTCGGTCAACAATGCCAAGCAGTTCACCGTAAGGAAGTTCCCCTCAGACTGGGAGCTCTTTGATGGTGGCCATGTAGTTCATTTACCTGATAATATGTCGCCGTTGGAGATGCAAAAACAGACTGTACAGGCGCTGAAAAACTTCTACTCCCGCTATAATGCAACCAAACTGCTACTAAGGGGGAGAATCGGCGATTTCAGCATCAGGCTAATGGGCTATAGAATAATAAAGCGGTGGGAAGCACAGAACAGGGATTACATCATAAAGCTAAAGCAAGCTCAAGCTCTTATTAAGGCCTCCGCTCAGACCAAGCCACACTCCACATTTAGGCAATCTGCGTAGTAGGACCCATGTTTCCCTCTCCCCAAGAAAGAGCGCTGACCTCACTCAGACAGATGGCATGCACCCTTCATCTCAAACTCAGTGACTGATTACCAACAGACGTCGAGTCGACGAGGAATCTGCGCGTGTCGGCCGGCCTCACCATTCGCTGTCGTTCTAGCTCCTAAAGTGTCAGGTACGCCTACGGCGAAGCCTAGCTTGTTCTCGACATCATTTTTGCTTTGGCTCCGCTGACGTGCTACAATGAATCAAGCTGAATCAGAACAGTGGCTGGATTGAGAATATGAAGGTATCCATAATAGAGCCGAAAGCTCCTTTCTACAACTTCTACAGTGCTTTTATCAAACACCTGCCTCTGATGGGGCCGATCTACATTGGCACAATACTGAAAAACGACGGACATGATGTCACCATCTACAACGAAAACATCAAAGCGATAGACTACGCCAAAATCAAGGACTCGGACGTCCTCGCTATCTCTATCATGACATCCACCGCTCCCCGCGGCTACGAAATAGCCAAGCACTTCAGAGAGCTCAACCCCAAAGGGAGAATCATCATAGGCGGGGTCCATGCTACCTTCCTGCCCGAGGAGGCAAGCCAATATGCAGACCACTTGGTAAAGGGCGAGGCGGAAGTGGTGATCTTGGACTTGGTCAACAACGGTGGAGAAAAGATTGTACAGGGCACCCCCATGGAGAATCTCGACGATTTGCCATTCCCCGATTTCTCCTTGATAGAGGGCCTCAAGAAACCCATGCTTATTACACCGATATCTACCTCACGGGGCTGTCCCTACGAGTGCACTTTTTGTTCTGTTTCCCCCATGTTTGGTAAAAGATACAGGTTTAGGAGTAGCGAGGGTGTAATTGAAGAGTTATCGCAGTTCAGACACAAACATGTTTCCTTCTATGCCGAGGTTTTCTTCTACGACGACAATTTTGCCGCCAACAGGAAAAGGACGAAGGAATTGCTGAGTCAGATGATCGAACATAGGATTACCCCAAAATGGATGGCTCAGGTCAGGACGGATATCTGGAAGGACGAGGAACTGGTGCAAATGATGGCGGAAGCAAATTGTGATTGCCTAGCAATAGGATTCGAGTCGTTGAATCCCGAGACGCTGAAGCGTTATGACAAAAAGCAAACACCGGAGGATGTCAGAAGATGCATCGAGGTGCTCCACAAATACGGCATCAAGGTACATGGCATGTTCATATCGGAGGGCTACTCAGATGTCTACCCCAGATTAGGGCTGAATAGCCTTCAACTCAGCATCCTGATTCCTCTTCCTGGCAGCAAGCTCTACAATACCGTGAATAATGCCGGCCACTTCGTAGTAGAAAGGTTCCCGGCTGACTGGCAGCTTTTTGATGGAGCTCACGTGGTACACCTGCCTGATGCTATGTCACCGTTGGAGATGCAACGGCAGACCATTAAAGCGACTAAAGAGTTCTACTCTCGTTATAGTATGATCAAATCACTCATCAGGGGGAGAATCGTCGATTTCGTCATAAAGCGTATGGGCCATGGCTTGATAGGAAGATGGGAGACACAGAATAGGGATTATCTCGCAAAGCTAGGTGAAGTCCAGTCATTCGTTACGCCCTCCACTCAGACCTCTCCACCCTCCTCATCCAGGCTATCTGCCTAACAGACACCAAGTCTCCCTTTCTGGGTGTGTCATCAAGTTACCGCGCTACCAAAAGTATTGACCTCGCTCAGATAGATGGGTGATATCTTGTCGTCATTGCCAGGCTCGCCCCCACCTACGCCATAGTTTTCTGGGCAAACGGACCAACCAATAATAAGCAGCTCGTCTGTTACCGTTCGTGGTGAGCCCTTTACCGTTCGTGGTGAGCCTGTCGAACCTCGCCATAGGCGAGTCGGTCGACAGAGTCGCCTCAGGAGACCTTTGGAGACATGAACGGCCTTCTGACAGAAGTAGGGTGGGTGAAATGAAATGGAACCCACCTTCCTAAATGGATATGAAAATGGTGGGTTTCGCCCTTCCGCTAAAGGGCTGCACCCACCCTACCACTGTTCCCCACCTCAGCTGTCATTGTGAGAAGCGCAGTGAGTCAAAGCTCTGAGCGAATCGAAAAGGACGAAGCAATCTTGGGGAGGCGATGGTAAGTAACCAGTCCATTCCCGTTCGTGGTGAGCCTGTCGAACCATGAACGGCCCCTTCGACGGAGCTTGACATGAGCGTGTTTAGATTCTTCCCCTTCACTCTGTGAAGGGTCAGAATGACAGGAAGCGAAGGGTTCAGGGTCGCAATAACATAGTTGTTGTTATGGGTGGGTCGAAACAACAACTTCGAGCGTTTGTCATACCCTAACTACTATGCTAGAATGCACTAACCTATGAGCGACACTAAATACTGGATAGGATTCACCCTGATACCGGGGATCGGGCGGGCCAAGTTCTCTATGATGGAGCAATACTTCGGCGACATGGAGAGGGCCTGGCATGCCAGCGCTACCGAGCTTAAGACAGCTGGACTTGATAATCGGTCTGTTGATGCGATAATAGCGAAATGCCCCAGTATCTCCCTAGATGGCGAAATGGAGAAACTGGAGCGATACAAGGTGAAAGCGTTCACATGGAAGGATGAGGGGTACCCATCAAGATTAAAAGAGATATATGACCTCCCCCCAGTGCTATATATCAGGGGTTCCCTTTCCCCTGAGGACGATTGGTCTATCGCTGTAGTGGGCACCCGCCGTCCCACTTACTACGGCAGGGAGGTCACTGAGCAAATTGCAGGTGAACTGGCACGGAACAAGATCACCATCGTTAGCGGCCTGGCTAGAGGAATCGATGCCACCGCTCATCGCGCTGCCCTGGATGCGGGGGGAAGGACCATCGCCATCTTTGGATGCGGACTGGATGTTGTTTTCCCCAGCGATCATGTTAAACTGGCTCGCCAGATTATGGAGCGAGGCGCTCTGGTAAGCGAATTTCCCTTAGGTACCCGTCCCAAAGCAGAAAACTTCCCCAGAAGAAACAGGATTATGAGCGGGCTGAGCCTCGGCGTGCTCGTTGTAGAGGCAAGGGATAAAAGCGGCGCTTTAATTACAGTGGGATGGGCCTTGGAGCAGAATCGCGAGGTATTCGCCGTTCCTGGTAGCATATTGTCCCCAGCGAGCCGCGGAACCAACCGACTGATTCAGGAGGGGGCAAAGCTGGTATCAGATTCCTATGACATACTCGAGGAACTCAATCTCACTATCGTGGCGCAGCAATTAGAGATGACGGAGCAGATCCCCGCTACCGACACTGAATCCCTGATTATTAAGTATCTCTCCTCAGAGCCGACCCACATCGATGAGGTGGGACAGCGGTGCGGACTTCCCATCGCTACGGTCTCCAGTACCCTGGCGATGATGGAGCTTAAGGGAATTGTGAGGCAGGTCGGCGGTATGAACTATACCCTAACCCGCGAATCAAGAGAGGATTACCGCATCAAGGTGGAGTAATGGCAAGAAAACTGGTCATTGTGGAATCACCTGCCAAGGCAAGAACGGTAAGCCGGATGATGGGAAAGAGCTACAGCGTAAAAGCCTCACTCGGCCACGTACGAGACCTGAGCAAATGGGGTTTAGGAGTGAATGTTAAAGAAGACTTTAACCCCAGGTACGAAGTTCCCAAGGACAAGAGGACGGTGGTAAAGGATATAAAGGAGGCAGCGAAGACAGCTTCCTCGATATATCTCGCCACTGACCCCGACCGTGAGGGCGAGGCGATCTCGTGGCATCTGGTTCAGGCGGCCAAGTTGAATAACGCAAAGCGTGTAGTTTTCCATGAGGTCACCAATGAGGCAGTGACGGAGGCATTCCGCCATCCCAGAGGCATCGACATGGACCTGGTCTACTCTCAACAAGCGCGCCGTATCCTCGATAGGCTGGTCGGTTATAAGCTCAGCCCCTTCCTGTGGCGCAAGGTAAGGCGTGGCCTTTCCGCAGGGAGAGTACAATCGGTAGCGTTGAGAATGGTCGTTGACCGGGAGCGAGAGATAGAGGGCTTTGTTTCACAGGAGTACTGGTCCATCGATGCCAAGCTGGAAAAGGCCGCTACGAAAGAAAGCTTTGTAGCCTCTCTCGTCGGTCTCGCCAGTGGCAGGAAAATCAAGATTGGCAGCGAACAAGATGCAGAGAAACTTTGCTCCGAGCTTGAGAACGCAAGCTATGCCGTATCCCAGGTAAAGAAGGAGGCATTTCGTCAACCAGCGCCACCCTTTACCACCAGCACCCTCCAGCAGGAGGGGTGGCGCAAGCTCCGCTTCACCGCCAAGCACACCATGGCCATCGCCCAGCAACTCTATGAAGGCTTATCTATCGGCGAGGAAGCGGCAGTGGGGCTTATCACCTATATGCGTACCGACTCGGTGAGAGTAGCCCCATCGGCATTGAACGAAACTCAAGCCTTTATTAAGGACAAATACGGGGATAAATTCCTCCCTGCCAAACCCCGAATCTTCACCAAGAAGGCGAAAGGCGCTCAGGAGGCCCATGAGGCGATCAGACCTACATCGGTGAGACGAGAGCCAGCCTCAGTGAAGCGCCATCTCACCAGGGACCAATTCAGGCTCTATGAACTCATATGGAAACGAATGGTTGCAAGCCAGATGTCACCCACCATACTCGACACCACATCGGTAGATATAGAGGCGAGAGATGGAAAGTCCTATCTTTTCAGGGCTAAGAGCTCGGTGGTCAAGTTCCCCGGCTTCGCAATCCTTTATAGCGAGGGCAAGGATGAGGCCGAGGATGAAAAGGCGGAGTCTTCCCTGCCTGAGTTGGTGAAGGGCGAGCCTCTAAGACTTCTGAAGCCACTCCTGCGTGAGCAGCATTTCACCCAGCCCCCACCCCGCTACAGTGAGGCGACCCTGGTTAAGGCGCTGGAGGAAAGGGGTATCGGTCGTCCCAGCACCTACGCCCCAACCCTTTCTACAATTCAGGACAGAAGCTACGTCGAGCGGATTGACGGGCGGTTTCACCCCCTTGAGATTGGCTTTGTGGTTACCGACATCCTTACTGAACATTTCCCCGATGTCGTCGACCTTGGCTTCACCGCTCAGATGGAGGAGGATCTAGACCAAATCGCCCAAGGTAAGAGAGGATGGGTGCCTTTTCTTCAAGATTTCTACGTTCCCTTTGAAAAGACTCTGAGTACTGCAGATGAGCGATTGGAGAGAGTCAAGATAACGGAGGAGACCACGGATGAAGTCTGCTCAGTCTGCGGCAGACCTATGGTCATCAAGTGGGGACGCTACGGCAAGTTTCTCGCCTGCTCGGGCTACCCAGAATGCAAGAATACGAAGCCTTTTTTAGTCAAGATCGGCGTCAAGTGTCCCAAATGTGGTGGTGAACTGGTGCGGAAGCAAGGTAAGAAAAAGCGCTTCTTCTATGGATGCGCCAACTATCCAGACTGTGATTTCGCCACCCGCAACAAGCCTATTCCTCAGCCCTGTCCTGAGTGCGGAGGGCTGCTTGTGATGTGGGGCAAAAAGAGAGCGAAATGCCTCAAATGCAAAGCCAGCGTCAGCCTGGACGAGGTAGAGAGGGAGGTAGTCAAGGTATGATCCCTCTTCTGTATGATAAGGAAAGCACGGAAAGATTGCTTCATAGTTACATTCGCTATCTAGAGGTGGAGCGTAATGCCTCTCCCTATACTGTGCGCAACTATATCCATGACCTTCGCCACTTCATGGAGTTCCTTGGCGGCGAGAAGGTGACAACGCTGGATGAGGTGGATCGCCACCTGCTTCGCCGCTATATCGCCTCCCTCCTGGAGAATGGATTTGAAAAGATAAGCGTAGCACGCAAAGTGAGCGCCTTGCGCTCCTTCTATCGATATTTGGTTAGGGAGAACCTCATCTCCTCAAACCCATTGGCTACAATCTCCTCGCCAAAGCTGGAGCAGAGGCTACCCTCGTTCCTGTCTGGCGAAGAAGTTATTCACCTGATCGAAGCGCCTGATACCTCAACCCCCCTGGGGCAGCGGGATAGGGCGATACTAGAGCTTTTCTATGCCTCCGGGCTCAGGGTGAGCGAGGTTGTGAGACTGGACGTAGGCAATGTAAATCTGGAGGCGCGAGAGGTTCGCGCGTGGGGCAAGGGCTCCAAAGAGCGAATTGTGCTCATAGGCAAGCCGGCAGCATCAGCCCTCGACCTCTATCTCCGTGAGGGTCGCATGCAGCTTCTCGGCAAATCAAGGACTGAAGCTCTGTTCCTCAATCGATACGGGGTGAGGCTATCCGAACGGGCCCTCCAGAAGTCGCTGGTAAAATACGCCACCAAGGCAGGTCTTGATAAACGGGTTCACCCCCATTTACTACGCCACAGCTTTGCCACTCACCTGCTCGACGGCGGTGCCGACCTCAGAGTGGTTCAGGAGCTTCTCGGGCATGCCAGTCTCTCATCCACCCAGATATACACTCATGTTACCCAGAGTCAGGCGAGAAAGGTATATCTGGCAGCCCATCCCCGGGCGGATAAAGAAGAAGGAGAAAAGGACCGATGAAAATCCTGTTTATCCACGGACCGAACCTGAACATGCTGGGTAATAGAGAAACAGCGCTGTACGGTGATAAGACCCTTGCTGAGATCGATTCCATGGTGACAAAAAGGGCACAGGAGTTGGGTGTCGAGGTTCTGACCTTCCAGTCGAACAGCGAGGGGGCACTAATCGACTTCCTTCAAGCCGAATGCCCTAAAGCAGACGCAATCATCATCAACCCTGGGGCGCTCACCCATTATAGCTATTCGCTACGGGATGCCCTCGTCGATAGCGCCCTGCCAGTAATCGAGGTTCACCTGTCAAATATATACGCCCGAGAGGAGTGGCGTCATAAGTCGGTAATCGCGCCCATTGCCACGGGCCAGATCAGCGGGCTTGGCTGGCAGGGATATGTTGCCGCCCTGGAGATATTGGCCGCAGAGAAGGCAGAATAATGAGCGGCCGCCTTGATAAGCTGCGCAGAAAGCTTGCTGAGGGGGGGCTTGATGGCATCCTCATCTCACAGGGGGAGAACCGCCGCTATCTTAGTGGCTTTACCGGCTCGGCGGGTTTTCTCCTTATATCACAGAAGAGCGCCATACTGGCCACCGACTTTCGCTACACTGAGCAAGCGAAAAACCAAGCGCCCGATTTTGACATCGCCCGGATTGAGGGGGAGATGCAGAAGTGGTTTCCCCAACTCATTTCCTCTATCAAGGCGAAGAGAATAGGATTTGAAGCGAACGGCCTATCTTTTGCCACCTACCATCAGCTTGTGGCGAACGTGGGCAAGAAAGAGCTCGTGCCCACTGAGGGATTTGCTGAGTCGTTACGCGCCATAAAGGACGATAGGGAATTGGAGCTTATTATCCGGGCAGTGGAAATCTCTGATGCCGCATTAGACGAAGTTGCCTCGACTATCCGCCCAGGCATTACCGAAAAGGAAGTGGCGTGGGAGCTAGAGAAATCGATGCGGGAAAAGGGCAGTGAATCCATGCCCTTCGAGATTATCGTAGCCTCAGGGCCAAATGCCGCCCTCGCTCATCACAATCCATCCGAGCGCACCATTCAACAGAGTGAGCCAGTGGTCATCGATATGGGGGCGCGCATTGAGGGCTACTCCAGCGATCTTACCAGAACCATCTGCCTTGGCAACCAGGACAAGGTTTTTGATAAAATATATCATCTAGTCCTTCGAGCCCAGCTTGCCGCTATCGCCGCTGTCGAGGCAGGGATGAGCGGAGAGGAGGCAGATGGTCTTGCCAGGGCAGTCATCGAACAGGGAGGCTACGGAGAGAATTTCGGACATGGACTGGGACACGGCGTTGGCCTAGCCCCCCACGAGCAGCCCCGTCTGGGAAAAGGCTCGAGAGATGTTATGGCTGAAGGCATGGTCTTCACCATCGAACCGGGTATATATATCAGCGGGTGGGGCGGGGTGAGGATCGAGGATACGGCGGTTCTGAAGAATGGCAAAACGAGGCTACTCTCCAAAGCCAGGAAGATAAACTGAAGCAGCCTCACAGGAAGAATCTAGGAGTAGGGAGACAAAATGATCAGCACTGGTGAGCTAAAGAAGGGGATCACTATCGAGTTGGAGGGGACGCTTTACCAAATAATCGATTGGCAGCATATCAAGGTGGGGCGTGGCAGCGCCCAGGTCAGGCTCAAGCTCCGCGATATTCGAGCAGGGCACACCATTGAGCGCACCTTTCAGGCAGGCGAAAAATTCCCACGGGCAAGGTTAGATCGCAACACGGTGCAATTCCTCTATAACGATGACGACCTTTACTACTTCATGGACTCGGAAAGCTTCGAACAATCAACCCTCAGCCTCGAACAGGTCGGCGATGCTACCAATTACCTCAAGGAGGGGATGACTCTGGATATACTTACCTACAAGGATGAGCCGATAAACCTGGAGCTTCCCAACTCCGTTGAGCTTGAGGTTGTGGAAACGGACCCCGGCTTTAGGGGAAATACGGCAACTGCGGCGAACAAGCCAGCCAAGCTGGAAACAGGAATCACCATCCAAGTCCCTCTTTTCGTAGAAAAAGGGGACATCATTCGTGTTGATACTCGCACTAGCGCATACCTTGAAAGGGCAGGCTAGGTGAAGATTCATTCCGTAGCTGATGTGAATCGCTACCTCAGGGAGCTTCTGGAGATAGACGACCTTCTTGCCGATATCTGGGTCAGCGGCGAGGTCTCCAATCTATCCGAATCAGCGGCGGGGCATCTATATTTCACCCTCAAGGATGAGACAAGCCAGTTACGGTGTGTGTTCTTCAGGCCAAAACTAGCCATCACCCTGGAAAATGGGGCAGCGGTGATAACACATGGCCGCATCTCTATCTATGAAGTCTCCGGCGCCCTCCAGCTTTATGTTGACCTGGTGCAGCTTGAAGGGGTGGGCATACTCCACCTTGAGTTTGAGCGCCTCAAGGCAAAACTGGAGGAGGAAGGACTATTCGAACCTGCCCGCAAAAGATCGCTGCCACTGTTCCCTAAGCGAATCGGCGTTGTTACCTCGCCCACAGGCGCCGTATTTTATGACATCGCCAATATAATTGGCAGACGCTACCCTCTGGTCGAGCTGATCCTCTCTCCAACGCTTGTGCAGGGCGATGGTGCTGTAGATGGCATCGTTCAAGCTTTACAGGCTCTCAACGACATGGAGGGCATCGACGTGGTGATTCTGGCTCGCGGTGGTGGCTCACTTGAAGACCTGTGGGCCTTCAATGAGGAAAAGGTTGCCCGCGCTATCTACGCCAGTAAAGCGCCAGTGATCAGCGGGGTGGGGCACGAGACCGACTTCACCATCGCCGATTTTGTTGCCGACGTACGCGCCCCGACACCATCAGCGGCGGCCGAACTCGCTGTGCCCGACTGTGCTGAACTGGAAGCGCACATTCAATCACTTACAAAGACGCTGCTTGTAGACGTCACAAGGGACCTTGACCGTTATCGCCAGCGCACCGACGAACTCACCAGAGCAGCGTCAATGGATCTCGGGAATTCTCTTGCCATAAGCAGGGAGAGACTGCGAGGTCGAGAGCTAGAGCTTGCCTCGCTGAGTCCCATGGCTACTTTGAGTCGTGGCTACGCCCTGGTGCAGCAGTCAACCACCGGCGAGGTCATTTCTCACATAGACCAGGTTCAGCGCGGCGATGCCATCGATATCAAGGTGAGCGATGGTCAGTTTAAGGGCAGGGTCACTGGATCGAAGAAGGGACTCCAGGGATGGATGAACAGCTTTCCTTCGAAGAAGCACTAGACAGGCTGGAGAAAATAGTGCACTCTCTACAGGGGGATGGACTAACCTTGGAACAGGCAATTGCCCTGTTTGAGGAAGGGATGGGTCTTGCCAAAATGTGTAACGAGCGGCTGAATTCTGCCGAGCTTAAAATCACCCAGCTTCAGGCTGATTTTGAGCAAGAGCCAGAAAATAAGGGCGAATCCACTTGATAAAAGCTGACCTTCATATTCACACCGTTTACTCCCCCGACTGCAACACACCGCTGGCAAAGATAATCGAACGCTGCCTTAAAATTGGGATTAACTGCGTCGCCATAACCGACCATAATACCATTGCTGGTGCCCTGGATATGAAAAGGCTGGCCCCTTTTAAAGTGATTGTTGGGGAGGAGATCTACACCTCCACCGGGGAGGTTATTGGATACTTTCTCAGCGAAGAGATCCCCAAAGGACTTACCGCTGAGGAAACCGCCATCAGAATTAAGAAGCAAGGTGGTGCAGTGTGCATCCCCCACCCCTTCGACAGATTTCGGCCGTCCGCTCTTCAGCGCCAGAGCCTGGAGAAGCTTTTACCTTACATTGACATCATAGAGGTGTTTAATTCACGTATTTATTTGCGTCGTTATATCGCCATGGCCGAGCACTTCGCCCAAGCTCACGGGCTTCTTTCGAGCGCCGGCAGCGATGCCCATACCTCCTCCGAAGTTGGCAACGCCTACGTAGAGATGCCAGATTTCAACGATAATGACCAGTTCCTCGCCGCTCTAACACAGGGTAAAATAGTTGGTAGGAGATCCAGCCTTCTATTCCGTCTGCAGAATAATTGGGCCAAGCTGCGGAAGGTTCTAAAAGTTCAGTAGCGCGAGGCTTTAGCCTCGCCAAAGGCGACCCTAAAGGGTAGCAGTACGCGTTTATTACGTAGAGTGCTGATATTCGAGAAAACGCCAATGGACAAAAAAAACGAGTATAAAATCGGATGGTTTTCATCAGGACGGGGGGAAGGCTCACGTGACCTTCTACGGACAGCATGGCGCAGCATCGCCGAAGGCGAGATAAGGGCCGAAATCTCCTTCATCTTCAGCAACCGCGAGCCAGGGCAGGCCGCTGGAAGCGACGCCTTCTTCGAGCTGGTTAACAGTTACCACATACCCCTAATCAACGTCTCATCTCGCAAATTCAGAGACAAGTTCGGCGAGGAATGGCGGCCTAAGTTCGAAGAGGAGGCGATGAGAAGGCTAGAGGGTTTCCACCCCGACCTTTGCGTCCTCGCCGGATACATGCTCATCGCAGGCGAGGAGGTGTGCCAGCGCTACCCCATGCTCAACCTTCACCCCGCCGCCCCCGGCGGCCCCAAGGGGACATGGCGCGAGGTTATCTGGCAGCTCATGGAGCAGAACGCATCGCAAACAGGGGTGATGATGCATCGGGCCACCCCCCAGCTTGACGAAGGCCCGCCAGTGACCTATTGCACCTTCTCGCTCCGTGGCAAGCCCTTCGATAAACTGTGGAAGGCAATAGAGGGGCGGTCTATCGCAGAGGTGAAGGAGCAGGAAGGCGAGGATAATCCCCTCTTCCGCCAGATCAGGAAACATGGCCTGACTCGTGAGTTCCCCCTTATCATTACCACCATCAAAGCCTTCAGCGAGGGCAGGGTGAGGCTCGAGGGAGATCAAGTGGTTGACCACAACGGAAAGCCAATTAAGGCCTACGACCTGACTGAAGAGATAGACGAAAAGGTGAAAGAGGCGCTTGCTGAATAACCTCATCTTCTTTGACATGGAAGGCCCCCTATCGATTCACGGTAATGCCTATGAGTTGATGAAGCTCCTTCCCAACGGGGGTCAGATATTCGAGGTCGTCAGACAATACGACCGACTCCTCACCGAGGAACGCCGCAGCGACTATGAGCCAGGAGACTTAATAGCCTTCATAGTACCCTTTTTAATTAACCACGGTATTTCCTCCGATGATATTGCGAAGCAGGCACAAAACGCAGCCATTGTTGCCGGTGCGCGGAAGCTTATCGCCAGCCTCGAGGATTGGCAGGTCTTTTGCATAACCACCAGCTATGAGCAATACGCCAGCCGCATCATGGAGCGGGTGGGCATTGCGCAAGAGAACCTCGCCTGCACCATATTCCCCATCGATCGCTATCGCAGCCTGATGCAAAAAGAGGACCACGATGTGGTGGCTGGCTTAGAACAAGAAATCATGGCGTTTGAGCCGGGGGATGATGAAGACATCAAGAAGCGCCTCGACCGCTTCTACCTGCAGGAATTGCCGCATACCAGTCTCGGGCTTGCTCTGCGCGAAGTGAAGCCGATGGGTGGGAGCAGGAAGCTGGCAGCGCTTGAAAGGTTTGCCCAAGCTCATGGTAAATCCCTGGATAGAGCGGTTGCCGTCGGCGACAGCATCACCGATGCCATGATGCTCGAAGCGGTGAATAATGCCGGAGGGCTCGCCGTCGCCTTCAATGCAGACGAACATTCCCTTGCGTACGCCACTATAGGCCTGGCCTCTACAAATCTCGGCGATTTGGCAATTGCCCTGGACGCCTGGCAGGAGGGTAGCAGGAATGCCGTGGAAAGGGTTGTAAGGGAAAAGGAGAGGCTTGGAGGCAAAGGAGATAGGGAGAACTTTCACTGGCTTGCGGGGCGCAGCGAAATCCAGGAGCCCCTACAGATTCATAAAAGGATTCGTCGAATAGTCCGAGAGGTGGCTGGCAAAACAGGCTAGGTGAAATGCGGCTGCTCAGGCGAATCAGTTATCCATCCTCCCCACCATCAACGATAATGCCCCGTTGGATTCCCCTCTTTTTGATTTGAAGCAAAGATGTAAATACCTATATGAAAAACATCAAGCAGCTTGCCTTGCGAGCTCATTTCACGATGCTGTGATTGATACACGCCTGCGACGCCATCGGGAAAGTCCGAGAGAAGCTAAAAACATGATTCCGCTGAAGAGAATGATGGTCGCCCCCGAAGCTACGTCAAGCACATAGGAAAGCCACAAACCTGAAATAACAAACACCATACTGAGCAGTATTGAAAGGAGCATCATCTTCTTCAAGCTGCTGACAAACTGCCTGCTGATAGCTGCTGGAATGGTAAGCAGCGCAATGAGTAGTATGATGCCCACGGCCCTTATCAATATCACCACCGATAGGGCGATCAGGACTATGAGAATGAAGTATAGCCATCCCGCCGGCACTCCTGATACCTTGGCAAACTCCTCGTCGAAGGAGAGGCTGAGAAATTCCTTGAAGAGCAGGGTAACTACTACAAGTATGAGCACAGTCAAAACTACCATGATAATCAGGTCGGAAAATGATACAGACAGGATGTTGCCAAACAAATAGCCGAACAGGTCTGGAGCAAAGCCAGGACTCAGGCCAATGAAGATGATCCCCAAGGCCATACCTACAGCCCACAGGATGCCGATAGCCGTGTCCTCAGGTAGCCTTGTCCGCTTGCTAATGGCCCCAATGCCCAGAGCGGAGCCAATGGCGAAAAGCATGGCGCCTAATACAGGGTCAATACCCAGAAGATAGCCCAGGCCGATGCCGCCAAAGGACGAGTGGGAGATGCCACCGCTGATGAAGACCATGCGCCTAACTACTACATAGGTGCCGATAACTCCACAGGTGATGCTGATCAGTACCCCCGCCATCAAGGCGCGTTGCATGAACCCATACTGCAGTATTTCCATCGTCAACTCAGTCGTGCTTACCTAGAACTCGATGAGGAACACCGTGGGCTATTAGCTCAATAGGGCATTGGTATGCTGCCTCCACATCCTCGGCCGATATTTCCTTTGAGTGATGGTAAAAAAGTTTACGGTTGAGACACCCCACTGTATCCACATAGATGGAAACAGCGCTCAAATCGTGTGTCACCAAGACTATCGCCATTCTCTGTTTCAATCTATTTAGAAGCTCATAGAATTCTCTCATCATCGGTGCATCAACACTTGCCGTCGGCTCATCGAGAAGCAATAACTTTGGCTCAGATACCAGTGCTCTGGCGATAAAAACCCTTTGCTGTTGTCCCCCCGAAAGCAACCCTATCTGCCTCTCTTTGAAGTCAAGCATCCCTACCGTCTGCAAGGCATTTATGCTTGCTTTCTTATCCTCTTCGCTGTATCGCCGGAAGCGTCCTGCCTGCCCCACGCGCCCCATCAGCACCACGTCCCACACTGCTACCGGGAAGTCACGGTCAAAAAGGCTGTATTGAGGAACATAGCCCACGAGTTTGCGCCCCTTCTCCGGAGTGCTACCCAATACGGTAACCTTCCCCTGGCTTGGTCTTATCAGGCCGAGGACGACTTTGAGCAGCGTGGTCTTCCCGCCGCCATTTGGACCTATTACTCCCAGAAAATCATTTTGATACACTGATAGGTCTATCCCCTCGAGAATGGCCTCGCCATCGAATCGCACCCATACATTCTCAAGCCTCACTACCTCTTCAGTAGCCATATTTACCCCACCGTTAGACATTGCGTATCACCCTTAAGCTCAATCTTCAAACTCCAAAACAAGGGCATCGACTATGCGACCCATATTGGCGATGTAGGTCTCCGGCAGCGAGTCAATCGGCAACGTCTGCCCACCAATCTCACGGGCAATGGTTTCACAGCTATCTGTCGCAAATTGCGGCTCTACGAAGACATACTGCAGGTCATATTGCTTTGCCTTATCGACGCAATCCTGAATGACTTGCGGTGTTGGCTCCTTACCCCCACGCTCGACTGCAATCTGGTTCAAGTCATACTCGCTGGCAAAATATCCGAAAGCCGGATGATATACTATAAAGTTCCGGTTGGTGAATTGATCGAGTTTGTGGTGGATGTATCCATCTAGAATGTCTAACTCTTTCAAATAATCGTCCCGATTCTCAGCATAGAAACTCGCGTTATCTGGATCAATTGTAGCGAGCCCATCATAAATATTCTCTACCATAATCTTGGCATTAGCCGGTGAATTCCATATATGAGGGTCCGAATCAA
>Ga0307432_1001199_pt1 | contig 16308 bp, 9 predicted proteins | sample SalMarWE160150MG_FD_202158 | JGI IMG/M metagenome (GOLD analysis project Ga0307432, IMG submission 202158) | Salt marsh sediment microbial communities from the Plum Island Ecosystem LTER, Massachusetts, United States - WE1603-150 | ecosystem: Environmental > Aquatic > Marine > Intertidal zone >...
TCCTCCCACCCCAGAACAGATTCTTCAACTAAGACTTGATGGATAAGACTTGCAGCAAGGCCCCTACTTACAATGGTCCTTAATTCTTCTACATTGTATGCAATTCCTCCGCCAGTTCCGCCTAACGTATAGGCTGGCCTGAGAACAACAGGATATTCAAGCCTTTTCGCTATTTCCTCAGCTTCTTCAACAGAATGACAGGGTTCAGACCTCGGCACTGGAATACCGAGTTTTCCCATAGTCTCTTTGAAGACAATGCGGTCCTCACCCCGCTCAATAGCATCAGCCTTAACACCAATAACTTCAACTCCATGTTTTTTCAATACGCCAGATTTATAAAGGCCGGCGGCAAGATTAAGTCCAGTTTGGCCCCCTAAATTAGGAAGAAGCCCGTCCGGCCTTTCTTTTTCAATGATTTTTTCCAAACTTTCCAGCGTAAGTGGCTCAACATACGTTTTATCAGCCATACCAGGGTCAGTCATGATAGTTGCGGGGTTAGAATTGACCAACACTATCTCGTATCCTTCCTCTTTCAATGCCTTGCAAGCCTGAGTTCCTGAATAGTCAAACTCACAAGCCTGGCCTATAATGATCGGTCCTGAGCCAATAATCAATATCTTCTTTAAGTCATCGCGTTTTGACATGTTGTATATTATACCTTAAGGAAAATGAATGTGCAAGTAATGCTTTTGCCGTATCTACTATGTCTTAAGATTCCGCCCCAATTTTAGAGTCTTTTAATAGGGGTTGTTCTACATCACATTCACCAATACAGTTCCCCAAATGGTAAGGAGGACATTTCCGAATGCAAAGGGCACGGTATATCCCAGGACCGGCACAGGGCTATTTGCTTCTTCTTTTAGCGCATTGAGGGTAGCCGTGCTGGTTCCCGCTCCGGTCAAAGCGCCAAATAGCCCCCAAGGGATACTTGAAAAAGGTACAGAATTTTGGGGACATGGGGATTTGTCTCCCGAAGAAATGGAAGTGGCAAAAGTAAAATTATATGAAATTCTGTTTGAGGAGACGCTTGGTAGGGCAGCGGGTTTGTCATTTTGGGACTGGGTGCCTGGGTCAGAAATCACTTTTTTTGAAGTAGAGACTGAAAAAGATGGAGAAAAATATAGAGATCGAATTGTTCCAGGAAGACAAGGAAATGGCCCAATGAATGTAGTCAAAAAATATTATGAGCTTATCACCGCAACTAAAGGAAAGCCACTGGTGTATCGTAGCGGGGACCTTGTCATCTCTGGCAGGAAAACCCGCACTATTGAAGGTTCAACTCTTTTTATAGATGGAAACATAATTGTTAAAGGTCGGGGGAAATTAACGATAGACAATGCTAGAATCATTGTAAATAACACCTATAAAGGAAGGTATAGTATCCGCCTTCGGAATTATGCGGAGGTTAAGATAATAGACTCAGTAATCGAAGAGCTTCACCCTTACCAAAAAGAGAGATTTGGAAAACCCTGGTTTACAGATTTGATGTTTTCGGTAGAGGACAAAGCCAGTCTTACTGTTGAAAATAGCAAATGTTGGGCACGGATTGACTGCACCTCTAAGACAAAAGTTATCTCTTCCTCAGTGGCTTTTATATACTGGAATCCTTCCGGGAAGGTTACAGTAACTAATTCATGGGTGGGGAAAAGTATTCCCCTGTGCTTTAAACGGGGCAAATCCGAAGTTGTCGAGTTAACAGGTCTTAGGCCTGGCACGGAGCCCATTGACGTGAGCATAAAACTCAAAAAAGAGACCGGATTTCTTGAGCTTAGAAACACGGTCGTTCAACACGGGTGGGAGATGGAGTTAGGGACAAAGTGCCACAAGCACATCATTCTAAAAAACAGCCACTTTCAAAATGTATGGGTTTCTTTGCCCAGAGTGACCGGAGTGAAGGGCAGCGGCTTAACTTCGGGGTTTTATAAAGATTTTCAGCTAAGCAAGCATATATAAGGGTATACTCTTCCTTACCGTCTAACCCTCATCAATACCCGAGTAGATCTGTGGAAGATGATATTAATTGGCACGGAAGTTGAAATTGATAACTATGAAGGACAAATTGCTCCTAATGGTTATGCAAAAGTTACAGTTAGAAACTCTAAAATTTCCAATTTTTTCTCCGGTGAAGTAAAATGGATCAAATTTGTCGACTCCACTATAAGCGGGACATTCTGTGTCATGGCCGGGGGACCTTTTAGCACTCGACGTTGGAAGGGCATTCACGTAATAGAATTCGAAAATACAATATTTGGGTGCCAAGACCTGGAAATGGCAGGTCAGCGCGCTATCATACGAGGCAATGTCGATATAGAGATGACAGTGGACAAAGTCTACTGGCACAGAAGTACATTAAGCAGAGAATTCCCAATAATCGTCGAAGATACAGACAAAAAACCTTTGCCCGATGCTCAAGTGAGCTTAATCGATCAGGAAGGAGATAGAATATGGATGGGAAGAACTAATGAACATGGCGAGGCTCTTTTAACTATGAAATTCACCAAGGAGAACTACGCTAAAATGTGGAACCTACAGGCAAGAACGCGCAATGTCACTGTTTCAAAAGAAATAGGGTTTCTAAGTAGCACTCCCATAACGCTTTGTTTTCCTTCTCTAGAAAAGTTCAGGAAACAAATAAAATCTAAGCTCTGGGAAGCGCAGTCTAAACTCAAATGGCCAGAGGAATTGGGTAAGATAAGTGGACTGGATGCAGCCAGGCAGCTAGTAAGAGAAGCTGAAGCAGAGTATAATCAGGGTAATTTCAGTCATGCATCTCAATTAGCTGAACAAGCTGTCGAACTTGTTGCAATTAAAATAGATGGCAATTCAGAGGATTGGAAAGGAATTCAGCTATTAGCAGCCGACCCCGAAGGTGATGCAAAAACCCATGAAACAGACATTAAAGGGCTGTATGCTTTAATGGATAAAGACTATCTCTACCTTATGATTGATTTTCATTATCCTAAACCAGAAAGAAAAAACTATCTGGTTAAATTCGATATGGGGAAAGGAGAAAGGTATCAAGTTGATACAATCCCTTCGTCTATTTGGGACAAAAGCTTAGGAGGAGAGGGAGAAAAACTTGGCGGTTGTGAACTAGGCATTAACAATGTTATCGAAATCAAAGTTCCACTGGAGAAATTGGGCTATCCTGAGAAAATATTCATAAAGGGAGTGCACTGTTGGGACAAGGAAAAGAGGACAGTGTGCGATGCGCTTGATGGGCTGTGGGTAGTTGAAAGCCCAGGTGAAACTACCATCAGCTACTAAGCTCGGCCTCCGAGGCAGCAAGCCAAGGCAGGAATGTTACAATAGGGGGGTATGCAAACAGGCTAGGTTTTTCTGTGAAGACCTCTCTGGGCAGATGATTGAAGCAAAATCTCTGCTGCATGAGGTTTGTCTGCGTCCTTAACCCAATCGGTCTCCCACAATTGAGACGGGTGCGCTCAAACCTGCTCCCCAGCGAGCTTTTTCACTGCTTTCTTCCTCCCACCGATCTGTCTCAATTCACACAAATTTATGCCTCGTGCAGTTACAAATTGGTCACAAGACTCCGCTATTTTACTTGACTATTTGCCGATCCAATAGGGCCAACCAGAAATTTACAGAATTAACCTTTTTCTATGTAATTTCCCAATTTTTCGCAGATTGCAACCGTGTTTTACGGAGGCTCTTTTAGCACCGGAATTTAACCTATTTAAAAATTTGAGGTCGGCCTGCAGAGTCTACTTTTTCGGCTAGGGCTTTAATAACCTGAGGAATTTGACAGCTTTAATGAGTGTGGTATAGTAAGACACGGTTCTATCTTCTCTGACATAGAATGATTCTATCTCATCCAGAGATACCGGTTCTCGGGCCTTTCGTCAGAAAAAGCAAAAGGCTCTTTCCCGTCAAGTTTGACGAGCCTGCTATTTCAATAGATGACTGGTCAAGTCACATTTTTGCAGAGAACCCTGCACGCTAATCTAGACACGACCCAAAAAATGATAAAAATGCATATTGGTAGCATCTTTCTTAATAAGAGGGTAAAAGTTAAAAATCAAGGTCGGAAAGGAGGTGAAAAGATTGGGTAGGCCGGTGTCAGCTTTAGAATAAAAATTACCCAAAGAGAAATGCAGGATAGCGGTATTTCTTTGAAGGAAAAATGAATTATGTTGAAAAGGAGGCAGAGATGAGGAACTGGAAAAATTTGATCCAGAGGCCGTTAGTAATTCTCGGGATAGTGTTTTCATTGAGCATCCTGAATTGTATTGCGGTGGTTAGTGCGGCGGAACCGAACTTCAGTAAAGTTCCCAAAGGTCCTAAGCCCAAAAAGTTGACAGTTGTTCTTTACGAGCCGGTAGAACAGAAAGCAGCTATCGAAGTAAGTAAGCTTTTTGAGCAGAAATTTGGCATCAAAGTTGAAGTCAACGCCATACCCTGGATTAACCTGCACGAGAAAATCATTGCTGACCTAACTGCTCGTACTGGGACGTATGATGTAATCTTCATACCTGGATTGTGGGCATTGGAATTTATCGAGGCCGACTTTATCGAACCCTTAAACAAGTATTGGAACAATCCTAATCTGCCGAAATTCGATATTGAGGCTTATCCACAAAGCGTAGTTAATCTATTATCTAAGAATGGTAATATTTATTGGATTCCACATCACGGCACAACTCAGATCCTTTTCTATCGGAAAGATTTGTTGCAAGCCGAAGGATTGAGACCTCCGGAGACTTACGACGAGTTATTTAAAATCGCTGCAAAGTTTACCAACAATCCCAAATATCCGGGAGTTTGGGGATTTGGTACTACTGCTAAACAAGGTGAATTTGCCTCTAGCACTTGGAGTACCTGGCTCTGGTCCTGGGGTGGTGATTACTTTGATGAAGATTGGAACCCGATTTTTAATGATGCTACGGGAGTAGCCTCTCTGGAGGCTTACGCTGAGGCTGTCAATAAGTTCGCCCCACCGGATGCCCCTAACTGGGCGAATGAGGAAGCCGGTGCTGCTTTCCAGCAGGGTAGATTGGCGATGCTTCAAATGTGGCCTTACCTAGGAGCGGCTATGGAAGATCCCACTCAATCCAAAGTGGTAGGCAAAGTTGGTTATGCTCCTCTACCCAAGAAAGTACTTCGTTTTCCTAGACTAGGGTCCTGGGGTGGTACTGTTTCCAAGTTCTCCAGATATAAAGAGTGGGCTTACTTGTGGGTAGCCTTCTATAACAGCGAGGAAAATACGGACAACATCTTAGTACCTTCTGGTGTGGCAGTTTGCCGTCTGTTGACAGCAGAGAAACTAAAGGATAAGATTCTGTGGCAAGATGCTGTGAATAAGAGCTTTGAACATACGAAAGAAAGACCAGGTATCCCCGAGATTACTCCTATCATTGATGTCTGGGGTCTGGCAGTTTCTAAGGTGGTTACCGGGCAGTCTGATGCTAAAAGTGCTTTAGATGAAGCAGCCACTAAAATCCGCAAGATTTTGGATGATGCGGGATACTATAGTAAGTAGACCCCACTAGAATATTGGGCAAGAACACCGGGTGCGATGCTTTTTTTACCAACCGTACCCGGTGTTCTTCGTAATGGAGATGGATGTGAGACAAAGATTGCCAACTATTAGTCGGCCAGGATTTTTAAGTAAAGGAGAGCGGATTATCAGGGGATTAATTCGAAGTGAACGATTGATTCCCTACTGGATGTTGGCTCCACTATTAGTTGGTTTAGCTATATTAGTCTATTCTCCTATGATTGGTACTTTCGCTCTTTCTTTTCTGCGTTATTTTTGGAACAAACCTCAGCAACCCATTCGGTGGGCCGGTTTAAACAATTATATCGATATATTTTCTGAATCCCTGTTTTGGCAAGCTTTCGGCAATACAATAGTCTTTATGATTGTTTCTACCGGGTTAAGCGTTCTTATTGGTCTGGGATTAGCGGTGATGTTTGACCGTAAGTTTCCCGGGAAAAATGTGTTTATGACTCTCATTTTACTCCCAATGATGACTGCCCCCGTAGCGGCTGCTTTAACTTGGAAATTTCTGTTTGACGGGCAGTGGGGAGCAGTGAATTACTTCGTTAATGTAATGGGAATTCCTAACCAGGCTTGGTTAGCCAGTCCTAAGCTTGCTTTACCGGCCATAATGGTGGCCGATATTTGGCTATATGCACCCTTCGTTTTCTTGGTAATGTTTGCCAGCCTACAAGCCCTTCCCCAGGAACCAATGGAAGCTGCTCGTATCGATGGAGGGTCACGCTGGCAGATATTTACTAGAATTACTTTACCCTTGCTAGTACCCAATTTTCTTTTGATAATAGTCATCCGCCTGATGGACACCTTCCGAGTGTTTGATTTTATTTATATAATGACTAACGGTGGTCCCGGGGGTAAGACGGAAACCATTGGTTTCCTGAGTTACGAGCGGACCTTTCGTCATTTCAATATGGGACAAGGATCAGTAATTGCTATCTTTATATTGGTAGTCGTGTTGCTCATTTCTTGGTACTTCATAAGGATATTACAAAAGGGATTATTGGAACAAGTCAGATAGCTGGGAGTTGGTATATGGAGAAGATAGTCAAAAAAGGAGTAACTAATCTTGACTAAACGGAATTTCACCCTGAATAGTATTGGTAAATGGACTGTTTTTTACATAGGTTTGATCTGTGCAGTTTTTTTCTTTGTTTTTCCTATTTTTTGGATAGTGACGACATCTCTCAAGCACCGTGTGGATGTCTACACAGAAAAGCCAGTGTTGCTGTTTTCCATCACCTGGCAAAATTATCAGCGAATTTTTGAATTGCACGACTTTGGCCGTTACCTTTTAAATAGCTTTATAGTGGCTACCAGCGTTACCTTAATAATTATGTATTTTGGGGCACTAGCTGCTTATGCCTTAACTAGATGGCGGATTCAAGGATATAACTGGGTTTCTCTAGCTATTATCTCGGCTCGTATGTTTCCCCCCATTGCTCTTTTGCCATCTTTTTTTCTCTTCGCCTCGCGGATAGGCATTGTGGATACCAGGCGAGTCTTGATTTTTGCTCATGCTACCTATGGTTTACCTTTTATTGTTTTCATGTTGGCGGGTTTTTTTCGCCAGATACCCAGGGATCTGGATGATGCTGCCTTGATCGATGGCTGTTCCTACTTCCGGCTCTTTAACTGGATTATGTTACCCAGTGTGGCTCCAGGGTTAGCAGCAACCGCAATTCTATCTTTTATCTGGTCATGGAACGAATTCCTATTTGCCTTGGTTTTAACGAGAGCTTCGTCTAAAACCTTGCCGGTTGTCATTTCAGAGTTCATTGGCTTCGTACAAGTTGACTGGCAGGGATTAACGGCGATGGCAACGATTTTGCTGTTACCGTCCATCATCATTACCTTTGCCACCCAAAAATATTTGGTTCGGGGTTTAACTGCGGGTGCAGTAAAGGGTTAAAAAATGTGGCATCTATCCCATTAAAGTTGGATTACTACAAGTGTGGTTGGAAAGGCAGATGTACTCACAAAAGCTTCGGAGGATGAATACAAAGGAAGACTGCATTATTGAGTCTAAGAGAGTATATAAGAATAGGATTCATAAAAATCTGAAGATTCTGACAACTTAAAGCAAAATAGACAAAGGAGGGAAATAGAATATTAATTGAAAATTGGGAGAAAATAAAAGATTATTATGAAGCTTGGTGGAATTGTGAAATTCTAGATAAAGTGCCTCTCTGGCTAGCGGCTCCTCGTGATGATCCCCAATCTAGGAAAATACTATCCGGGAAAGAGATGTGGATAAGGAAAGGGGAAAAGTTTAACAAAGAAAAAACGATACGAAATGCTGAAAAAACTTTAGAGGCTACTTTTTACGGTGGTGTAGCTTTTCCTTGTTATTGGCCAAATTTCGGCACTGATGTTTTTTCTGCTTATATGGGCGCAGGCATGGAATTTTTACCTATTTTTCCACCCGTTATTACCGGGCCAGCAGCGATTGAGGAAGGGGTAAATCCTGTTTCTTGGGCGAAATGGAACAATCCGATGCTTAAAGATTATTCGGATTTATCGATCATTCAAGTCAAGGAAAGCAACATCTATTGGCAGAAAACTAAAGAGTTTGTATCTAGCGCTCTAGAGAGGTCACAAGGAAATTACATTGTTGGTTCAACTGATATTCATCCCAGTATGGACTCACTCGCAGTTTTAAGAGGGAGCCCTCAGCAGTTATGTCTGGACTTAGTTGATAATCCAGAAGGAGTAAAGAAAACAATAAAGCTTCTCTGGGAAGCCTGGCTTAAGGTTTACGAAGAAAGTTACTATAACATTGTAGCAAAAAGGCAAGAAGGAACTTCTGCTTGGATAAACCTCTGGGCCCCAGGAAAATTTTATCCGGTAGAAAATGATCTTTCTGTTATGATTTCTCCTTCAATGTACGAAGAGTTTTTCTTAGAAGAATTAGTGAATGAGATTAACTACTTGGATTACTCTATATATCATTTGGATGGTCCAGATGCTTTGCCACATCTTGATATGATTTTGGAAATTTCTCGTTTGAATGCTGTTCAGTGGGTCCCAGGTGCAGCTGAGAACAAAGAGGGTGTTGCCAAGTGGATACCCATTTACCGCAAAATTCAGGCTAAGCAAAAAGCTATTATTGTTTACTGCAGGCCGCAGGAAGTTAATTTGCTTCTAGAAAATCTTGCTCCAGAAGGTTTAATGATCTCTATCTCCTGTTCTTCCGAAAAGCAGGCGGAAGAGCTACTCTCCGAGAAAGGATGGATAGGATAGATAGAATAAATAATGTGGAAATGCTTGGTTTGGTGTGAAGTTTGAAAAAGAGAAATTTACAAAAAAGTACTTCTGTTGTCGTTATCTGGGCGTTAAGTTATTGAACTTGAATTGAGAACCTCCTTTTTGTTTTCTGACTATACTTGAACTCGACATTAATCTATCACATTCTTTTTCTTTGTCAGTTCTCTCTTGTAAGAATTCCTCTAACCAGGTATGATTCTACATTACATAGAAGACAACGACCGACAATATAACTAAAAAAGCAGCAGAGTCTCAAGGCGGAACGACTCAACTGCCCCAAAAGGCAAGATGCGCTGCCGGCTTTCATCCGCAAATACCTGTTATTCTCTAGGAGGTCTCTACTCTAGCATTTGACTTAACAGAAGAGAGTTACTGGTTAACTCTTACATACCCAAAATACGCTTGGCCAGGTCGTTTCAGTACAATTAGGGCAGGCCGTGTTGATGATAAATTAGTTTGATGAGAGCTCTGAAGATCCAGGTCAGCGACAAAAGGAAGATAGGGAAAATCCTGGCTGATCTGAGATACGTTGGAGAGCAAGAGGTAGAATTAGCCATGGAAAGACAGCGGGTGGCAGAAAGGCACCTATGCGATCTATTACAGAGAATGGGGTTAGACTACGAAAACGATACTGGTCAGGGAGGATGATGAACACCTGCCTTCTCTTTCAGCCAACTTTCCTTAACTCACCTTATTCTTAGTTTCCTTAGCAAAAACTTTCCTCCACATGATCCTGGTGCAGTAGACTAAAAAAAGATCAGAGTTGAAGGAATTCAAGAAAAAGAGTCTTATTGCACTGTTTTGCAGCGACACTTTGCACTGAAATAGAGCAAAACACATTAGCTTAGCTATCCTGGATTCTTTAGGAGATAAATAAATATAGTGTAAGAATAGCTTATAGTAGTTTTCGGGATTTTTCTTCAGCAAACGGCAAGAAAATTGCTCTAAGAATAGTCGCCATTCCGGTTACACTGCAGGGAAGGAGCCGAGGAGATGAGATTACTGAAGGCAAAGTTGATAAAGGCTCTGTCTGTCATCGTGGCACTTCTGCTTGGCGGTGGTGCCAACTATGCAGAAGTTTGATTTAGAGATTATGGCTAAAGGGTGGGGAAAGAGAGAGCGAGAGGAAAGAAGGAAGTCTTCGCATTTTTGGAAATTACAATAACAATAATAAGGAGGGTAAAATGAAGGTGGTCGTAAATGTTGAAAGGTCCCAATTGCGGGGGGTGTTGCAGGAGTTAGGGGGGAGTTTTTCTGACATGGAGGTCGTGATCAATATTAAGGAAGAGGAATCTAAGGAAAAACGTCCAAACTATGAGAGTCTCACTACCGAGGATCTTGAGCGAATACAAGAGGAGCAAAAGGAGAAGGAGAAAAAGGAAGAATATTCAACTTAAAAAAGCTCCCAGCAGTCGAGTAGTGATCTCGTTGCTGGGAGGTGGTACTCAAATCAAAACTTTAATAGCAATATCGTATGAAACTTGGAAGGAGTCTCAATCTTTATTGATGAGCTTTTCCTCGGGGGAGAGTTGTTTCTTCACAATAGTTGGGTAGGAGTAAACTCTATCGCTCTTGTCGCTTCTCTGCTGTTGTCTTTGGGTTTGATAGGACTGTACGCTAAGCTTCATGCAAGAGGTGGCATTCTGGGACCAATTGGATTCATACTGGCCTTTTTTGGCTCAGTTTTGTATGTATGCCTGCAATTTGATGAAACATTCACCTGGCCAATAATCGGCGCCCATGCGGTCATACTCAGGGTAGCGTCTGTCATGAGATAAATCTTGCATGTTGCGTCCCCTGCGGGAACGCAACGAAGTTAGAACTTTTTTTGAGAATACCAGAGACGAGATAGAGATTCCAGTTTATTATTCTCCAGCCTGTTTAAGATCAAAATAGATCGAAGTGCTAAGGTGTATATATTGTTCCGGATCTTGGAATGGTAGTTGATTTTAGCTGTGGTGCGCTGAAGAATACACTCCAGTCAACCTTCGGCCTCCCAAATTCAAGCCATTTCGGCTTCTTGGATGGCAAAAGTTTTAACCCGGGTCTTATGAGAATAAATGAAGCAAATTTCAGTAACTGTCAATCTATTTGGAGGGCTGTGGCGGAGATTCAGGTTATCTAGGGTAATGGCTGGTGGGTGTTTGGGGTTGTAACCATGATGTCTTCTGTAATGTTTCTAAAAGCCATTGGTAGTTCTCGGGTTTTGGATCATATACAAGGAATCAAGATTGAACTTATTCGAATCGCTCCTATTCGCCCACTCAGAATTCGAGACTCCAAACAAACTGAGCGTGACAAACGACCCGATGCCATGGCAACTTGTCTTTTCGAGCAGTCGAATGTAGTACCCAAGCTACTTGACGAGCAGCACGATGATTGCCAGCAAAAGCAGCAATCTGTCCATAGGTCAGTCGTGCAAAAATTCCCTGTCAATCAGTCTCCTCAAAAAACTTTCTCTAACCGCGCATAATTATACACTATAGAGATCAATGCCTCAAAATCTTACCTTTGGTGTATACTTTAGATCAGCCTAAATTTTCTGAAAAAGTAAAAATTATTGGAGGTAAGAAACTGGAAGAGAAAATAGAGGATGCGAGACTTCGGAATTTTGTCAATGCTGTACTTTCATACAAAAGTTGACATCTCAGTCTCTCTCTTGCCTTTTGATTTGAAAAGCAGAGGGAAACTATATTACCCTGGATTATCCAAGGCTAAAATTTAGCTTATTCATGCTTAAAAATCCGATTTCCACCACGACAGCTACCAGAGAGGATTACAAGACAAAAATACTGGCTCATAAAGGCCTTTCTTTTACTTACTAAGGCGATGTTTTGGCCCTTGAGGGCTTTCAAGGGGCTAATATGAGCCTAATATGAGACGTTTTGAGGCAGGTCTCCTGAATCTTGCAGTAAATTCGCCAGGTCGCTATTTTTCGAGTACTGGCAGTACTAGGAAATGAGTTTGATGCCAGTTGATGCATGATAAGAGGGATTCGTTCTTATGGGAGTTCTCGGACTGCAAAACAGTCAAAAACGATGAGAACAAAAAGCCTTCCTTCATCTTTGTTAGGTCTTCTTCCTTAGATGAGGAGATATTATTTTGCCAAATTCACCGCCCCATTTCCTTCTGGCATACACAGCTTTTTGGCCAATTTTTCCCCTCCTCTAAGGAAAAATCTCTTCCCTCCAAGAGAAATTTTGCCAAGTGGTCTCTCTCTTCCCAGAAAAACCTATGAGGAAGAGCGAAAACTCAAATCGGCTTCGCGATTACAAAGATAACTGTAGCCCGAATAAGGAAAAAAGTGAGGTAAGGGCGCTCTAACCTAGTTAGGGAAGGACACAGACTCCCGCAATAATCACTACCGATACATCGAACCACATCGATTATGAGCTCCTCAATGCTCTTGTATTAGGCGAGACATCACAAAATTTCCTCCTGTTTTCAGGAAGCATTAGCTCTGCTCTGGTCGTTCTTCTTCCGATGGCATAGGTACGATTGTCATACGAGCCAACATAGATAACTCCCTCACCTACAGCAGGGGAGGAGAAAACATCATCTCCTGTCTTATATTTCCAGAGAAGCTTTCCTGACCTAGCATCCAGGGCATAAAGACTGTTGTCACATGAGCCAACATAGACAACTCCCTCAGCTACAGCAGGGGAGGAGAAAACATCAGCTCCTGTCTTATATTTCCAGAGAAGCTTTCCTGACCTAGCATCCAGGGCATAAAGACTGTTGTCACATGAGCCAACATAGACAACTCCCTCAGCTACAGCAGGGGAGGAGAAAACATCAGCTCCTGTCCGATACCGCCAGAGAAGTTTTCCTGACCTAGCATCCAGGGCATAAAGACTGTCATCATAGGAGCCAACATAGACAACTCCCTCAGCTACAGCAGGGGAGGAGCGAACATCATCTCCTGTCTTATATTTCCAGAGAAGCTTTCCTGACCTAGCATCCAGAGCATAAAGACTGTTGTCACATGAGCCAACATAGACAACTCCCTCAGCTACAGCAGGGGAGGAGCGAACATCATCTCCTGTCTTATATTTCCAGAGAAGCTTTCCTGACCTAGCATCCAGAGCATAAAGACTGTTGTCACATGAGCCAACATAGACAACTCCCTCAGCTACAGCAGGGGAGGGGCAAACATCATCTCCTGTCCGATACCGCCAGAGACGTGCTGCACCTTCTTTGGGACCTCTGGAAACAGTCGTTCCTGACCGTTCCGAGTCGTAACGGAACATAGGCCAGTCACCCTTAGGTTTAGTAACAACCACCTTGATTCTGTTTTTGGTTCCTAGACCTTCCTGGTCGGTGACCATTATCTCTAAAAGGCACGTTCCCGGTGAGGAAGGGCTTTTATATCTAACCTGGGAGCCTGATCCTTTGATGGAACCTGCACTGGCAGACCACTTATACGAAAGACTATCCCCATCAGGGTCCTGTGCCTGGCAGGTGATGAGAGTAGTTTTTCCGGCTTCCACAGTGTCCGGATCAGCAACCAAACTTGTTATCTCAGGAGGCCTATTAGGAGGTTGAACAGCTATGGTAAGGGATCTTTTTACTTTAGCTCCTCGCTCATCAGTGAGGGTTACCTCCAATAGGTACTTTCCCGGGAAGGAGGGAGCCTTGTATCTTACGTGAGCACCTTCACCCTGGATAGAACCTTCACTGGCCGACCACTCATAGGAGAGAGACTCCTCATCTGGATCCTGAGCCTGGCAGGTGATAAGAGAGATTCCTTCTGGTTTCAGCGTCTCTGGTTGAGCGGTAAGAGAGAGAATCTTAGGTGGGGTATTGGCAAAGGAGACGGCGGAAATGGCGGATACCTTTAAGATATCCACAGAAGAGAGGGACAATCTCCCATGCTTCGTGGAAAACGTTACTTCCTTGTTCTGCCAGGCGAGGATGTTTCCCCACAGAGCTGTCCCATTCCGGAGGCTGACGAGCATCACCTCTTCGTGCGGTGGAGAAAGCTTCTTGGGAGAATAGGTGATCTCCTGAATAAGACCGTATTTCTCAACAAGAAAGACCCCAGAGGGAGCTTCTATTCTCCAGGCACCCTCTGTAAAGGAAATAAGTTTTCCCTGGATAGGAAGATCCTGCCATATCTTCAACCCAGGCTTCTCTAAAGAAGGAGCCTTGCCAGTAAAGCTTATTCCTCTTACCTCAGCTTCCGGTACCTGTAAGACACCATAGGCTGTTCTTACCCTGAATGATCCTCCTTCATAGTGTAGGAGCTCACCAACTATTTTCTCTTGGAGAAAATCTCCCCTTGATTGAAGGAGAATACGGGCAGGCTCTGCCTTTAGTTTATCAGGGAGGACGAGCTTGCCGGGGTCTTTTGGATTCAGATAGGAAAGTTGGAGAGTGTCAGTGAGGATAAGCTTTCCATAGGGCAGATCAAAGACAAATTTATCTTCCTCTTTTCCTGTAAGCTGTGCTCCTAAAAGATTGGTCCCATCTTTAAGGAGGAGGCCTCTAGCAGAGATTTTTTCTTCTTGAGGAGTAAAGTAAATTTCCTTTACAGCCTCTAATTCTATGGAAGCCTCCCCCCAGGGACAGCTCAACACCATCTTGCCTTCCTGGATAGAGAGGATATCTCCTTTGAGACGTTCACCGGAAGTGAGTTCAATCTGAGCAGTCTCGGCCAAAGAAGAAAAGGAAAGAGCTACAATAGCAATCCCCAAAGAAAATGTAATTAACTTCTTCATTCTACCCTCCTACTTTTCCTTATGCCTTATTGTGAGCGCCTTACAGTTCAAACTAACAATAGAAGATGCCACAAGCTTTTTTGGGGTTTCTCATTGTTCCTAACAAACGAATAAATCTTTGTACTCTTACTACTTTAAACTGTGTTATTCTAGTCATTATATTAAGAATTTAATAGAAAAGTCAAGGCCTACCTTTAGCTGGAGATTCCCCAAAATTGCATATGCTTTTTGCGGAGATGCCAGATTAAGGCGGAATTCCAAAGATAAGGAAGTGGAAACGGACTTTCTGCGTGACAAAGGTTAAGATTTTAGATAGAATTTGGGCGAATTTCCAGCTATGACCTAAAGGAGTTTGGAGGGCTCTGGCGGGAAGGGGATATTATATTGGCCCTATCCAACCTTGGTAGCTGCCGCGCGCTTGGACCTTAGAAACTTACCTCTCCTCCATTTACGAGCTTGTCATGAACGCATAAGTAAAGTGAGATAGCAAATAGTCTACTGCCGGAAGGGTCATCCTGATTTATCATTCAGTTCTTTCAACAAAATATGGCAGTACTACACTGGATAACAATGGTGGCTGGCTAATTTCAGCTTCTTCATAGACTAGGCCGGTCTTCTTCCCGATGATGCATACACAATCACCACCAAAATCTTGGAACCACCGACTAACCCTGAGAACATCACCCATCAATGTATTCATAGTCCGTAATGGATGGGAGGGAGCTATGGAATTTAGGATCGCCCAGCTAAACACCTTATCACTAAAGGAGTATAGGCAGTTTCCGCGGTGTTCAGAAATGAACATCTCCAACGTCTCATTATCGGGTATTCCGTTAATCTCCTTCCCAATCTCTAGTTTACTATAATGGGCTGCGAATTTGTTTCTGATTAAACGAATATTGTTCTTCCTGCCAAAGTATCTCTTAAGTTCCCATAACGCATCTCTGCCTAACTTAGAAAGCTTCTTTTCAAATTTCCCAGACAACCGGCTGTTGAAGAAGTCCCTCTGAAGCATTTCCCAAGCCTCGTTTAACTTCGCCGCCAGTGTTCTGATGAAGAATAGTCCCTGACAAACCTGTCCTCTCCTTTCAACCCCGCTTAGAGATGTCATTCTGCTATTCGTTACAATAAGGCATTTTTGCAAGATGTTCAATTCATTCAGCATATGTGTAAGTTGAACAAAAAGCACCGCTTCGTTTCCTGGCATGGCATCCAATTTGCACTTTGGAATATCAGCTTTCAATAGTTTCATCGCGTTTCTCTCTCCTCACGGAATATCCGTGATTACTACGGCTTCTCCCACTAAGCTCCGCATATAGAGGGATTACTTCCTTGAAGAATGTTCAATAACGTTCCTGAAGACAAGTTAAGCCAAATCTCAGCACTTGTCAATCTGCCAAGACTGAGGAGGCTTACTTGTTGGTGAGTTTTGCGCAGTTCCTTCTCAGCTCACGGGTAGTGTTCCGCTTACCGCAGCTGGGGTACGAATCCAGAGCAAGCTGACAATGCTCTCCACACGTACATTTCAGACGCTGGCTCCCCGGACTGGACAATGTTGATAACAAGGAAATCTCTTCCAATAGTCTCTTGTCGTCATCCTCTTTATTTGTCAAAGGGTAATCATTGCAGAAAATGCTGTAGTCTCTTCTCAGAGTTCCATTCAGATTAACGATTTTCAAAGGAGCTGTCAGCATTTAGTAAAAAAGAGGACAAAGTGTCGTCAATCTATAATCTAGAATATCGATAAAACAAGGATTTTAGTTTAGAGGAAAGTAGTCAATGTCGTGCTTTTACATAGAAGACGAC
>Ga0307432_1001204_pt1 | contig 16288 bp, 18 predicted proteins | sample SalMarWE160150MG_FD_202158 | JGI IMG/M metagenome (GOLD analysis project Ga0307432, IMG submission 202158) | Salt marsh sediment microbial communities from the Plum Island Ecosystem LTER, Massachusetts, United States - WE1603-150 | ecosystem: Environmental > Aquatic > Marine > Intertidal zone >...
GATAAGTTTTACTTGGCGGGCAATAAAAGGGATTGTGCCTAATATCATTATGACAAGAAAAGTGCCCGCAATTATAAAGATCGTTGTACTGCCGGACAGCTCACGCAGTACGATGGTCGCCAGAATGGCACCCACCAGGATCAGGAACAACCCACTCATCATGACCCCAAAAAAACGATTAAACAGGAAACGTTCTTTTCTCGGTTCCCAAACGTGATGATGGTGAGGGAAAGGTGTTTTATAGCCTTTAAACCTCTCCCACTGAGAAAAATGTCGTCTATCTTTCATAATTCAATCCTGTCATTGAATTTATATCCCACGCCATACACTGTCTGAATATAGACTGGATTGGCAGGGTCACGTTCTAGACGTTGTCGTAGATTTTTAATATGGGCATCAATGGATCGGTCATAACCCTCGTAAGTATGCCCGTGTAACCGACTGACCAATTGTGCCCGTGTAAATGTCTGGCCGGGATGTTCAGCCATGGCAGCCAACAACTGAAATTGAAGATGAGTTATATCCAGGATTTCACCCGACCGACGGACACAATGTCCTTTGAGATCAATTTCCAGGTCGCCCAGGCGGATCAACCCCTCCCTCACCACATCTCCCCGCACTCGACGCAATACAGCCCGCACCCTCGCCACCAGTTCCCGTGGAGAGAACGGCTTGAGGATATAATCATCTGCGCCTAATTCCAGACCGATCAGCCTGTCAGTCTCTTCAACACGGGCTGTTAACATAATAATGGGCACATCCGATTCCCGCCGGATCGTACGACATACATCCAAACCGTCCATCCCCGGCAGCTTTAAGTCCAACACAATCAAATCCGGCCGCTCTTGACGAAAAACAGCCAGCGCCGTATCCCCGTCCCCCGCAGATCGGACTTGAAATCCGTTCTTCTCCAGGTAATCTTGAGCTAACCGTACAACCTTACGTTCATCATCCACCACAAGAATTAACTCATTCATAAATCATCCTTAATTGACAGACCCTCGTATCAATTATTGCCGAGAATGGTAAAAGCGTCAATCATCCTCAAAGCCGTCCCACCCCATTGGGAGTAGTACGGCTTCATTAGTTTACTGGGATTCAGCGTCTATGACTCAGAGGCATCCTCGCGCCTGCTGGAATCCTCGCCTTCCTTTTGCCAAAAACCACAAGCATATGACCGGTCCCAATAGCGGAAATGACGTGGGCAATAAGGATGGCGCCTGAAAACGCACCGGGGCGCCAGAATCATCCCAACCGCCAATCGCAGCAGGAAAATCGCCACAATCACCATCACCAGATTGACTAAGAATGAGAAGGGATGCCAATAGAGCATTGCATTTGCCCAGGATGCACCTTCAATTTCAGAAGACGTCACAGCGGCCTCAGAAAGAGCCAACACCCCCCTCTGCTGCCCAAAACGATAGGCTGCAAAACCGATACCGGCGATCAATATCACCCCCACCAGCACGCCGATCACTCTCAAAACAACAAATTGGGTCTTATTCAAATTTTCATCCATCATTACCTCAACATCTTTCTTTTTTTGATTGTTTTTATAACAGTGTCAGTATCCCAAGAAATTGTGAAAGAAATATGAATGACCCATGATAATTCCGAAAGAATGTCCAAAATCGTGAGATGATACATCTTGAAATAGAACAAATATTCTATTATACTAAGGATATGGCTCTGATCAACCAATTCTGGCGCTGGGTCAACCCGGCACACCCTACCCGCTTACTCCTTCTGGAACTCGACCCGCTGGACGCCGACTATCTGGCGCAGGTCGCTGCCGACACGGGCGTTTCACGGCAGGAAGCAGCCCAGGACCTGCTCAAAACCGCCCTGGTAGAACGACAGGTGGCGGAGGCGTACCTGGAACGCTGGCAAGCGCTGACGCCGCGGCAGCAGCAGGTGGCAGCGCTGGCCTGCCTGAACTTCACCAACCGGCAAATCGCCGCACGCCTGGGCATTTCACCGCAGACGGTTAAATCGCATATATACAATCTGCTCCACCGCTTTGAGCTGAACAGCAAAGCGGAGTTGCGCCAGGCTCTGTCGAATTGGGATTTCAGCCAATGGATTGAGAATTAACCCCTTCGGTTAACCCCAATTTCACCCGCGTTTAACCCCGAATCACCATAGTTTGGCAGGAGGGGCATGGCGTAAGATAAAGCCATGAACCGACAAATAACCGTATTCCCGATGCCCAAAAGGGGCAAAATTTCTCTGATGGTCGCCCCCAGAGCTGTTATGGAAAGCCTGATGTCCATGCTGGCCGCGCTCTCACTGCGCGGTCGTGTGCTGGTCGTTGACGGCGGCAACTGCTTCGATGCCTACGCCCTGGCCCGCGCCCTGCGGCAGCGCACCCCTCAGGTGCAAGCCGCGTTGAATTCCGTGCTCCTTTCGCGGGCATTCACCTGCTATCAAACAGTTGCCATGCTGGCAGACCTTCCTGTGGACGGCACCCCCGTTATCGTTCTGGATATGCTGTCGACCTTTCTGGATGAAAACGTGCGCTTTGCCAAGCGGCTGCGCCTGTTGGAGGAGAGCCTGAACTTATTGCGAAGCATCAGCGAAGGCGCTCCTGTTGCCGTCTGGGCGCGGACACGCTCGTCACTCAATGATGAAAACCAGCAGTTGCTCGCCCCGCTTTTAGAGTCTGCACAGGACATCTGGGAACTGCAGGCGCCGGAAATACCCACGCATCAATTACGGTTATTCTGAACAGCACTCCCCTATCGATACAGTCAAGGAGGAACCAATGGGACGCACACTCCCCTCTGCCACCCAACTCATGCAGCAAGAAGAAGCTGCTTTATCACGCTTTCGCCGCGCCTTGCGCAGGCAGGATCAACTCGCCTTTGATGACTTGTTCGACAGTGCGCACAAACATATCTCAGCCGCAGCCTACGCCGCCCACGCCCTGCCATTAGAAACCTTCCTGATGGCTATGCTCCTGGAAGAGCACAAAGAGTTGATGCGCCTGCGCAAGATCGTGAAAAGACTTGAGGAGATGCATGCCTGAATTTACCGGCTGGCTGTTGGACCTTTTCGAAGACCCCCGCGAGGGGTTAGTTCTCTATTTTATAGATGAAAGCGGGGCGCGGCACCGCCTCAGTCATCCGTTCCCAGTCACCTTCTATGCGCTGGGGAGCAACACAGAACTGCACGCGCTGTGGAAGCACCTGAGCGACCGGCCGCGAGAGATCACCCTCGCCCGTACGCAGCGCATGGACGTTTTCAAGCGCCGACTGGTGACGGTCCTGTCGGTTACCGTGAAAAACCCCTATGAGGCTAACAAAGTCTTTCACCAGACCGCGTCCCAGTTTCCCCACCTGGAATATGCCAACGCCGACCTGCAAATTTCCCTGCGCTTTGCAGCGCAGACCGGCGCCTTCCCCCTGTGCCATTGCCACGTTACGAGCGATGAAAGCGGTCGGCTCACAGACATCGACGCGTACAATGACATCTGGGATCTAAAAACGCCCCCCATCCCGCTCAGAATCATGTCCCTGGCACCGGACGTCGCTCCCCACCATGCCCAGCCGCGCTACCTCAAAGTCCAATTAGAAAGCGACGAGTATCGTTTTGACCTGAGGACGTGGCGCCCCTTACTGATCAACCTGCGCGCGCTCATCCAGCGTTACGATCCGGATTTGATTCTGACAGATTGGGGCGACACCTGGCTTCTGCCCCGCTTGCTGCAACAATCCAAGACCCTTCACATCCCCTTAGGCCTTAACCGAGAAGCCGGTCGCGGCGTGAGCTGGCTGAAGGAACGCACCTACTTCTCTTATGGCCGGATCATTTACCGCGGCCAGCAAATTCATCTCTTCGGCCGCTGTCATATCGACCGAAAGAACGCCATGCTGTGGAATGATTACGAGCTTGACGGCACCATCGAGATCTGTCGGGTGACGGTCCTGCCCTTGCAGACCTCCGCGCGCGTGTCGCCGGGCACGGGCATTTCCTCTATCGAGATGCTGACAGCTCTGCGCGAGGGCATCCTGGTACCCTGGCAAAAGCAGCAGGCAGAGATGCTCAAGCCGGCGGCAGACCTGTTCTCCGCGGATCAGGGCGGCCTGGTCTATCAGCCAAAGATCGGCGTGCACAAGGACGTCGCTGAAATTGATTTCGTCTCCCTTTACCCGGCCATCATGGTCCATTTCAACATTTCCCCCGAGACCATCCTCCCCAATGCCGATGCGGAAAACGTCGTTCCGGCGCTGGGGTTGGCGATTGACACCAGCCAGGAAGGGCTGATCCCCAAGGCACTGCGCCCGCTGCTGCAAAAGCGCATCGAGCTGAAAAAATATCTGGCAAGCACCCCGACCTGGGATCCTCTGCACAAGAACTTCAAACGCCGCGCCTCCGCGCTCAAATGGCTGCTGGTGACCTGTTTCGGGTATCTGGGATATAAAAATGCCCGTTTCGGCCGCATTGAAGCGCACCAAGCCGTCACTGCCTATGGGCGCGAAGCCCTCCTGCGCGCCAAGGAGGTTGCAGAGGATATGGGCTATGAGGTCATTCAGCTCTATGTAGACGGGTTGTGGGTCAAACATCCGGACAAGACTCAGCCCCAGGACGTGGAACCGCTATTGCTGGAAATCCAGGAACGCACAGGGCTGCCAATCTCTTTGGACGGCATTTACCGCTGGGTGGTTTTCGTCGGGTCCCGCCAGAATAAAAACCGCCCAGTCGCCAACCGGTACTTTGGCGTTTTTCAGGATGGCTCCATCAAAGTTCGGGGGATTGACGCCCGCCGCCGGGACAGCACGCCCTTTGTCACCGAGACACAAATGCACCTGTTGGAGCTCCTCGCCAGCAAAGATGACCCGAGGGAGTCCCTGCCGGAAGCCATCGCCTATTTGAAACACCAACTCAGGACGCTGCGCAGCGGGCGGGTGCAGCTGCCCGAGCTCCTCGTGCGTCAACGCCTGGGGCGGAAGCTGTCCGCCTACCGCACGCCATCGCCAGCTGCACGCGCCGTCCTGCAGCTTAAAACAGCCGGTAAGGAAATGCGCCCGGGGCAGCGGGTGCCGTTCCTCTACACTCGGGGCAAGCCTGGCGTCTTCGCCTGGGACCTGCCCCGAAAGCCCAATCCTCGGGCCGTGGATGTGGCGCGTTATCAAAAACTGCTCCTGAGAGCAGCCGGAATCGTTTTAGAATCCTGGGGATGGGATGAAGAAAAACTGGCTAAAAAAGTGTTCTCAGATGCAACCAGCTACGCCTGCCGACCCCGCTCCCCCAACACCCAGTCCAGCACCGCAGCAATATTCCAGGCGTCGTCCATTCCGCGGTGGAGCGTGCCCTCGAAAGGCATATCCAATAACTTCATCGCTCGCCGCAGATCAACCTCCCGTCCAAGTCCCATTTTCAGCGCCAGCAGGTTCTTGACGTTAATATGCGTCCTTCCAAAAGGATAAGGAACGCCCCATGCCCCACATTGTTCCAGGAACTTCAGGCGGTCATAATCCCCGTAACTCGCCCAGACGCGTTGGTGAGATTGGTATTCCTCCCTCAACAATGCACAGGCTTCAGCAAATTCTATCCCATCCGCCAGCATTTCAGGGGTCAGGGTGGTCAATTGGATGCAATAATCGCTCAGTTTGGATCGCTGCGGCTTAATCAAAATGGCGCGGGGTTCCTCCCGCTCACCTGTCGCAGTATCCATTACGCATAAGCCGATCTCAATAATCTCAGATTTTTGACCCTCCGGTGGGTCCCCCTCCCAACAGGTCGCTTCCAGATCAATGACAAGCACCTTATCAAGCTTCTTTGCCATGCTTCTGCCATCCCATCTTTTTTAGTTGTGCTTTCTCCGCGCGGGTCATCCCCCCTACGACCAGCTCATAAGACTCATCCATCATTGACCGCAATTCATCATCTGGAACGCTGCCGTCCAGCGTGATGGTGATCCAATGCTTTTTATTCAAGTGATATCCTGGCTTGATGGCATCATACTGTTTACGGAGTATCACAGCATCTACTGGATCCGCCTTCAAGGATATCGTCAGGGGATCAGCCTGCCAGGCGACCAATGCGAACATCTTTTTTAAGACTTTGAAAACCAATGCATCCGCCCCAAAAGGCATATCCCGACGCGCACCGGGCTTATTCTCTAAATATTGACAAAGCGCTTATTATTCCATATATGTAATCCTATAAATTATGAAATAGGGATGAATTCCACATTTTCAGCATCCAGATCAACGACACAAAAACTGCGGGGCTCCCTGCCCAATCCACCCAGCGCGCCTGGATTAACGATCCGGACGCCGCGCACCACTTCATCACGCTTTTCATGTGTGTGCCCATGAAAGATCCATTTGAAGCGTTTCTCACGCACAAGCTCCATAATCTTGCCGTCAATGTGGCTGTGCGTGGCAGCGATGGGCACGCCATTCAGCTTGCCGCGATACACCATACCCGCGTAATTATCCGTATCCAATTTTTCAATGCTTTTTTTGATAGTACCTGTAGCAATATCCATATTCCCTATGGTGTAAATCAGACGAAACCCTTTAAAATACGAAACTATATCCAGGCTGGTCAGATCACCGCAATGAATTAAAGTCTTGATTCCCCGATCCCGATAGGCCTCCAAAACAGTGATCAGGTTCGTAAGGTTATCATGCGTGTCCGATAAGACGCCAATTTTCATATGTCAGTTACCTCCAGTAGTGATTGAATTATACGCGACAATTCCATAATCTCGGTAAGACCTGATGATACCTGCTTGTGGTAAAATTATAAAAGTAAAATATTTTTGACCATGAAAAATATGATTCTATGTCATGTAATGTCATGTCATATTCTGTATATAAAGGTATTTTATTAATTCGTCATTGTGGGAGTTAACATGGCATCTTCGTTACAAAAAGGTATACAGGCAGCTAAGGCTGGACGGATGCAAGAAGCACTAGACTTCATGAAAGACGCCATCATCGAAGAGCCGCAGAATGCGGATGTTTGGGTATGGATCGCTGCAATTATTGATGACCTCGATAAACAAGAGATCTTTCTAAAGAAGGCACTCGAAATTGACCCAGACAGCATCCCCGCTCAACGCGGCTTATCCTATTTATACAAACGGAAGCGAGATGAGACCAGTATTCGGGGCGACCGCCTTTCAGACCACACCAGACCTATTTCACCTTTTCCAGGTTCCCAGCCTTCAATAAATTCCGCTGAGCGTTCGGGTTGGTCAAAGCTGGACATGAACAATATGGACGAGATAGCCAAAGGGGAAAATGAAATAAAAAATCAGAAATCGAAGGGAGGAGGATTCTTCCATAACCTCCCCAAATTAAATCCGCTTGAATCGATCTTGCTGGTCGTTGTGGTAATTGTTTTCTGCTTTATCGGCCTTTTAGCTGCCAGCGCTTTATTCGATTTTGACCTTCCTTTGAATTTCCTCACATCGAATAAGCCCAGTTTGGCTGCAGAACCACCATATCCAGGTGTTTTCCTCTACGAAAATAGCATCTATTTTGATATCCAACAGCATGAAGGTTTACCAAAACGATTAGATGGCTTGCCCAGCAGCAGTGAAGAGAAACCGTTAATTGTTATCTGGCAATCCCTTGCTGACATGGATGAAGTGCGATTGGTTTATCAAACTGGCGAGGTTATTCCCTTCTCAACCTATCAAGGTAAAAACGATGCAAAACTGGTCCAGCCACTGTCCATTTTAAATTCTGGACTATACTGCCTTCAGCAACCCCTAGATGAAAAAAACTCCTATTACTGGTGTTTCAATGTAACTGACCTGCCATCCGAATGAGTGCGTTCATATGGGAGCGATTAAATATGACAGATTGGCTCTCAAACAATGAATAACCTCCCCTTCCCATTTAAGTGAAACAACTTATAATCAACACGATAATACGATAAGTTCACGAGAAATTTATGACTCAACACACTATTCTAAGCGCAGAATTCATCGCGCCTGAAATCAAGCGTTTCATCCTTAAAGCGCCCATTATCGCCCGTAAAAGAGAAACCGGGCAGTTTGTCATCGTCCGCATCTCCGAAACTGGCGAGCGTATTCCTTTGACTATCGTTGACTCAGATAACAGCAAGGGCACAATCACGTTGATCGTCCAGGGGGTGTGAAAATCCACACGAGAGATGAATCAACTTGAAACGGGCGATGTCATCCGCGATCTGGTCGGATCTTTAGGCAACCCTTCAGAAATCGACCATTATGGTAATGTGATTGTGATAGGCGGCGGCTGCCGGGTTGTGGTCAACAATGAAGTCAAATTCGCCTGTGTGGACAGGCCGGAGTTTGACGGACACGAGGATTATCTGACCACCTATAAGACCTGCCTGCCGACATTTTGGTCTTGACGAACGGTTCTCAAGGCTTGAAATTATGGTAAAACTATATCAAACCTTACTAACATTCGAGAGTCTACCATGAATGAAGAACCCGTAAAAGACAACTCACAAAACAGAAATATGTCCGGCTTCGTGCGGGCATTGAGTGAACCCCTATCCAAATACGGTTGGCCCTCCTGGCTGGTTTACGTCCTCTCTGGAATTGGCGTTCTCTACATCCTCAACCCAACACTCGGTATCCTTGAATTTATACCAGACAACTTGCCCATTATCGGCAATTTAGATGAGAGTGTGGCCGTTATGCTCGTCCTCGCCGGCATCGTGGAAGCTTTGGAGGGAAAGAAATACCAGAATACAAAAACTCAAACCGACGACGAGCCCGGCAAAGATATCGTCAAACCGAATAAACAGGACTGACTTAATTTCTTGAATGTCATTGTTAGATTTGTAAACTGGCTTACATGCCAGTTTTTATTTTAAGGGCTGAAAAAATTATGTTGACGATTATTAAAATGCATAGTATATTTGAAAAAGATGGTTAACGGAAGTTCTATAAGGCAGGCTCGTTTTGTTCTTGTTTGGAACGTACGTTAGCAGTAAAAAGTAGGAATATTGATAAAAGGAGGTTTCCAGGCATGGCAGAACGAGAACTTGGCGTCGTCAAGTGGTTCAATGGCGAAAAGGGCTATGGCTTCATCGCCCGTGACAGCGGCGAAAAAGACGTATTCGTACACTTCTCTGCGATAAGCGCTGAAGGGTTCCGAACCCTGCGCGAAGGTCAACGAGTGGAGTTCGAAGTCGTAGAAGGTCAGAAAGGTCCCCAGGCTCAGAACGTCGAAATCATCGAGTGAGCTAAAATTATTTATTTGATTAGAAAAATGCGGCGCCTTGTCAGCGCCGCATTTTTGGTGTAACCTAAATCCCCAAATGGCTTTCTCGTTATATTCTCATTATAACAATTGTTTATCTGCGAATACTGGACTAGCTATACGAAACAAACCGCCCATTCATGAACGAATCTCATCGAGCGACCGCCCTGTTTTCACCGACTTCGTCTCCGTGGAGGTGGGGTTGCGCCGGGCATCCGCTTTCTCATCGTCCATTTTGATCAACAGCCAGCGTGCTTTGTCACCCTCACCTGTGCGGATCAGCGCGTACCCGCCGGAGATCTTCTCCCCTTCAAGCCAGATGGTCACATGTCCTTCCTTAAGCTGCTGCTCAATAGACTTGGCTTCTTCACCTTCTTCTTTCTCTTTCAAATTACGATACGTTCCGCGATCCCAAACCATCACCGTCCCGCCCCCGTACTCATCTTCAGGTATGGTACCCTCAAAATCGGCATATCCCAAAGGATGATCCTCAGTTGGTACTGCCAGGCGTTTCACGCTTGGATCTGTGGAAGGCCCCTTTGGCACAGCCCATGACTTAAGCACGCCATCCACTTCTATGCGAAAATCATAATGAAGGGTGGACGCCTGATGTTTTTGGATCACGAAAATCGGCCGCCCTTGCGCCCAATCAAAGTGCGCTTCATCTTCACCAGGCTCAGGTGTTTTATCGAAATCCCGTTTTTGTTTGTAGGTTTCAAGCTTATCCTTCACAATAATCACCTCTCATTTGTCGGATCACATTATTAAGAACTTTTTTGATATTTAAATTCTACCCTTTGAATCCCCACAAGAAAAAAATGAAAACGATAATGATAGGGGTTGTTCTTCGTTTAAAACCTATTCCGCATCGGAGGGAAGGGAAACACAAACTCTATTACCGCCCATGTCTTTTGCTTTATAAACGCCCCGATCCACCCATTTGTAAAACTTTTCAGGTGTTACATCCTCCCCCGAATCGATATGGGTGACGCCAAAACTGGCTAAAATTTGGATCTCATACCCCTCAATATCAAACGTCTTACTCTCTAAGGCCAGGCGAAGCCTCTCAGCCAGGGTCATTGCTTCTGAAAAGTTTGTCTGGATAGCTAAGATCACAAATTCCTCTCCCCCAAACCGCGCCAGAATATCTGATTCGCGCAAGATATTATTGAAAGTGTCAACAACGGCTATTAACGCTTTGTCACCTGCTACATGACCATAGGTGTCATTGATAGATTTAAATTTATCAAGGTCCAGCATCAACATTGAGAGCTTTCCCCCATAGCGATTGATCATTGAAATTTCTTTGCGGACGAGTTTATCAAAATGCTGCCGATTGTAAATGCCGGTTAATCCGTCTGTGGCAGCAAGCCTCTCTAGTTCATCCATCAAGCGCTTTTCTTCTGTGAACTCATAGAAGCTGATCATCTTGCCGGTTGGTCTACCTTTGTTATTCTCGATAATTGATAATCTCACGCGATAAAACAATGCTGTGTCCCCCTCCCCAACCTGAAATTCTATCCGATCTTTCTGTCCTTGATCAATCAGCTCGGATAATAGCAGGTATTCCGAAAAGACATCCCTGAAGGGCGATCCAACATCCTGCTCTTTCATTTGAGGAAAAATTGCCTGTAAAGCTGGATTGAAATCTATGATTCTGTTTTCCATATCCAGGACTAGAGCTCCCTCTTTCATATTTTCAAAAATGATATCTCTTGCCAGGGGGATAATATCCAGTATTTTGTATTTTGTGAACCCAACTGTGAATAGAACACCGCTTACACCTAATGCAAGAGGTGTTAAATCAATATTCGAAGTAAATAAATTTAAATTGTAGAGGATTAGGGCTAACCACGGCAGCAGTGAGCCAAGCAGGTAGATAACCACTTGATTTCTAAATGAAGAGACGGATCGAAAGTACATGATCAAAAATATGAGCAGGCTGATTCCCAAACAAAGGCTGTAATACCCCACGATGACATAGTTGTAGATGTTTCGGTCATAAATAAAAATAGGAAAGGGACCGCTCAGGTCCATACGTGGGTTGTGATGACCGAGGTTAAGCCAGCCCAGCGTCTGTGAAACCAGGAAAAGGACCACTGGAAGGATAAAAATAGCAACGATCAATTTCCTCGAAATCCACTTCTCATAACCAGAGACCGCCAACGCAAATAAGAGCCAGGAAGGGGCAATAAAATCAATCCCCCAATGTTGAAAACGTACCCAAAACATGGCTGCCCGCAGCGTCTCGCTTTGCAGTTCCATTGCGTATCCAAAACTATAAATGAATACAGAAAACAAGCTAATCGAAAGATATACCGCCGCCGCCCCAGACGCCCTCCGGCGCCAGGAGATAAAAGATAAAATCAGCATGGTTAATGCTGTGGTGATGAGGGCAATAATAAGGATTGTTCTTTCAAACATTTTTATAATTCAGTTTGATTGTAAAGCAGAGGTCAGAATATCTTCTAAAACCGGAAGAAGGTTACAGACACTATTTAGAAGATACTGACACGGCAACTTTTAAGGTTTAGATAATATTTTCAATTAATAAGCAACACACAAACAACTCATTATATCATGCATTAACACTGAAACCCTAAAATAATAACCCCAAAAAATGATTAGAAAAATGAAACATTGAGCCATCTTTATGATAAAATGATATCTACAAGATGATTTAGAAAGCCATATTTTATTGGCTAATATTATTCACAAATAACTCTCAGCTTGCTTTCTAAATACTGGTAGACAGGTCAAATTGTTATTAATCATTTATCTTACTCCTGAATGAAAGTGGCTATGGAAGAGTTAAAACTTCAAAAATTTTCGCGTTTCGACAGCTGGTTTCGCCCAAAAGGAGCCAGGGGGGTTTTCATTCTTATTGTTATTCTCCTGTTGATCATCGGCACATATTTCTTCGTTTACGCCACCGGCGGTATCACTTATGTCTATTCACACTCCATGTATATTGCCATTATTCTGGCGGCGTTATTTTTTAGAATACCCGGGGGGATTCTCGCAGGAATTATCGGCGGTTTGGTATTGGGCCCCATCATGCCCTTAAATGTCAATACTGGTGAAATGCAGAGCACTATCAATTGGTTATATCGCTTGATTATTTTCACTCTGACAGGTGGCTTTCTGGGCTTTGTCACCACTATTGTTGACAATCAACTCAGAAAAATCGAATGGCAATTTTATCACAACCCGCTGACGGGATTGCCCAACCTTTCGTACCTTGAATTATTAATTCAACGGATAAATCAAGAAATCGGCTCTAAGAGAATAACCACTCTTTTCGTTCTAAATATAAATAATTTTTATGAAATCAGTGATACCTTTGGGATGGAAAATGCCGCAACCCTTACAAACCAGTTTTCCCAAAGAGTTAATCAAGGGATTCCAACTATTCTCGTGTGTGAGTTGGTACCTTCAATGATGGGATTGGTCTTTCCCTTTCATAACACAGACACTCAGATCCATGAAACCATTCAAAGGATTCAGCAGATCATCCATGATCCTTTTGAACTCGACGATGTGCCCATCTTCCTGGATATCAGTATTGGGGTGGCGACCTGTCCGGATCAAGCCACCAATCCCACCATCATCATTCGTAAAGCAAGAAATGCAGCCCTCACAGCGCAAAAGAAAAGAGTGGATTATTGGGTTTTTGAAGAACCTTCTAATCTATTAAGCAAAAACAGATTGGCACTGTTGGGCAGCGTTAATACTGCTATTAAAGAGAATCAATTCAAAGTCTATTATCAACCAATTCTCAATATCATGAATGGCACAATCGCGGGTTTGGAAGCGTTGATCCGCTGGATGCACCCTGAAAGGGGGTTACTCCCCCCTGCTGAGTTCATCCCATATATGGAAAACACTTCTTTGATGTACGCCTTTCAGGAATGGCTGATTGACACCGTCTTTCAGCAAGTTAAAACCTGGTCCGATAACAGCCATGACTTATCCTGCTCCATCAACATCTCCGCCAGGGGATTGAATCATATCAAATTTGAGAAGCCAATCATTAAGCTGCTGGATCAACATCATATCTCCCCACAGCAAGTAATGTTCGAGATCACCGAATCTGTTATTATGTTGGACCCGGAAGAAGCCTTATTGAGTCTGACGCAAATGAAAGAAATTGGATTTAAGCTCGCCATTGATGACTTCGGCACAGGCTATTCCTCATTGAATTATCTCAAAAACCTTCCCGTGGATTACCTCAAGATTGACCTGGATTTCATCCGCAATCTACACCAATCAAAAGAAGACCAGGAGATCGTGCGGGCGATCATCACCAGCGCAAAAGCTTTGGGATTGAATGTGATTGCTGAGGGGGTGGAGACTCAAGAAACCTTCAAGTGGCTGCGGGCAGCGGGCTGCGGATACGCCCAAGGCTTTTACTTTGCCAGGCCCATGCCCGCCGAAGACGTCACTCAATGGCTGAAGGATTATTCGTTTGAAGATTACAGCGGACAAATTGAACTCTTCTGAAATTATTCACGATGCATTGACACTTATAAAATCCATCATTCTTACAGAGTAAGAATTCAATCGTTGACTCTGCTGTCATCATCCTGTATTATTTAATTACTCGCAGTGGGTGGTGCCATCAGTGTTTGCCCGGCTTAGGCCGGGCAGGTGCGGTGTCCGTCTGCTGCGAGTATTCTATTAATTTTATTGACTTTTCTCCGCGTTTTAAGTTATGATGAAATTACCTGGGGCAGGTGGTACCATCAGATCAAAATGTGCGGTACTGCTTGTCCCAGGCTTTTTTATTCCTGTGACATCGCTTCGAGCTTTTCCTTTACATCCTCATCAAAGTATGCCTTCTGCCAGTGATAGGCTTTGATGATACTTCTCAGCGCGTTTTGATCAAATGTGGCCCCATTGAAATAGGCATCATTAAGGTTAGCCTGCTCAAAACACGCCCCGCGCAGGTCGGCACCCTCAAGATGGGCGGACTGCATCTTCGCCCCATAAAATTGAGCGCACTTAAGATTGGTCTTTTTGAGGTTTGAAGCGACCAGTGTTGTGTTGTGCAGGTGTGCGCTTTCCAGGTCTGATTCCATCAGTCGCGCTTCACCTAAGTCTGCGCCCGTAAAAGTCGCCTTGGTGAACTTGGTCTGGTAACCTTTGACGCGGAATAATTTGGTTCCCCTAAAACTCGCTGACTGCAGGTCAGCGAAAGCCATATCCGCCGACCTCAAGTTCAGGTTAGAAAGGTCAATGTGATACAGGCAGGCATGTGTCAGGTCCAGGGGTTCAGCACTTTCCGATGAGGGTTCCTTTTCAAGCTTGAGCCGGAGGGCTTTTTCAAAAGCCCGGATCAACAGACGGTTGACCTGCAGGTCCTGCTTGATCTTCAAATTTGCCAGCAGAACAAGATACACCTGCTCGTGAAACTGGGCGTACTCCTCCTTCAGGAAGGTCAGCAGAGAGACCACCGCGCTGACCTTGAGGGAAGTGTTATCCGACCCCAGGTCCTGCACGAGGGAAGAAAATTTCTCATCCAGCCGCCGCATGCTCTCAGCTTCGCGCTGCTCGCGGTCTCGCTGCTGTTCAGAGAATTGCTTCCAAATCGTGGTAAAAGCACCAATGATGGCCACGATCACGGTAAACACCGTGGCATAAGAGGAAATCTGCTGCCAAGGGCTGACCAGTTGGTTGTTCTCAATGATCAGATTTCGGATCTCCTGGCGCAGTTTCTCGTTGGTCAGCTCATCCGACCCCATCGCCAACAGATCTTCAATGCCCCGCTCTGCCTCCCGCACGAGCGCTGTGGAGCGCACCGATAGGATGATCCAAATTAACAGCAGAATCGACATGACCGCCAGCAGGGCGATGATCAGCGTATTCTTATGCTTTCCTTCATGTTCAAATGACATGGCCCATTTCCTTTCCCTGATAGATCCACATACTCAATCCAACCCTACCCACTCAACAGCATAGGTCTATTGTAGTATGATACGGATGAAAATTTCAATAGGAAAAAAGGTGGGTGCGCAGTTCCTTCCTGCGCGCCCAAATAAATTTATTAGTTTAATTTAAACCCTTAACACACCTCTAAACCCCCTGCTGCTGTAATATGAATCTGCACCGTTGTGATAGATGAACACCCTGCCGAAGCGGCGGTCGCCATAGATCGCCCCGCCCAGTTTCCGCACAGCAGCCGGCGTCTTCAACCAGCTTGAGGTCCTGGTGTCAAACTCACCAAGCTCCTGAAGTTGGAAATACTGTTCTTCCGTCAACAGCTCAACACCCATAGCTGCCGCCATATCAATGGCATTATCTTCGGGCTTATTGGATTTACGCGCTTCCCAAGCTTCACGGTCGTAACATAGGCTTCTGCGACCTTCGGGACTTTCCGGGGAGCAGTCGTAAAAGATGACCTCGCCCGACACCTCATCGCGGCCGACCACATCTGGTTCCCCGCCGGTGCGCTCCATCTCATTGAGGGACCACAGCTTCTCGGGAAAGGCTTCCAGTCTGGACTTCTCATCAGACCAGCTCAAGCCCTCATGGCGGGGCATGTGCGCTTCAAAGCGGGCGTTTAAAGTGCTAAGGAGCTTTTCACCCTGCTCCGAGGACAATACCTTTTTATTATTCGATTTGTTGTTCATATTTTGATATTACCCAATATTTTTCCGGTTTGGAAACCCCCGTTTCGATTATTCTAGGTTGGGCAGCGTTTTCCTACGCACCAACATCCAAAGGCGCGTCATTATTGGTGCGCACAAAACAGGTGCACACCCTACAAAGCAAGTAGGGTGCGCAGCGCCTTCCTGCGCACCAACAACCAAAGTCATAAACCGTAATGACATTCTCTATCTAAAGAACATCGGAAATAAGTACTCGAATTCCTTTTCTTTTTCTTGCTGCACCTCATAAGCGCCCATGTCCACCGCTGACCCGAAAATGCGGGCATCACCATTCAGATCAAAGGGCTGCGTACTGTCCGCATCCAATCCCGCGTTGATCACCGGAGAATCAATCAGTGGGACAAGGTCGCCGTAATCATCATCCGCTGTTCCCCAGAGCGAATCCACGCCAGGGTCCGG
>Ga0307432_1001207_pt1 | contig 16278 bp, 20 predicted proteins | sample SalMarWE160150MG_FD_202158 | JGI IMG/M metagenome (GOLD analysis project Ga0307432, IMG submission 202158) | Salt marsh sediment microbial communities from the Plum Island Ecosystem LTER, Massachusetts, United States - WE1603-150 | ecosystem: Environmental > Aquatic > Marine > Intertidal zone >...
AAACGTAAGGAGGATTTGGCCGACCTTACATGGCATTTTGTCAACCTGTATGCTCGTGAATCTCAACGCCGTGTCACCAAGCTTGACCCTGCAATGATGGAGATATTTGCTAACTATGATTGGCCCGGCAATATCCGCCAACTGCGAAATGTTGTTCGGACATCGTTGATTTTAGGAGTCGGCCAAACACTTTCCTTAGCTGATGTCTCCTGGCTGTTTGATGAGTTACAACCACTGCCACAGGGGAAAAATATAACCGATGAAGTCCGTCAGCTCGAGCAATTAAATTCTCCTCAAACAGCGGGGCTTGGCGGAATGCCGCTGAAGCAGGTGGAGCGGAGGGCGATTTTAGAGACTTTGCGTCAGACAGAAGGTAATCAAACAAAAGCCGCAAAGGTGCTGGGCATCAGTGACAGAACCCTGCGAGACAAAATACACCGATATCGGCGGGAAGGCTGCTTGCAGTTAACCTGATTAAAAAATTACAAAAATACAATTATAAGGCAGGAAAATGGCTGATACAAATGACATAAAAGAAAAAGAGAATGCAGAGGATTCAAAAGGCCGGGAAAAAGAAGAGGCAAAAGAACCGGCAGATAGCAAAAAGGCATCGAAAAGCGGCATCCTGCTGTGGATAATACTGGCCGTCGCAGTATTACTTTGCGCCGCTACAGGATTTGGCCTCGGTCGATTATTTGCCGGCTCTTCCAAAGGTGAACAAGACGCTGCTTCAGATTCCGCAGCAGCTTCCGAACAAGCTGAGGACAAAACAACCGACATATTAGACTCAACCGCTAAAAAATCTCAAAAACCCTGGTATTATGATTTAGAACCAGTGATCGCAAATCTTGATGAGCCTGACGTATCACGATACATCAGGGTCACTTTAACACTCCAGATAAATCCCGAGGTGGACCAAAAGAAAGGAACTGCATTTTTTGAAGAAAAAAAACTGCTTTTAGCAAACTGGGCAACTCTCTATCTTGCAGGGCTAAGTATGGAAGATACCCGCGGCGAGAAAAATCTTATACGCATCCAATCGCAAATACGCGATATATTTAACGAAAGGCTCTTTCCTGACGCAAGACCCCAAATCAAAAACGTTCTTTTCAGGGAATTCGCCATACAATGAGTGACTTAAGTGCCAATAATCTAAGCAAACAAAGGATTCAACAGCTCCTCGCTGCCGTTGGTTCCAGGCCGGTGGATGACAATGCACAAATACAAACCACCGAGTACAACTGGCATCAGCCTCATTATTTCAACCATGAGCAGCTAAAAAAACTGGACGATATGGCGAAAAAATTAGCAACAACAACAACCGAAAAATTCACCTGCCTTTGCCAAAGCAACTTCAACACCACGATTACCTCAATCACACAGCTCTTTTCGGCTGAACTCCTCAAACAGGGACCGGACGAACAGCAGGACTATTTTCTAACCTTCGAAACCGACAAAACTCACCCGTGTGGAGCGGTCGGTATGCCTTGTCAGACGGCAGCCGCTTGGGCAAAATACCTGCTCGGCGACTCCGAAACCGAAGGCGATTCAGACAAGGATTTATCACAACTGGAAGTGTCGCTTTTATCAGATATCGGCTGTGGTATCATTGAGGCCCTTTCCGACTCTCACGAAGCTTTCAATTTTCATCCGGCAAACAATTTTACGAAAGGACAATTAGCCCTGCAACTAAAGGGCTCGGAAGAACTCTGCAAAATCACATTCAATGTTAAAAAGGCCGACTCAGAAAACGAATCTGCTGCGTACCTTTTAATCCTTTGCAGCGAATTGGATACCGCAGCAGGAAAAACAGCGTCCGCGGGCGGACCCAATGCACTTCCCCCCAAAGAAATTTCCAAAACCATTCAACAGCACATAGAACGAATACACGTTAATGTTACGGCCCAACTGGCTTCGACATTCCTTACTTTTGATCAGATATTAAACCTCCAGGTTGACGACATATTCTTACTTGGCAAAAGAGTTGATGAGCCAATCGAAGTGATGGTTGACGGCCGAAAAGTTTGCCATGGCTGGCCCGCAAAATCAAGCGGCCAATATGCCGTCGTATTCACAGAGAAATTAAAATGACCTCTATTGGGAAAACCAATATAGAAATTTTACATAATATGACTTAAGGAGAGCCGTATGGCAAAAGCAGCTACAGAAGATAAAGAAAAACAGGACCAGGCACCCAATGGCACACAAAATGATGATTCCAAAAAACAGGCACAATCGGTCGAATTCACCGAGATCGCCGAAGGCGAATCTACCGGCCCCGGCAGCAGCATCGATATCCTTCTCGATATGAACATACCGGTCACAGTAGCCATTGGCCAAACGGAAATCCAGGTTCGACGGCTCTTACAGCTCGGGCCGGGCTCGGTTTTAAGTCTCAATAAACCTATTGATGAGCCGGCGGATATCTACCTGAAGGACACCAAGTTCGCCACCGGAAGTGTCGTAGAAGTTGATGGCTGGTTTGCCATCAAGATAAATCAGATTCTGGGTGCGAAGCCGGAAAAAGCAGAAGTAACAAATTAAACACTTGGAAAATTTTATTTTGTAAAAGAAATCTTTATGGCAGATTCTGCAAAAACCAGTTCATCGAGACTGTCAGAGGCACAACGGGTAAACCAGGCAAATGAGAACCTCCTTCATTCGCCCCTGGTGGCACACAGCAATATCATTCTGGCCCTGGCTATGGTGTCCGTCCTGGCAACTTTGATAATACCCCTGCCCACGTTTTTACTGGATGTTCTCCTGGCCTGTAGTATATCTTTGGCCATAGCTGTTTTGATAGTAACTTTATCCTCAAAAGAGGCCCTTGAACTATCTTCTTTTCCTTCACTGCTGCTTTTTGTAACACTGTTTCGCCTCTCGCTCAATGTGGCCTCAACCAGATTGATACTTTTACAGGGCAATGCAGGAAAAATTATTCAGACATTCGGCGATTTTGTTGCCGGCGGCAGTTTCGTAGTCGGCCTGGTAATATTCTTAATCATCGTTGTCATACAGTTCATAGTTATCACAAAAGGTGCCGAGCGAATCAGCGAGGTTTCCGCGCGTTTTACACTTGATGCTATGCCCGGCAAGCAAATGGCTATCGACGCCGACCTCAACGCCGGACTTATTACGGAAAACCAGGCCAAAGAACGCAGGTCAAAAATCGTCAAAGAAAGTGAATTCTACGGCGCAATGGATGGCGCCAGCAAATTCATTCGCGGCGACGCCAAGGCGGGACTGGTAATCACTATCGTTAACATTATAGGCGGCATCGCAATGGGGTATTCACATGGTATGACAATCGGCGATGCCGTAAGAACCTACTCAATCCTTTCCATCGGCGACGGACTCGTAAGCCAGATACCATCTGTGGTAATCTCCGTAAGCTCGGGCTTTCTGGTAACCAAAATCTCCTCCCAGCACAGCGTGAGCCAGGATTTGTCAAAACAGTTTCTAAGAGCAAGCCAGCCCCTAAAGACAGCGTCGCTCATAATTGCCGCAATGGCTCTTGTGCCGGGATTACCAAAGATTCCCTTCCTATTGCTGGCCATTGGAACTTTTCTAACCGGACGAGTCGCTGCCCGGTCTGAAAAAGACCTGAAAAAAAGCACCACTGCCCCCACAGAAAAAACTGAAAAACAACCGGTTGAAGAAATGCTCGACATCGATAAAATTTCCGTCCAGGTCGGGGTGCGACTGATTAGTATGGTTGACCCTCGTAAAAACAGCACCATATTTGACCGCATCGGGGCATTACGAAGAAAATTCGCCCAGGAACTCGGTATCGTTATACCACTTGTTCGCCTCCGTGATAATATCATTCTCGAACCAACTGCCTATGAAATTCGACTTTCTGACCATATAGTTGCAAAAGGACGACTGGAACCCGATATGTTCCTCGCTATGGACTCAGGGAACGTCCAGTCAAAAATACAAGGAATTGAAACAACCGAACCCGTCTATGGCCTGTCGGCTAAATGGATTACACGAGCCAATAAAGAAAAAGCCGAATTAAACGGATACACTGTCATTGACCCTGAATCCGTATTTATCACCCATCTATCCGAAACGCTGCGAAAGCACGCCGATGAGCTGCTGACCCGTGAAGACGTTCAGCTTCTAATCGACCGCCTTCGCAAGACCCAGCCATCTTTGGTGGGTGAAGTTGTCGGACCAGACAAAAATGTGTCCATTGGAATGGCTCAACGTGTGCTGAAAAATCTCTTAAAGGACTCAATTCCGATTCGCGAATTAACTACTATACTCGAATCATTAGGGGAAAACGTCACAAAAACCAAGAACCCTACTACTCTAACAGAGATAGTGCGAAAGTCGCTAAGCAGAACAATCACAGAGCAGTTTCAAAACGAAAAAGGCCGGCTTTCGGCTATAACACTGGAACCCGCCCTCGAACACCAGATGATTTCAACCTTAAGACAGGAACAGGATAGTGTAACGCTTGCTCTGCCGACCGAAACGGCAATAGAGATAAGCAGGAAAATCGCTGAGGCCTGGAAAACAACGATGGAAAAAGGTGCTGACAAGGTAGTTTTGCTGTGCGATTCGAGATTACGTGTGCCCCTGGCAAAAATGTTATCCCGAACAGTGACACTATTACCGGTGGTGGCTTATGATGAAATCTTGGTTGGAACCGAAGTAGAACCGATAGAAACTGTATTAGGCCTGCAGGCCGAATCGACCGCACCGGAAGGAAAAGAGCTTGTCGGAGTATTATCTTGAGATACGAAATAAAACATACAGACAGGATTAACAGGATTATCCTGTTAATCCCGTCTAAAAAAACTGGAAACCAACTATGCCGTTTAACGTAAGGTCAATTGCGGTAAGAATCGCGGTATTATGCTTTTTTGTCTTGAGCTTTATCGGCTGGATGAATGGGCTGTCTCCGTTTATTTGTTGCAAAAGAGCATCGGTCGGCGCAGTGATTGCTTACATCGCAGGAACCTGGACAGTCAAGACAGTAAACGCTATTGTGCTTAACGCGATGATTACGAACCGTATTAACAAACAAAAGGAAAAAGGAAGTGGCGGTCAAGGCTAAAAACAAATCCGAACACGAGATTGCTGAAGATACAAAAAAGCATCTAAACTCCGCCGCTATGCGCGCATATTCCGGACAAAAAAAATCCATCCAGGTCATCGAGGATAAGCAGATAGCACAATTGCTTCCTATGGTTCATAAAATAGCCCACCAGGTAATAACATATTTGAAACCACCTTTGTCATTTGAAGATTTGGTTTCAGCCGGCACTGTCGGCCTGGTAAAAGCAGCCCGAGACTTCGACCCATCTCACCAGACAGAGTTCACAACTTACGCCTATATCAGGATAAAAGGAGCTATTCTGGACGAATTAAGGGGCTGGTCTTTTGTGCCTGTGAACCTGAACAAACAAATTCGCAAGGCCCAGCAGCTCAGTCAGAAAATCATCGAGCAAACAGGTGCAACCCCTACCAATGAAGAGCTGGCTGAAAAGCTTGGAATAACTATCGACGAGCTTTATGAAATATTCGAAAATGCCCGCGCCCAGCACTTTGTCTCCATAGACAGCTCTTCAGAAGATACTCCTGCACTGGGAAATTTCCTGGCGGCAGCGAAGGCAACCACTCCTGACCAACAGATTGAGCAGGCCGAGCTTGTAGATAGTTTAGCAAAAGCAATACAGCAGCTACCTAAAAGGCAGAAGCAAATCATTCTGTTCTATTATCAGCAACATCTAACGATGAAACAAATTGCCGATGTTCTTGAAATAACCGAGTCGCGTGTAAGTCAACTGCATGCAAGTGCTATATTTAACTTGTCCGTAAAATTGAGGCAGTGGAAAGATGGCGGATAACGACAACATCATAATAAAGCCGGTTGAAGGTTTGCAGAACATTGCGGGTTTAACTCCTGTCAAAGAACGTGAAAGCAGAAAACATCGGCAGCAATTAAGTAGAAAAAACGAACAAAGTTCCGATACTAAAGACCAACCAAACGACACTAATGATAAGCAGCTGCCCACCGACCTGACTAATGACAAAAATGAGCAAACCGCTTCTGGCGGAATTGATTATCATGCTTAACCTAATTTTAACCTGAAACAAACGAAAGGAAGTGACAATAAATGCAAAGGTCAGCTGGACGTATTCTAAAAGCAGGCGATATTAAGCTCGAAGGACAATACCGCCTAGATGTATCGCAACAGGGACAATATATAAAAAAAGATAAAACCGCAGCTTTATCTACACCACAGGTACGTATTACGGAAAACCATCCTGAATTTGCTGTTATAGAAGTAACCTGCCGCTGTGGTTCAAAAACGTATCTAAGGTGTGACTATGCTGCTGCTCAAGCTGCCGAAGGCAGCCAAACATAAAATAAAACGTTTATAAATATATGACTAAAGAAAGTAACGGAGAAAACAAAATGAAAGCTGAAAAAATCATATTTATAGTAAACTCAACAATTTTAATACTTTCTCTGACCGGATGTGTAAGCCCTCAGGATTACACTGAAACTGCACTTATGCCCGAATTCCCGGAGAGAGCAAACCCGACATCAAATGAGGCGGTCGCTACAAGATTCCGAGAATCCGCACCACAAAGCCCTACGGCAGTGGAATCTGCGATAGAATTATCGGAAAAATACGCAAAACTTTCCGAAGAAGCGGTTGAACTACGCCAGAATAATCAAAATCTCCTCAACGAGAACAAGCAAATCAGAGAACAGCTTGTCGATTACGATGCTAAACTTAAGCAGACACAGAAAGAGCTATCCGAGGCCAATAAAATTTTGATTGATATGCGTATCGAGCTAAACAACTGGAAAACTGACATCCTGGGCTTTCGCGAAGAGATGCGGCAGGCAGATACAGAACAACTGCGTGCGCTAATCAACATACTGGAAATCCTCGGCGGTGAATCAAAAATAGAATCAGCTAAAGCTGAAGAAATCCCTCAAGCAACAAATGAGAACATAACGAATGCAGAAAACGTAAGCTCGACCGTTGCATCACTGAATAATCCTGAGCAGATTGAGATTGAAGAAAAGCAGACTCCAAATTCGGGTGAATAAAAATGAGTAACTTAAAAAAACCAATACCATTACCGCTGACTCATATCCGAACAACTGCTGCTTTTTCTGCAGGCCATATCTCACACACGCTGCATATCCTAATGCTGCTATCATTAACGACTCTGATGCCCACATCAGGATGTAGGTCCTATATAATACCCGTTTCCAAACCGTTGCCCCAATACCACTACTATCTAAATCCGGGCAAGGACCTGCCGAGCATTGGCAGGGTGGCTTTAATCAGCCTCGCCAATGAATCCAGCTATCCCCAAATCTCTGCAGATATAACCGAAGCTCTTTTTCAGGCACTGCAAAAAAAGCAGGTTTTCGGCTTAACCACTGTCCATCAAGACGACCCTGCTTGGCGTAGTATGCAATTAAACCCGAACGATGCCTACACCCTTGACCAATTAGTAGCTATGCGCAAGACATTAAAGTGTAACGCTGTATTAATCGGGACTATTACCGAATTCAAGCCCTATCCTCATATGGTCATTGGCCTTCGTTTAAAGCTTTTGGACCTGAGAGATGGGCAGTTGGTATGGGCCCTTGAACAAATATGGGATACAGCCGATAAAACAACTGAAAAAAGAATAAAAAAGTACTTTCAAGAGCAGTTGAGAGCTGGTTACGCACCCCTGAACGAACAACTGGCTACTATCAGCTCATTAAATTTTATCAAGTTTGTAGCTTATGAGGTGTCCACAACAATATAATGAAGGTATCAAGCAAAAAATGTGCAGCCGCAAATATGGATAAGAGAGAATCAACAAACCCTTTTTTTCGTCAAAAAACTGACCAATCTTTAAAAAAAAGAAAATATGAGAAAATATCCTAAAGTTTTCCAAAAGTCATACGAAAAGAATTTTGGATTAAAAACCTAAAGAAGTAATAAAATGATAGAGAAAATAGATACCAGTAAAGTTCAGGAAGCTTTGGATAAATCAAAACCCAAACAGTCCGACTCTGTAAGTCCTGTTCCAAAGAATGACACAGATGTTTCCGTCCAGGTTAATTACGCCTCTCTCATCGAACAGGCAACACAGCCCCTGCAAACAGACGCCGAAGTGATACAGCAGGCGCGAAAGCTCCTTGAATCAGGCCGGCTTGAAAGCCAGGAAAACATCCTCGATGCAGCAAAAAATATAGTAAAGTTTGGTATATAAAAGCACTAAATCAGAAAAATATTATATTATAAGGCCGACCACGGAAGGTCATATTAAAAGCCTTGATGGATCTTACTAACTCGGCGAGGAAACGCGTAAACTTAGCACCCCCAAAGTTGCCCATCCTCGCCGTTTTTTACAGGTAAAAACTGGTTAAAACGGATTTGCTGAAAATGGCATTTCAACCAAGTATCAGCGAAAAATTAAAGCAGCTATGGGTGTATTACCTGCTACAATCCTTATTGGCCTCCACTGCCTTGTTGATACTCGTTCTTATCCTGGACAGTGACAAAATGGTCGCAATCAGTGCAATGGGGGCCACCTGTTTTATCCTGTTCGCAATGCCGCAATCTGTCTCTGCGCAAACAAAAAACGTCGTTGGCGGCCACCTGGTCGGCCTTGCAGCCGGGACTATTTTCTATTTCACTAACCTGCCATATTTTATTGAGTACCCCTGCTCAGTCGGAATGGCCATTTTTTTCATGGTAGCCCTGGATGTCGAGCACCCTCCCGCCGCAGGCACCGCCCTGGCTGTTGTGATAAATGAAGTTTCACCCGACGTATTCTTCACCATCGTTGCAAGCACGATAATCCTGTCCCAGTGCCGGTATTACCTGAGATACTATCTTAAAGATTTGGTATAGCCAATCATCGGCTTATAATCCCTGCCTGCAAATCACAAAGCCGATTATTAAGCATAACAATCAAGAACCTGTCCAATGGGCTTGAAGCCATCAGACCCTTTCGCTATGTCCGATGAGCGTGAATAGGTAAATACATTACGGCAGTTATTGACTTGAGTATAGCCGGCAGAATCACTATCAACCCTGTGGCGGGGACGATTTAGTTTGTTTATGTGTGGCGAATCCTCGCCCCTGCTGACAAAAGGCTTAGAACTAATGACCCTGCATGGTATTCTTTTTATCATCTCAACACGCCCCCAGTGCAATTATCATAGCAAATTCAAAAAGATAAATCAAGAAAAATCACAACACGCGTAGTCATTAATTGTGGACTTTTTATATTTCCACACATTTGTGTGTGAGTAAGATAATATTATAGGACAAAAGCAGGAAATTTATGATGGATACCCCTTCGCTTTATGGCTAAAATACTCCATATGGGTTCTGGAATGGTCTATATTGCCAAACTCGGCTCCAATACAGGAATTTAATAAATGCAGATTATCGCTAAATGTCCACATTGCGGTACTCCCTGGCTGCTCGACCAAATCGCGGTTGACCGAAGATTAAAGTGCCGAAAGTGCAAAAAAATATTTAAAGTCCCGAAGCTGGAGGAGGTCCCAAAAGCAATCAAGGTAATACAACAAACAAAAGGCACAATTTATGTGGATGAGAAGGGCAAAACATACGGCTAAAACTGTCCCTCCGCTCGATTATCGACCTTTGAAGTTCAACCTGCGAAAAACAGGATTCAAATGATGATGGCAGGTTCGTGATTATAGGTTAAGGCCTCAACGTCAGGGATTCTCCCGTCTTTTGGTATCAGGTTGCGATTCTTGTTCGACCACCGGCTGGGCATGGACAATGCCCAAGGCCTTTTCAATCTCTGCCATCCTTGTAGATAGTTTCTTCAATTCGCTATCAATGGAATCCAACCTCTTTGTTATAATTCTCACATCCGTCCCAATCCCGAACAAATTCCTCTCGGTTAAGTCCATATATCGCTCCATCAAACGCTCATAAGCATCTATCGCCCGGGCGGCATCGGTTCTATATTCGGGTATGGAAACCTGTGGCTGAACTTCATAAGTTCTTTGGCTGCCCTGAATCGAAGGACAATAAAATACCACAGCTAAACATGCGATAATACCTGCGATAACGACCAATAAATTATTACTCACTTTCATTCATTATCTCCTTTGTCGCCTTTTTTACGACTACAAACAGCATTTTATTTATCGGCAGAAACCAGCCTAAATATCAAAGATACGGAAAAACGCACTTGCAACAAGGGTCCCTGGCCCTTAATCGGGTCTTTTTAGCTATTTCCAGCCGAAAGCGTTATAAACACGCAAGAAACCTCTTAAGCATATTAAAAAACAACCGAAAATAACACGGGTATGTCTTTTAAAAATGAATGCATCTGCATAAAACCCATTTGCTATGCGAAAAAGCTTCAAAATAGGTTTCCAAATACATCTAATAATCAGGCGACGTAAATGGCAACTACTCTAACAGAATCAAAATCACAAATCGTGGAATTATCAGAGAAAGCTTTTAATATCTTCTGCGATGACGTTTCCGGTATGCTGGATGTAGATATGAAATGCAGCCGGCAGGAATTCGGCAATGAAGGCACAAATGGGCTTGAGAAACGCTTCGGAAACCCAGTAGCGGTTACTTCGGTTGAAGCCGAAGGAGTCATAAATGGAACTTTTCACTTTGTATTCGACCAGCAAGGCCTGTTTATTCTGGATGGTGTTATCTTTATGCAACCTGAGGAAGTGATTAGGCAAAATATAAAGTCCGGCTCACCTGAAAAAGCCAAGGATATGAGTGACGAATTTACGGAAGTGGGTATTGCAATGGTCGGGGCGTGGGACAGAGTATTCCGAAAAGAACTCGACTGCCACGGGCGCCTTACACACACAAATACCTTTATCGGCAACCCCTGGGACAAATCCGAGGTAGGAACAAGCCTGCCGGGCAATGAAAAGTTCGAGTTTATTGAATATCAAATGACAAGCGGCTCCTACCATCCTTTCAAATGCGGAGTCATTTTCCCAAAAAAGCTCTTCGCCGATGTGCCGGTTACTGCATCCGAACAATCGAAGCCGCCCGATGAAAAGGAAAAAGAATTAATAAAACCTGACGAAGAAAACGCATCCAACCAGCCGGAACAACCAGAGCAAAAAAACAAGGCTGCTGCGAAGAAAAAAAGGAAAGATGTGAAAGAAAAGGAGGATAACTCGGCTGATAAGAATGAAAATGAAAACCATCCGGTTTCCAAAGCAATTAAAAAAATGAGCAGTTCCCCCGCCGCTCTTTCAGGCGAGCCGGACCAGACCGAAAAACACAAAGATTCCAATACTCCGGATATACCTTTAGCGATACCCGCAGAAGATATTATGCAAAAAGATGTGCTCTGGGGCAGTCCGGACGACGATGTGCAGCAAACTCTTGCAAAGATTCAAGAACACAACATCGGCTACGTGATGATAGGCAGGGATAAAACACTACAGGGTATTGTATCAAAGTCCGACCTGACAGCGGCGTTGAGTCCATATCTGCGGCCTGAATTTGCCAAATGGCACAAGCCCTCTGATGATGCCTCGCTAAAAATCAGATTAAAATGGATAATGAGCAGTCCAGTCGTTACCACAAGTCCGGAAACAACCCTTGCTGAAATAATGGAAAAGATGTATCAATGCGGACGACGCGCACTTCCCGTTGTGGACCAACAGGGCAAAGTGCAGGGCCTGGTTACAGTATTCGACATATTTAAGGGATTACTGAAACAATCCAGCTCGGATAAACAGATTCACCTCAACCGCCAGGCGTTGCCTGGCGAGACGGGCGAGAACTCGCCATTTCCGCTTTGAGAAAAATGGCGGAGAGGGCGGGATTCGAACCCGCGGTACCCCAAAGGGCACACCGGTTTTCGAAACCGGCTCCTTAAGCCGCTCGGACACCTCTCCAAAACATTTAATATTAACTATTTTCTATTTATTAGTTTCTGCCATATCTCAATATAGCAACACAAATAGCAGGTTGCAATTGCAATCCTACAAAGGCGGAAATTGCGCCAAACAAAGTGGAACAATACTAAATAATTGACTAAGCGTTTGTCGATACAATAATGCTCGAACGATGTTCGTTGAAACATCAAGACTGTTATCAGGAATTTCAGGGAACAAGAAATGTATATCATACCGGCAATCGACCTGCGAGGCGGTAAATGTGTTCGTCTCATCCAGGGTGAGTATCATCGCCAGATAAACTACCAAGATGACCCCATCAAACAAGCAAAGGACTTTAGCTCGTCGGGGGCAAAATGGCTGCACATAGTCGATTTGGACGGAGCAAGTGTCGGCAGGCCGGTCAATACCGATACAACATCAGCCATAGTAAAACTCGGACTATTCCAAATCGAGGTCGGCGGCGGTCTGCGCGACGAAGACTCCGTAAAACAACTGCTCGATATGGGCGTAGAACGTGTGATAATCGGCACTAAAGCCGTTAGCGACTTCGAGTGGTTTGGCCAAATAGCACAGAAATTCAGCGGCAAAATTGTACTTGGGCTGGATGCAAGGGGTTCAAAGGTGGTCACTCACGGCTGGACGCAGGACAGCCCGCAACTACTGCTGGATTTTGCCATCGAAGCAGCCAAATTACCGCTGGCGGCAATAATATACACCGACATCGACAGAGACGGAATGATGACCGGGCCGAACTTCGAAAGAACAAAGGCACTTGCAGATATAGTAGAAACACCCGTTATAGCATCGGGCGGTGTCCGAGAAATAAGTGACATCAAAAAGCTGGCTGGCCTGAGAATTGAGGCGGCAATAATCGGACGGGCGCTATACGAAAAAACGCTTAACCTTTCAGACGCTATAAACGCCGCGAAAAACCCAACCCTTCAATCCGGCAATCCGTCAATACTACCGGATTGACGGACCAGACTCATACCTTCTCTGCCTATTATTTGGACATCTTCTTTAGATGAATTTGAATTATAGTAATATCAGCCGGTGTAATACCGCTTATTCGGCCGGCCTGGCCGAGTGTGCCCGGTCTGAAAGCAGATAATTTCTCCTTTGCCTCTGCACGAAGATGGGTGATACCATTATAATCCAGATTCAGCGGAATCTTCTTGTTCTCAAGGGCCCGAAAGCCGGCCAACAAGCGAGTTTGTTTGTCCAGATAACCCTCATACTTGGCATCAATTATTACTGCCTGCAATACATCTTCGGTGAATTTCATTTGTTTAACAAAAGAAATATCAGCCAGTGTTTTTGCAATATCACTATTTGGTTGTCTGATTAGCTGCCACAAATTCACTCCGTCTGAGCTATTGCTTTGCAGATAATTTTTCAGCTTATCGATGCCCTGCATTTTGTTCCGGAATTTTTGCCAGCGATTATCATCTACCAGCCCGACTGATTTACCGATTTGCGTTAATCTTCTGTCTGCGTTATCAGCCCTCAGAGATAAACGATACTCGGCTCTTGAGGTGAACATTCGATACGGCTCGTCAATACCCTTGGTCAGTAAATCATCTATCAGCACGCCTATATATGCCTGGTCTCTGCCGAGAATGACTGGCTCTTTGTTCTGCAGCTTTCTGGCTGCGTTGATACCGGCCATAATACCCTGCCCTGCCGCCTCTTCATAGCCGCTGGTGCCGTTTATCTGACCCGCAAGAAACAAGCCGGATACCCTTTTGGTTTCCAAGCTGGTTTTTAGCTGAACCGGCGGACAATAATCGTATTCAATCGCATATGCGTAATAAAGAATCCGGGCATTTTCCGTCCCCGGAAGCAATTTAAGCAACTGCTCCTGAACATCTCTCGGCATAGAGGTGAAAATGCCGTTGCAGTAAATTGTTTCTATCGTGTCCTCTTCCGGCTCCAAAAAGATTCTATGCTCGGTTTTATCTGCAAATCTTACAACTTTAGCTTCTATGCTCGGACAATAACGCGGGTCGGTTCCCTTTATCTGGCCCGAAGAAAGGGGAGCACGATGCAAGTTATCACGGAGCAGCTTGTGTATCTTTTCATTTGTATACGTAATCCAGCACGGCACCTGTGGCTGGTTTATCTTTTCGGTCATAAATGAAAATGGTACAGGCGGTTCATCACCGGGCTGGACCTGCAATTTGTCCAAATCCACGGTTTTGGCGTCTAATCTTGGTGTGGTATCAGTTGCCATACGCCCAAGTTTCAAACCAAGCCGTTTTAAGCTCTGCGAAAGTTCGATACTGGGCGGCTCATCGAATCGTCCGCCGGCCCATCGCTCGCTGCCAATATACATCATCCCGCCAAGAAATGTCCCCGGCGTTACAACAGCCGTCTGTGTTTGGTAAACCGACCCATCTTTGCAACTTACTGCTTGAATCTTGTTGTTCTCTGTTACGATTTCTGTTGCTACCGCCTCAACAATGGTCAAATTCTCCGTTTGCTCAAGCACTTGCTGCATAAAGGCCTGGTATTTTTGCCTGTCGGCCTGGGCTCGAGGCGACTGGACAGCCGGGCCTTTTGAGCGGTTCAGCATACGGAATTGGATACCTGTCGCATCGATTGCCAGGGCCATCAACCCGCCCAGCGCATCAACTTCGCGCACAATCTGTCCCTTGGCAAGACCGCCGATAGCCGGATTGCAGCTCATTTTGGCTATCGTGTCTTTGCTTATGGTTATGAGGGCAGTTTTGGCACCGATTTTAGCAGCGGCAAAAGCGGCCTCAACACCGGCGTGACCCGCTCCTATGACAACGCAATCAAAATCGTTTGTTTTCGTTCTGTTAGACATATTTAGTCAGTATATCTTTTTGAACTTCCTAATCAACTCACGATGACCCATTTTAGCAAGGTCACGTCCAAAATTGGGTTTGAATTGGCTTTGTTTGGGTTTGTTTTTGTTGGCATTGTTCATAGTATTTTGTTCATAGTTCATTGTGAAACAATAGTTTACATTCATTTGGTCATTTCGGAAATTGGCTTTGTTTTGCATAAAAGAGTTCATTGTTTGTTGTTTATTGTTCATAGTGAAATGTTCATAGTTCATTGTTAAGTGGTTCATTGATAATGGTTTATAGTTCATAGTTGGCTAATCCTTATTGTAAATGAACTTATGGTTCATTGGTAACTCGTAACTGGTTATTGGTTACTGACTTGCGGGCCTCCGCTATCGTGTGCTGCCTGAGCACATACGGTATCATATCAAATATGGCCCGTTTTTCAAGTAGAAATCTAAGAATAAAATCAAAAATTAAATATCGAAATGCAAAATTGTGGAATCGCTGCGCGATGGATTGCCTAATTCCAAGCCCTTAAATCATTTAAAGAGCTGCAAGCTTTCGACTTCAATATCATGAGTCTAATCAAGTCTTGACAATCGATGTCGTTTTTATAATAATGGTATCAGAATATGCAGTGGAGACTGTCTGACCTCAGAATAAATTTTACAAGAATTCGGTTTTGGGCTTTGGCAGGGAAGGCTAGTAGTCCGTCAGAATTAACTTTGTAAGTTGTCATTCCTGCGAAAGCAGGAATCCACATCTTTGAAACGCTGGATTCCGCATCAAGTGCGGAATGACAACCCATTGAATCTAACTTGACAGACTACTAGGGATATTATAAGGAAACCATATAGGCAATAGTTAGGTTGCGAATGGCCGGGCGCATAAAGAGTGGCGAAGGGACGCTGATAGGCAACGCAGGTGAGTTCTATGTTGCTGCCGAGCTCTTGAAGCGCGGCGTCGTTGCTGCAATGGCTCCACGCAATGCTCCTGCGTTCGACATTATCGCCACGAAGGATAAGAAGACCGTTCGCATCAGAGTGAAAACGAAGTCAGCAGAGTATATGAATTGGCAATGGGTGATAAAAAAGGATGGGAAAATCTTTCGCGATCTGTCCGAGAGTAACGATTTCACAGTTTTGGTCAATCTCACAAAAGAGACAAAAGACTTGACATTCTTCATTGTCCCGACATCGGTTATTAATAATTGGCTAGTGAATGATTTTAATGAATGGGTTGAAACACCAGGCAAGAACGGTAGGCCCCATAATAAGACAAACAAGAAGCGCCACCTTAGAGAGTCTCCGGTCCGCCTTACCCCATACTTGCACAACTGGGAAATTATGTGGAAGTGATTGGAGCAGTGTTCAACCGCTGGCCGAATCCAACAGTCACGCCCGCCTAATTAACTGGTTCGTTACGTGCTTTGAAAGATTGAAATTGAAGACAATCCGCTCCGCCTGAAGTGGAGAAATCCACCCAGCAAGCAAAACCTGCGTTAGATATAACAAAATTATTGGTAAAATTTACTTGATTTTTAGAGCCCTT
>Ga0307432_1001212_pt1 | contig 16242 bp, 15 predicted proteins | sample SalMarWE160150MG_FD_202158 | JGI IMG/M metagenome (GOLD analysis project Ga0307432, IMG submission 202158) | Salt marsh sediment microbial communities from the Plum Island Ecosystem LTER, Massachusetts, United States - WE1603-150 | ecosystem: Environmental > Aquatic > Marine > Intertidal zone >...
AGAAACACTGGTTTGGCTATCAGCATATTACTTATTGCCCACAGCATATCTTCTTCTTGCTTAGGTATGAGTATGATATTCGGGGCAGAGCCTGGCCTGTTGATGATGAAGCAGGTGGGGGTAGTCGTAGAATTGGTGAGGCAAGTTGGGTAAAGGTGTCATTGATACTAGCTGAGCTTGATGATAGGCTGAGCAAGATTTATCCGTCATTAAAGGGTGAACTTCTGCGTAGCGAGTGCAAAGACCCCAATAAGGACAAGATAGAATACCTCAGCGATGGAGCAAAGGACGCACTTTATTATGTGGCTGGTAAAAGAAAAGATACTCCGTTTACGGTGTGGCTGGCTAAGAAAAGGTATAAAAAATATACCCCCGTAGAAAAATGCCGTAGCTGAAATGAAATACTTGACAAACTTCTTAGTCTTGTGATAGCCTAAATTAACGGGGTAGAATACGCCCTCAAGTCATTTTAGAGCCATTTCTACATAGCGGGCAGGACAAAGCGGTTAAGTCGCAAGTTTCATACGCTTGAAGACTGGGTTCGACTCCCAGGCCCGCCACCAAGTATCAAACAAGCCACCTTCGGGTGGTTTTTCTATTTCAGGAGGTAATATGGAGAATCCGATTGTTCAAATCATCCGGGCAATAGCAAGGCCGGCAATCAGCGTCATCTTCGCTGCCGTCATTGCTCAAATCGTCATAGAGGGAATCGTGGCGCCGGAGTGGTTCCTGGCATTAGCTATCCCTACGATTGTCTGGTGGTTTGGTGAGCGGGCGATAACTCATGTCAAAGCCAATAGTGCCAACAATCTTGAGACATTAGCCAATAAGATAGCGGCTGCTCTAAAAGAAAAGAGAGATGTTTAACTGGCAAGATTTTCTAGACAACTTCTTCCGTGGTGCTTATTACAAGCAACAATATGAGGCTAATCTTGATGCCTTAAAAGGATGCGTTGGCGACAGACTAACCTGCCTGAAGCAGAAACATAAGGTAGAACAGGAAAACGAGCAGCTAAAATTGTTAGTTCCTAGACCAGTACCGCCGGCTCTGAACTATGTGGTTGAGAAGGACACATTATGGGTCCAGGGAGTGCTCACGAAGCTTGGTGCTGAGATTATAAGGCTTCCTCTTGGTGTTGAGTTTCAGCTAACTGACAAGGACACATTCATTGACTTCATAGCTTGGGATTGGGTGGACTCATTTGAATATCATAAGTTCTATCGGTGTGGCAACTTCGCCATATCGTTTAAGGCTGGCGCCGACCAGTGGGGAGTTAACCAAGTAGGGGTTGTTCTGGATTATCAATCTGGGCATGCTTACAACATAGTGATATTTCCTGATGGCAAGGTAATGCTTCTAGAGCCCCAGTCTGATAATCTGTTTTGCTGGCAAGAACATGCTCCTCAATTTTATAACTTGCAAGGAGCGGTTGTAATAATCTGATGTTCAATGGTATTAACTTTAAGGAGTTTCTAAACAAGCCTGGGGAGGTACACGCTCTTGTAGAAGGCTTCTGTGATGTGTTCTTTCCGTTTGCCAAGGGCTATCAGCCCTCTAAGGAATTAAAAGAGGCTATTGAGGGAGATCATCACTACTACAACGTGGGCCGTGTTCTTGGCTTTATCGCTCTCGTGTGGTTCGGAATAGGCATATACAAGGTGGCGACATGAAGAAGGATAAAAGCCCCTGGGTGATATTCTGAATACTTCCCTTATTGCTTAGGCAGTAAGGCTAGGGCTGGTGCATGACACGGGCGAGGTCATGAATAATTAGTATCGCCGACCCAAGCCTACTGATGAATTAGCTACTCACAGTAGGGGCAAACGTTCGAAGCGGGGGAATTTACGCAGCCAGCCCTTGATACTCAGTTAGGAGGGAATTGAATGATTAAGTATTTAACTGGTATAGAGCAGCGAAAGTTTTGGGAGATTCACACAAAAGCCAAAGAAAAACTAAAGGAATATTGGAGAAACCTGCCCTTTATTAAAAAGGTTGCAATTACAGAAAGATTACAGATAGATTGTGCATTACTACAAGGCACAATGGGCAATTTTGGGCTTGGTGAATTATCTGATGATGCCTGCAATAGGCTGTAAAACGATGAAACATGACAGGCAAAATCCGACAAGCCGGTGTCCAGATGAAATGTGGATACTGTGGAGAGATGATTTGGCAGTATGACGATTACGTTTGGTGGCATAAGAAACGATACGGGAAGGTAGGTATTGTGCCCGTGCATCCTGGGTGCTGGGAAAAGATTAAGGAGAAAGATGGACTTTGATAACGACAACTTTACATGGACTAGAGACAGCATAACAGAGGCAGAGGAAACTACCACCGAGGAACAAGATGGCGAAACAGGAATCTAAATACCCTGTGGGCAAGCATCCGAACACACTGGCGAACCTTGCAAAAGGTAGAGGGGAAGGGAAGGGATTTACGCCAGGGCAATCAGGAAACCCTGCTGGCCGGCCGCCCGGCATAAAGTATGTCAGTGAGGCTCTAAGGGAACAACTGGCGAATGACCCAACTCTAGTTGATAAGCTCGCCAAGAAACTAATTGAGAGAGCAGAGCAAAACTCCAATGACCTCAACTTACTGCTGGACCGCACAGAGGGCAAGGTTACTCAGCCTATCGGGGGCACAGGTGAAATAACTCTAAGGGTGGTATATGACGACAGCGATAGAATACAAAGTACATCTGCGGAATCCTGAACAACATCCACCACAAAAAAGGATGGTGGAATCCGAAGCTAAACGGCTAGTAGTAAAAGCAGGCCGTCGTGGTGGCAAGACTGTAGGTTTCTCGATTAGGGCTGTTCGGAGATTTCTAGTCGGTAGGCGGCAGTTATATGCTGCACCAACCAATGAGCAAACTGATACTTTTTGGTATGAGATTACACGCGCACTGGCCGAACCGATAGAGGCCGGTGTTTTCAAGAAAAACGAATCAGAGCGGTTTATTGAGCTTCCAGGCACGAAGCAAAGGATCAAGGCTAAAACGGCGTGGAACGCTAATACCCTGCGTGGTGACTATGCGGACGACCTTTACCTTGATGAGTTTCAGTTAATGGCAGAGGATACCTGGGATGAAGTGGGTGCCCCAATGCTTCTTGATAACAATGGGGATGCCGTGATTATCTTTACGCCACCTTCACTAAAAGCCACAGGTATATCCAAGGCTAGAGACCCTCGCCATGCCTCTAAATTATTCAAGAAGGCACAGGAAGATAAAACGGGGATATGGGAGACAATTCACTTTACGAGTCTTGAAAACCCCTTTATCAGTAGAGAAGGGCTGGCAATTATTACCACTGATATGTCTCTCGATTCATACCGCCGTGAGATTATGGCCCAGGATGATGAGATAGAGGCATCTTGGCTAGTTCACAGTAAGTTCAATGAGGCACTTTGCAAAATCAACCGCTTCACTATTCCAGATAATTGGGATGTTTATTCCGGCCATGACTTTGGAAGTGCAAATCCCGCTGCTCTATTTCTAGCTCGTGTGAAATTGCCACTTCCCCCTGGCGCACCTGCATATATGAGACAGAATGATATGGTTATCTTCCGGGAGTATGCCCCTGGTGCTGGTTTCTCGATGGGTCAACATATTGAGCGTTTCAAGGAATTGGCTAAGGGATATACGGTCAAATGTAGCAGGGGGGGCAATCTTACTTCTGAAGGCGAGATAAGGCAAGGATATTCTCAGGCTGGTTGGTCAATACTTCCCCCAGCGCTTGAAAGAAAGAATAGCCAGATTGACAGGGTAATTGCTATAGAGGAAAGCAATAAGCTCTATATCTTCAATGACCTATGGCAAACGCTCAGTCAAATTTCGAACTGTATGTGGAAACTGGATGCCGATAATAAAACCACGAATGAAATAGATAATGAGAAGGCATACCATCTGCTAGCAGCTCTGAGATATATTTGCAGCGATACCGACTTCACCCCTGAGACCATATCACAGCAAGAGAAAAACCCAAGTTGGAAATACTAGGAGGGCAATATGATTGAGTATTTAGATTTAGGCATAGCGGGCGTATTAGCCGTTGCCTTGTTCTTCTTCTTGAGGCATTTAGTAGGTCAGATGCGCCAAGACAGGGTTTTTATGGAAGACCGCTTGACTAATGTTATCAGCGGCTACAACGATGCAATTAAGGCTTTCACAGAGGCAGCGGTGGAACTTATCACCTGGCTAAAAGCTAGAAACGGCAAGCCCAAGGAGTAATTATGTCAGACGAAAGCAGAGAAGAATATAAGCTAGTCCAGGCTAAATTAAAGGAAATGAAACCTCTCTATGACCGCATGGATGGGGACGAGAAACTTTACCTGCTTGAACCCTTCAGGATGAAAAAACTGGGCTCTAGCGAAGATGAAAAAGATGTCTCCAATGTTACGCTAAACGATCCCCTTCTATACGCTAAGAAGGCTATTGCTATTACCGGAAGCTATCAGAAGCAAACAGTCATCGATGGGAAGGACTTGTCCGATAAGCAGACGACCAAGATTGAGAAGTTTCTGGAGGATATTTTCTACATGGTGGACGAGTATCTTCCGAAGAGGGGGATTCCCAGCCTGGACGGTTTTATCAACGAGCAAGCGTGTAACCGGGGGAGAATAGGAGCTCGTTCATGTTTGAAGCTAGACGGGGAGGGCAGCATAATTCCTGATGTAGTGCCGGTAGATACGAGATGGTTTCCCCTCGACAGTGCCAGTGATGGCATGATATGGGGTGCGCCGATTTGTAGCCGTTCAAAGGCACAGATTGAGCGGGAATATCCCGACATTGGAATCAGACTGAAGGACAACGGGAACCAGGTCATTGACTTCTGGAACGCTACTAATGAGCTGGTGTTCGTTGAAAAGACTATAGGCAAAGATGAAATAAACTCTTACGGATACCCGCCGTTTGTCATTGCCAAGTGTCCGATTGGGTGCATGCTTAATACAGAAAATGCCATGGAGCATGACGGGGAGAGTATCTTCTGGCCTAATCGTGGTTTATGGAAAGAGAAAAATGAGATTGTCACTATTCTAAAAACACTGAGCAGAAAGGCATTGAAGGGTGGGTTGGAGATTCAAAGAGGTCCAAATAGTCCTGACCGTGGCAAGAAGGCAGTTGAATCGCCTTATGATGAGGATGTGGTAATAGAAACAGAGATAGGCGGTGGATTCAGACAAATACCAGTCAACGATATTAAGAGTGCTACCAGGATGCTCTACCAAATAGTAGAGACATGTTTGCAGAGGGGGGAGCTGACACCCTTAGATTATGGGACTCTGGCCTTCCCTCTTTCCTCAGTGGCCATACTGAACCTTATCGCTGCTCGCAATGACATCTTCGCTCCGATACTGTCCATGATTGCCTCATTCTACCAGGCTCTTTCGAGGATGATTATTAACCAGTGTGTGCAATTCAACCAAACGATGAAGCTAGGACGGCCAGGGGGTTACAATACATACAGCCCCAGTGATTTTGCTGGTGAGTTTTCTATTACCTATCAATTCCACCTACTTTCAAAAGAGCAGACGGCTGCCGATGCTACGTTGGCTAAGGCTTTGCGGGGGGTAGTATCCGATGACTATATTCTGCGAGAAATAATCAAGGTGCAAAACCCTGATGGTATGAAGTTCGAGCTTCAAACACAACAAGCAGAAAACACAGATGAGGTCTTATTCCTCTTCAATAGGGGACTTAGCTTTTTGCGTCAAGCAGAAGACAAGACTGGGATTGAGCGGGAGATAATGGAACTTGAAGCTAAAACCTTGATGCAACGAATTAAGACTATCTTGAGACAAAGGCAAACGCTAGGACAGTTAAGCCCGATAGAAGGCAAGAGGGAGGAGCCAAAGCAAGAAGACCTGCTGCCTCTTTTAGAGAAAGGTGGCACTGGTGCAAAGGGGACACATGGGGCAAAAGCCGAGGAGACTGAGACATGACAGATAGATATGACATTAAGAAATATCTGGAGGAATATAGGCAGGCACTTGAGCCACAGCCAGAGAAACCTAAACAGCCAACCAGGCCGAACTTCCTAGAGATGCTACGAACTGGTGGGCAGCTAGGGAAACTTAATACTGGGAAACAGGAATGAACGGATTTACTCTAAATGAAGAGGACCTGCTAAAACGATACGGTCAGACAAAGCAACTAGAGATTGAGCGCCTTTTGTCGCAGTATGGGACTTCTCTCAAAGATGTCCGAGAGATGTATCCACAGCTAACAACTGCTATTGAGCAGAAAAGGCTAACGACTACCTTCCCCACACAGCCTTTGTTCTTCACGGCTTCTGAAGCTGCTCAGATGGGTTTAGCACTTCAAGAGGGCTGGATGCTGAAGATGAGTCCGACAGAAGGAAATGGCGGTTTTACTTCAAGTTTGATTACCCCTGAAAAATGGGAGATTACTGAGAACGACCTTTATATCTCGCCATCAGGGGATCAGCTCAGCAGGGCTGACATGGAGGCACTTCTAGGTGAACCAACGGGAGGCTTAGAAGCTACTCCACAGGCTGTGACAATAGAGGACTTAACCGAAGAGGGTAAGAGTGCATACCAGGAATATCAAGGAGCTGGTGGCGCCTTAGATGTCAAAGGCTGGGTGGACTTAAGAGAGAGGCAGCAGCTTGAAACCGAGCAAGTATTCGGTAGGGTTTTCCCTGAGCAAGATATAAGCGAGATTGTAGATTATATCAACACTAACCCAGAGGGATTCCTAGCTGACATTAGGGAGATTGGCAGAACTGCGGAAACTGAGGCGTTACTGAGGGCTATAGATCCTGAGATTACCGAGGCGGACTTACAAGAGATATTCGCTACAGCAAAAGTTGAATTGGGTGAACCTGTTATTTTACAACCCATGCCTACTGATTGGGCTGGTAGTGCTCAAACTTGGATAGAACATCAAATAGGCCGTGAATTAACCTTTGGTGAAGTTCTTGGTTCAAAACGAATACCTGAACTACAGGGACATTACTATTCCGCATACTTGGCAGAGGCTATGGCTACTGGCGAAGAGCTTAAAGAACCTATGCTGTATGTAAGGTTCAGGGATGCTGCCAAGGTATTCGGGCAAAGTTTACTACACCTCCCCAAGCAAATTGCAGCATCAGTATTACAAGCAACTCAAGGCAAGAGTGGGGCGAGTGTAGTTAATAGAGATTGGGCAGATGAGTTTATTGCCGAAGCTAATGAGGATATAGATAAATTTGCTCAGGATGTTGCTACACAATACCCTGATGCGTCGTTTTTATTGGAAGTAGCTCAGGTATCACGTAATTTAGCCTACTCAATTACCTCTATGGGTGCTGGGGCTGCTGTTGGTGTCCCGGTTGCTTTTATTCCCCTTCCTGGGGCAAGGGTAGCAGCTTGGACAGCAGGAACCGCTGCATCTGGAGCAGTTGCATATCAAATGACCTGTTACCAGATAATGCAGCAATATCTTGAAGTAATGAATGAGCAACAAATCCAGCAAACAGGCAAAGGTTTAACCTTGGAAGAGGAAAACAAACTAAAGCAGGATTTTTCTGATAAGGCAACACAGTATGGGCTTTGGGAGGCAATACCAGAAGCTATTAGCAATTTAGCGTTTGCTCAAATCTTAGGTGGGCCACTAGGCAAGATGATTGGCGGCAATCTAGCTACCAAGATAATAGGGAAAATAGTAGGGATATATGGAGAAGAGTTATTAACCGAGACAATAACTCAGAAGGGGCAAAGTGACATAGAAGTGGAGGCTGGGCTAAGAGAGGAAAATATAAGCTGGGTAGAGGCATTTAAGGAGATTGCTCCACAGACATTCCTTTTGACTACCATAATGGCTGGTGCTGGGCAAGTAATAGTAAGCAGTTCTCAAGCGATTAATAAGGTTAGAAACTCTCTCAGGAATGAGATTGGTGAAGGGAATCCGCTATATAAAGAAATTCAGCAAGGCATAGAAACTGAGCTCCCACCAATTCTTGAGGCAGCCCAAGAGGAAGCGGGTGCTGTGGCAGAACAGGTTGTGCCTGAAGTTACACCTGTTACCCCTGTTACCCCAGAGATTGCAACAAGCCAAGAATACACGGCCACTGTTTATCGAGGGTATAAAGAGGGCGGTGCTCCTGTGGATGAGGGCTTGTTCGGCAAAGGCACTTATTATACTACCAGTCAAGAATACGCAGAAACCTACGATGGCAAAGAGGTTATGACCGTCAATCTCAAAAACCCCTTTGTGATACAGACACAAGCGGAGGCTGAGAACTTCTGGAATGAGACAACCAGACCTGCAAGGCAAAAGGCAATCGAAGAGGGCAAGACAATAGAGGAAGCTGACGAACTGGCTGCTCAGGCAGCTAGGGATTATCTTGAAAAACAGGGCTATGACGGGCTTATAGCCAGAAACATTATTGAAAAGGGCGATGAGATTGTAGTTTTCCATCCTGAGAAAGTAACGGGTAAGGCAATCCCCACTACCGAAGCTGGTATGCCAGAAGCAGAAACGCCAGTTGAGCCAGTAGAGGTCAGTACCAGACGACAGTTAGAGGGACTCGGCAGGATGTATCAGGAATGGTGGAGCAAACGGAGGACTGCCGATGAGACTAAGGCTGCATTAGCTAAGTTTGTCAAAGAGAACCTCCCAATGGATGCTAGGGGTAAGTTTATAACTGCGGTTGCCAAAGTTAAGACGGACGCCCAGCTGGCGGCATTGATGACAAGGGTTATGGAGTTTGCCGAAAGCAATGCCCAGAAAGTTCTCAAGGCCGAAGTTAGAGCAGAACTCAAGAAGGCAAGGGCGAAAGTCAAAGACCATATCCTCAAAGGTAAGTTCACGCCTGAGACACAGAGATTACTCGATGTTCTCAATCACAACCTAGAACTTGACAGAGATGCCGCCAGGGAGAAGATTGTCACGAATATCAGGGCATACGAATCAGGGGAGTTATCTTATGAGGAAATGTTCAAAGCCAATGAAGCACTTAACTTCGCTGGCATAGATGGCATGTCCTCTGAGGAGCTGACTAACCTACTGGATTACATCAAGTCTCTTGAAACCATAGGAAGGTCTGAGCGGCAGGCAAAATGGGAGCTTGCTACCGAGAAAATCAAGGCTGCTAGCACAGACATTTCTAATATACTTACTGGCGGGAAGGGATTAAAGACAGGCATAGGTGCTGTATCAGGGAAGCAACTGGCAGCCAAGCCCGGGTGGCTAGATACCTTTGTCAACTGGCAATATGGCATAGATAATCTGGCTGACAAACTAAGCAAGTTCGACACTACCTCTAAACCCTATCAGAGTGTCATTAGCGAATTTGTATCTCAAGTTCACCGCGCGACCAATAGGCAGTTTATCGGAACTAAAGAAGCCTATATCAAAGTCAAGGATGCAGTTGGTGAAGTGTTCGGGGTCAAGGGTGGTCATGCTATCAACCAGGTTCTTAATGAATTAGATACGGAAGTTAATCTCGGCACCTTCGAACTGACTGCCGAGTATATTGCTAACCACCCTGGAACTACTACAGTTACTATTAAGATGACTAGGAATGAGATGCTGGCCAAGTATATGCAGATGCAAGACCGGACTCTTGATAACACTTTTACTACCGGCATGGGCTGGTCAATGGAGGTTAGAAATGCCATAGAGAACAACTTGACCGCCGAAGAAAAGAAGTTGGTAGATTCATTCTTCCAATTCTACGAGGATTATTACAACACAATAAACCCGATATATCAGGAGCTTTACAATGTGGATATGCCTCATAACCCTCGATATTCACCTATCAGGCGGGATTTTGAGGCTGATATAGCGGAGAATGTGTTGACCTTTCAGGATGCCGCTCAATATGCCTCGGTTCTCAATGGTAGTCTGAAGGCAAGGCAGAGGAACATACGACCTCTCAGGTTCAACGGAGCTACGCAGATACTCTCAAACCACATAGAACAGATGGAGCACTTCAAGGCATGGGCTATCACTATGAGGGATATGCGCCGTGTCTTTGGCAATGCAGAGATAAGACAGGCAATAGAGCAGTATCACGGGCGGGGTATCATTCAGTTAATTGATAAGTTTATGAACCAAATGGCAAGGGGTGGCATTGAGACGGCGGCTACTAACAGGGTTGCTGATTGGCTCAGGAGGAACTTTACCAGGTCAATCCTGGCTATTAAGCCGGTTATTGCATTGAAGCAGATACTATCTCTATTCGCCTATGTTTCCGACCAAGAGATGGGTGTGGCAGGTTTTGTCTCCGGTATTGCGGATTTCTGGACTTCACCGATTGCCCATTTCCAGTTTCTCTATAAGAACTCTGAAGGATTCAGGGCGAGGATACAGGCAGGTTTTGAACGAGATATTGCGGCTGCCCTTGCACAGCACGGAAACAAAGAAATAGCTGGTCAAGGAAGCATAAAAAACTGGTTTATGCTTCAAATTAGGCTTGGTGACACCTTCGCAGTTACTCAAGGTATGTGGGCTAAATATAGAGATGGATTAAATAAGGGACTGTCACAGACTGAAGCTATAGCCGCTGCCGAAGACCTCACAAATAGAACACAGCCCAGTTTTGGCATTGATTCACTGTCAGCTATTCAGAATGGCGGGTCGTGGCTCAAGTTAATGACTATGTTCCAGAACCAGCCAAACAAATACTTCAGAATGGTTGGAGACAATTTACGTAACTTCAAATATGGTAGAGGGAGTAGGGCAAAGGCATCCAGGACTATCCTTTTGGCATGGGTAATTTTACCTATGATGTTCCAGTTTATTGCCGATGCCTTCCAGTGGAAGCCTGAAAGACAGGCCAGGGCGGGGATACTTGGTCCCTTGAACTTTATACTGATAGGGGGGCAGTTGGTCCAATCTATATGGGGATGGCTGACCAACGAGCCGTTTGATTACCAGGTCAGCCCGGTTGCACAGACGGCGGATGACCTGAGAAATATCTTTCTCAAAGCTAAGAAGTTGATAAGTCAGGGGCAAGACCCTTATAAAGATATAAGCCTCGATGATGTAGCGGCTCTTGTAGAGTATTTAGCGAAAGCTGCCGGGCAGATAACTGGATGGCCTACTCCATATCTAGTCCAGACTGAAAAAGCTATCAGGACAAAGTTGCAAGAGGGAGAAGATATTAACATAAAGGATTTCCTGTTCAGCCAGTGGGCATTAAAGCCCCCAGCCAAAAACGCAGAGCAGAAGGTGGAAGACCTGAACTTGAAACTTGGCGAAGTCAAGGAGGGGCAAGAAGATAAACCGTTATCGGAACGAGAGTTGAACCTCTACACCACTATTGACTGGTTCAGGGACATTGGAAATGTTTATAGCAATGTCTTACCGCAGGATATCCTAGATAACCCAGCCGCATCAAAGGAAAGCAAGGCGTGGGCTGAATATGAAATAGCCCATTCACAGGCTGATATACTCCCGAATGTTGCACTCTATCAAATAAACACGGAAGACAATGACGATACCATAATCAATTATTATCAGCAGTGGAAGGCCAGAGAAAGGATAACCAACCTTGCCCAATTAAAAGAATTTGACGCACTCTATCCTAAAGCCTATCTGGGGAATGTAACCAGGCAGCAATATGAGTTACTTGTCAAATATCTAGAATCGGATGACAAGGATGCTTTCCTTGATAGTCACCCAGAATTAAGGATTAACCCTAGAGACGAGTGGCTAAAAGCTAACCCGATAGATAATGCCCGGTTAGCTTTAGCTGGAAAGGCAAAGCTCCTCACCCTTGAAGCCTACAATCAATTTAAGGGGCTGCTCGAAACACTAGATATACCTACTGATGCCATACCGCCAATGACTCTACCGCCTGAAGGTTCTGTAGAAAATTACTTCAAATATGGTGAGGTTGGTGAGGAATATGGCTGGAATAGTGCTGAGATTAAGCTGTTACTTGTAGAGGATGATGTTTTGAGGGAATGGCTTGGCCGTCAGGAAATAGATACTCCAAAGGGGGTATTAGAGCTACAAATTAAGTGGCGAGACGCGCAAGCTGAGTATGATGCTCTTGACACGCCAGAGACTAGAGACCAATATCTTAATTCCCACCCTGAGTTTAGGGACGACAGAAACCGCATGAAGGCTATGGACTATGAGTTTCCTGAAGCGCTAATTGAGGATTGGGTTGCATGGTACGCAGAAAGCCGAAGTGGTTATGAAGATGACTGGTGGCTCATGGAGCATCCTGAGTTCTGCAAGGCTATGTATGACCTTGATATCTGGACAGAGGAACGAGACTTCAGCAAGGTGCCGACTAGAGACGTTTACAGCTTATACAAAACCTATATGGGCTTGCCCACAGGACAGCCAAGATTGGACTTTAGGGCCAAGCATTTAGATTTAGATGACTGGCTGGTGAAAGCTAAAGGCTACACACCAGTTGGGAATAGGTAAGGGTCGTAGGGTGGAGAGATTTAAGGAACAATTTTAACAGGATCAGATGACCCGGCATTTAGTCGGGTTTTTTGATAGGAGCCTGAGAAATCTTTTAACTCAGGCTCTATTCATTTAGGAGGTAAAAATGGACGGAACTGAAGGAAAGAAGGACGCTCTCGAGCATAAGGCTGGACAGTCTCTAACTGCCGGACAGGAAACTCCAGAAGACCAAGCCAAGACTTACACAGAGGAGGAGATTGAGGAGATCAAGGCGAAAGCTGCTCAAGATGCCCGAGTTGCTGCCGGCAGGGATGCCAAAAGCCTAGAGACTAGGGAAGCTGCTATCAATGCCCGAGAGGAAGCTATCAAAGCAGAGGAAGCCAAGATAGAAGAAATCAGAAGGCAAAGAGATGTGGAAGAACTAGCAGAGGCTAGGGGCGATCCTGACAAGTTGGCTGCATACCAGGCTAAAAAGGGCCGTGAACAGGAAGATACGGACTTGAAAGCCCAAAGGAGTGCTATCAAAAAGGACCGAGAGCAACTTGACCGCGACAAGGCTGAGCACGAGGCAGAGATTAAGGCAGCACGGGAAACGCAACTGGAAATCGAACTCTGGAAAATTGCAGAGGCAGAAGGCGTTGACCCGGTAGAACTCAAAGACATGATGAAAGACCTTAACCTGACGACTGTTGAGCAAGCCAAAACAGTAGCGAAACGGCTGAATAAAAAGCCTGATGACGAAGCTGCTGCAAAGAAATCAACTCACGATTCTCTGTTAACTTCTGGCCCTAAAGGATCTCAGGAAGGAAAAACCGCAAGGCAAATCTATGCGGATAGCTTCCGAGAAAAAAAGAAGTAAAACAGGAGGAAAACTAAATGATTACCGGATATTTTGCCAGCACTGCCGAGATGGTGAAGCTGGTGCAATCCAAGTTGCTGCCTGGCATCGTTCAGGAGATATACGAGGTTGGGCAGCTTATACCCCAGTTGCCAATAACTACTATTGACTCATATACCCTGAAGTGGAACCGGGAGGGAACACTCCCTGGTGTCTCTGCTAAGAGCAAGGGTGAGCAGTATGGCTGGAAGGAAGTCGCTACTTATTCACAGGGGGAATTGGCGCTGAAGGAATTTGGCGACCAGTGGGCATTAGTCGCAGCAGCCCAGGAAACATACAAGGACCCCAACGACTACCGGGCAGCTATACAGTCCCAAATCATAAAAGGGGCTCTCAGAACTATTGAGGACAAACTTATCTATGGCGATAAAACCACTTACCCCAAAGAGTTTGATGGCCTGGACAAGCTGTGTCCTGCTACTGGTGGACACACCTTCGCCAGCTATCAGGACTGTGACCAAGGTGGTGGGACTATAGGGCTGAGCATCGTCAACTTGCTTGGCTTAATCCATGCCTGCAAACCGCGTCCTGACTTTCTACTAATGCCTCAAGAGATAGTTGACCAGTTGTTCATTCACGCTATGGGCAAGGCTGGAGCTATCATAATGGCTCGTAGCCCCGGTGAGTTCGGAACGATGATTGCGAGCGTCAATGGCGTTCCTATTGTTACTTCCGATTACCTGGCTGATGAGAATGACAACAGTGGTGGGAAACTGGGTTCTGGGAACCTGGTAAGCGTTTATGCTATCAGGAAAGGCTCAATCGAAGATGGCGGCGTCAGCCTTGCTGTTGGTGGTGAAACTGGTGGGCAAGACTTCTTCGAGGTTGACCACTTTGAGAAGCTGGAGAACTACAACGCTGAGGGTATTCGAGCATTTTGCTATACAGCCTTAGCGAAGGGTAGCACCAAGTCTATATCCCGGGTTCACAGCATCAACAAGACCAAAGCCATAGACGCAACAAGTTAAGGCTTAGGGGGCTGTGCTTAAACCCCCCAAATATATGTAAAGGAGAAAATATAAATGATTAAGAGTACTCAAAGTTTGATTGTTCACGATGGCAAATACATCGTACTACCACCTGGGATGTCAGGACAGGAGATAACTAATCTGGACGCTCCGAATGTGCTGGTAGCTGACAGCGTTCAGAAGTACCCTCTCGGAACTAAGTTTGTAAATGGAGACAGGGTATATCACTACGCCAAGGCTTCTGGTACGGTCAATCCCGAGGTGGGGGCTTACAAAGCCAAGAAAACCAACACTGTTGCAGTAGCTCCTACTCAGAGTACGACTGTAGACCCTGAGACTGGAGTGGCTGCTGGAGCAGTCGGCAGTTACTATGTAACTGTAACCATTGATACCGAGATAGGTGTACTGACCACTGGTGTTCTGTCAGCAAATGAGCTGGCTGGAGGCTATATCGTAATCGGCAATGGAGGTAGTCAGCATCCTCAGATGTGCCTGATTGTCAGTCATCCTGCTCTGGCTACTGCCGGCGGCTCGCTAACCCTAAAACTGGATATGCCATTGGGTATAGTGGTTACTGTTGGTACTACCACTATCGAACTGATGGAAAGCCCCTTCTACAACCTGAAGGCTGATAACTCTGGCGGAGAATATGTTACCTACATAGGCGTTTCTGCCTGTGTAGCTTCGTCAGGGGAGTACTTCTGGCTGCAAACCTGGGGGCCTTGCTGGATTACCAGCAACAGCAACACCTGCAACTCAGCGATGGACAGGACAATAGTCTTTGTCGGAAACGGAAGTGTAGTGTCCAGTGACGATGTGACTCTGGAGAGTGGATTCCAGATAGCTGGGGTTGCTCTGGACATGAGTGGCAGTGCTGAAAGCAATGCACCAATGGTGCTACTGCAGCTGATGCCCTAGAGAGGCTCGAATTAGCGGGAGGGAGGAAACTTCCTCCCGCTTTTTAAGGAGGGTAAATATGCCAAAAAGTGAAAATCAACAGACTCTTGCCTGCATTGCCCTTGCCATGCAACGCGGTGAGACACCGAAATCATATAGTGCCGCGGCTGCGGAGATGGCAGATTCTATGAGCGAAGAAAAATTAAGCGAGTGGTGCAAGGGTCCAATTGAAAAGGAGTAACTATGGCTAAAGGAATACCTAGAAAAGATGGGAGCGGTGGAGGGGTCAGAGCAAACAAGAGAAGAGGGGGATGCAAGATACCCCGCAGCACAGGGCAAGGCCGCAATAGAAGGTAGGTGAAGCATGGTGAAAACTTTATCAGCGATTCGTGGCACAGCAAGGCAGTTCCTTAGAGATGAATATACCGGCAATGATTATGAATTTGCCGATGATGAGCTGGACTTGCACATTAATAAAGTCCTAGTGGAAATCTCTAAAGTCAGCCCTTATGAAGTCAAGGAAACAGTTGAAGCGGACGGCACAAGGGATATAGACCTTAGCACGATTACAGGCTTAATCAAGGACAAGGTTGTGATGGTGGAATACCCCACAGGGAATTACCCACCTAGCGAGCTGAAATTCAGTATCTTTGGGAATACCCTAACGCTTGAAAGCGAGCCGACTTCGGGCGAGGACATCTATCTACATTGCCACAAAGTTCACCAGCTCACTGAATCCTCATCTACATTGATGGCAGATGAGGAGGAAGTCTTAGTTGATGGGGTGGTGGCTAAGGCTGCCCAGGCGTGGCTCAATAAAATGCGAGCTCAGATAGTTCCAGCTAGTGCGAGATGGTATCACATCTGGGTAACACAACAAAAAGACACCTATCAGAAAGGACTCGATTCAATCACTCCGGCGAAAGCCTGGAAATTTTAAGCAAGAAGTTAAAAGGAGGTAAACACAATGGTAGAAGGATGGACAAACAGAGGAAAATACTCAGCACTCAGTTGGCTTTTCAGGGGAGGGACAATACCCACAAATTTCTATGTGGCGTTAGTGACATCGGCGGTTGCGCCGACCTGCGACATCAACACCTTT
>Ga0307432_1001216_pt1 | contig 16194 bp, 16 predicted proteins | sample SalMarWE160150MG_FD_202158 | JGI IMG/M metagenome (GOLD analysis project Ga0307432, IMG submission 202158) | Salt marsh sediment microbial communities from the Plum Island Ecosystem LTER, Massachusetts, United States - WE1603-150 | ecosystem: Environmental > Aquatic > Marine > Intertidal zone >...
TATACCTTATGCAGATCGAACTAATTTGACTGATGTAGTTGGTACTGGTAAGCTCCAATTTATAGTTGATACAACAACTTATGCTCCAGAGGCTGGTGATTCATTATGCCAACAAGATGCATTTATAGAAAAACACGTTGAGGTAGATAGGAATGGATTAAGACAATATCGTAATGCAACGGGTTCACCACAATGGCGTGATGGTTATAGATTCAAGAAAGAAACAGGAACATTAACATTCAAACCTGTTTTTTCAACCAATGAAGAAATTATTATCTATGTTACGGATAGTACTTTATGGACTGATTTAACTATGGATGAACCTCCGGGATTTCCTCAAATAGAAACAGGGACTCAAAAAGGATCAAATAGTGATCCGACTTATAATCATTCGATAACAATGCCTGTCGGAGCGCAAGTGGGAGATTTGATATTAGTATATTTTGCTTGTGATGGGGATGAAGTATTTACTATCAATGAAGGAGTGAGCGGATTAAATTGGACTATTGAAGATCAGGAGATTTATAGTACTTATATTACGGGTGGGGTAATATGGAAAATCGCTGAGGGAAGTGATGCACTTACATTAACAACAGGGAATCTTGAGGAAAGTTCATTTGTGAGTTATCGAATATCAGGTATATATGCTTCCAATCCAATTACTGTTACTGTTGCAACGGGAAGTAGTACTAATTTTGATCCACCTGAAAATACAGGAGAATATGGGGCGGTTAATTATTTATGGATGGTCTTTGCTGCTGCTGATTGTGATGTTGTAGCTTCTGTTGCTCCTGCTGATTTTAATAATCTTGTAACACAATTTTATCATGAAATCGGTGGTGCTTCTTGTTCTATTGCCGATAGAGAACATAATACAGGTGGAGCTTATAATCCGGGAACATTTACTTCAGATACAGAGCAATGGGTTTGTTTTACGATAATTGTTAATCCTGAACAATGAAAAAGCTAATTATTATACCATTTTTATTTATTTGTTTGTCATTATCGGCTACTAAATGGTATTTTTCACCCACAGGCAATGATGCAACTGGAGATGGTTCAATAGGTAATCCGTGGAAAACATGGGGCAAAGCTTTTAATTGGGAAGCTATTTCTGCTGGTGATACAGTATATTTTAGAGGTGGTATATATCATAAAAATCTCAGTAATGGTGATAATGATTGGTATTATCCTTCTCGTTCATCAGGAGGTACTGGCTATGCTATTACAAGGGATGGCACAATTAACGATACGTTAAAATATTGGGCTTATCCCGGTGAAGTTCCTATTTTAGATTGTCTGGATGCTTATAATATAGAAAATAGATTACATTATGGTATAAGAGCAATTGAAGTCAATTATGTTCATTTTAAAGGATTGATAATACAGAATGTAAATCAAGTACCCGGCTTTGGAGATGGTTCAGGTATTGGTGATTCTCAGGCTACCGGATGCCGTATTTATGGAAATCATTTAGTAATTGAAAATTGTACTTTTAAGTATATATGGGGACATGGACTTGAACTTGATGGTTCTTCTGCGCCTGATTTCAATTATGTAATAAATTGTGATGCTCATAATTGTGTAGATTCTTTAAGTACATTTCAACCAGGTAATGATGGTGCTGGATTTGCTCATCAAAAACATGGGCGTGTTCTTTATGATCATTGTAGAGCATGGTTGTGTGGAGATCAGGGATGGTCAAATTATGCAATAGATGTAGGAACTGAAGATCAATATACCGAATATAATGGTTGTTGGGGATTTTGTAATGGATGTCTTGAAGGTTATGGTCATGCTTTTAAATTTGGACGGAATGATGTGACAGATGGGAATCTAAAACGTACATTCATAGGATGTATTGCAGCATATAATAGGATGGAGGGTTGGAAAAGTTGTGATCAGAAGAGTTTTTATCCAATGTATGCTCATTTATATAATAATACATCTTATCATAATGGTTATTATCCGGATTGGGATTATGAAGGGATAGGTGCCGGGGGGGGAGGATATGGATTTGCTATTAATAATACGAAGGGTACAGATGAAGATGAATTAGATCGTATTTTAAAAAATAACATAGCTTATGACAATCAGCATGGGGCTATCTTGCTTCAAACTGGTTCTTTTTATACCCACGATCATAATACATGGGATATTCCACTGACATTAACCGGTACGGATTTTCTTTCAGTTGATTCTACAGGTATTACTGCTGCACGTCAAGCAGACGGATCATTGCCGGATAATAATTGTTATAATTATTTTTTACACCCTTCATCAACTTCACAAGTTATAGATGCCGGAACAGATTTAGGATATGGTGATGATATCGGTGCTTTCCAGTATGAAGAAACAGGCGTAGGACCTTTAGTCGTTTTCACTACAACAGTTTATCCGCATACTGATTGGGCGCTGGCAGGAGGTAACGTGTATGACGATGGAGGAGGGAGTATTGATGCAAGAGGTGTATGTTGGAGTGAATCAGAAAATCCTACAATTGCTGATAGTCATACTTCAAATGGTACTGGAACGGGTGTTTATAGTTCGACTCTCACAGGACTTTCAGAAGATACGACTTATCATGCCCGTGCTTACGCTCACAATGAAGTAGGTTATGGTTATGGTGCAGATGTGGAATTTGAAACACTTACTTCGGGTGGTGGTAAGACGATAGTTTTTCACAAAGGATTACCAGTTTTTCATAATGATAAACGAATTGTACACTAATCAAATGATGATTATTCTTGACAATGGACACGGTTTTGATACATACGGCAGGGCAAGTCCTGTCTGGCCGGATGGTTCACAACTCTTTGAATGGGAGTTTGCCCGTGATATTGTCAAAAGAATTAAAGTTGGTCTTGATAAAAGAGAAATAAAGAGTACAATATTGATACCTGAAGCCATTGACGTTTATTTAAGAGTCAGGACTGACAGGGCCAATGCAATATATAAAAAGCATCCGGATTCATTTCTTATTAGCGTACATGGCAATATGGCAATGAACCCTGGTGAAGGAGCGGGCTGGGAAATATGGACCAGTCCCGGAGAAACAGAAAGTGATAAGATTGCAACGGTTTTTTTTGAATCGGCAAAGAAACACCTGCCTCAATTCAAGATGCGTTCTGATCACAGTGACGGGGATCCGGATAAAGAAAGCAGGTTTTGGATTCTGGTTCATACTCTTTGTCCGGCAGTGCTTACAGAAAACCTTTTTTATGATAATGAAAATGAATGCAAGTTCATGTTATCTGATGAAGGCAGGAATACGATTGCCCAATTACATGTTGAGGGGATTGAAAATTATATTAATAGATGAAATTCTCAGTTAAATATAATATATATCAATTCATAAAAGGATTGATTAACTTTGTAAAAGATTATTGGCTTATGGGATTTCTTATAGGCGTTGTAATTTTTGTAATTTATTTGTGTTATAATCTATGAAAGATTTCAGTAAATATAAATTTATTGTCAGGAGAAGTCCAGATGATCCCAGAGATTGGAAAGCATCAGCTATTTATAAAAAGATTGCCTTGCCCGATGTAGTTGATTACCGGGATAGAATGTTTCCTGTTAGAGATCAAGGTAGCCAAGGAAGTTGCGTTGCTATGGCAGGAGCAGCTATGAAAGAATGGCAGGAGAGAATTGACGTTATGTTGGATGAATACATGTCTCCGCAATTTATTTACAATAATCGCGAGGATCTTACGGAAGAAGGAATGTATGTACGCGATCTTATGAATATCCTCCGTAAAAAAGGAGTTTGTGTAGAAAGTTTTTATCCATATGGTACCTTTAAGGAAATTACCAAGGAAGTTTATGATAATGCCCTTAATTTTATAATTGAGAATTATGCCTCTATTGATACGATTACAGAATTAAAAACCGCTCTTTATATAAATGGTCCCTGTATAATTGCTGTTCCCGTTTACAATCTTACTGAACGAATGTGGAAGAAAAAAATGGGGGATTATTTGCTCGGGTATCATCTTCTCTGTGTCGCAGGATATAATGAAGATGGTTTTATTATCCGTAATTCATGGGGAGATGATTGGGGTCAGAAAGGATATTGTATTTTTCCCTATGAGGACTGGGGTTGTCAAATGGAGACTTGGACTACTGTTGATGCCAATTCCTATAAACCTGAACCGCCCGGACCCGAACCTGAAAAAGAGAATTGGTTTAAAAAATATTGGTGGATATTAATACTTTCAGCAGTAGCTATCGGAATGATAATATTTTTAGTATTAACTTTAAAAAAATGAAATGATGAAAAGATTTTTGATGTTTTTTATCTTATTGATTGCAATTACTATTCCTGTCATTGCACAGGAAGTTGAACCTCCTACGAACTGGCTGGATCTATTTGCCAATATTAATAAATGGCTTGGTTCATTGGCTGGTGTTGCTGCCGTAACAGTCTTTCTTGCTCTTGCGGTGAATACATTTTTAAAACTTACAGGATTCTGGAAACAGTTAACGGCATGGGTTATTTCTACAATTATCCTCGTAGTTGGAAATCTTGTAAATATGGGATTCATGGCAGATCTCAACTTATTTCATACTCTGATATATGGATTAGCAGCCGGATTTGTTGCCAATGGAATCTTTGATATTGGGCTTGTACAGGCCTTGTTGAGAGCACTTAAAATCCTTAAAGACTGATGTTTTATTTAGCAGTTATCGCAGGAGCCCTTATAGCATTGATAATTAGCTTTAATGAGGCATTGCCAAAGCCGGACTTCAAATTCAATATTTTCTTTAAACAGAATATTGGTTCGACTTTGCTCAATATTATCTGTGGATGTGTTTTGGTATTTTTTAAAGATAATATTGAAAGTATCTTAACAATAAATGGTATTAACGCAGTTATTCTTGGTACGTCTGGACAGTTTGTCTGGAAAAAAGTAGTAAAGATTTTTAATCCACAGAACGAAACTTATATAGGAATCAATAAAAAATGACACTTTTTGAAATATATGAACTGATTGAATTTATCTGTAACAAGGATTATTCAGGTAATATAATGACACCTGACAGATTTCAGATGTTAATAAAAGTGGCGAATATTGATTTGTTCAGGAAAAAATATGGATTACCAGAAGAATATCAACCAGGACTTCCTATTCCATCAGAGTATGCTGAAATAACGCTTAAGAATATGGATGATCTGAAAGCGTTTAAGGTACCTCTTATAGATACTCCAGTTATTGATGGTGTATTGCCTTATCCTTCCAATTATGCTCACCGGGACGAAGTGATTTACAACTTTACCAAGACGATCAATGGAGAAGTTGTAACACTTCCTCGTCCGGTGGAGATATTAAGGGAGAGCCAAGCATCAGAGAGGCGTGGCAATTATACTAAGAGACCAACAACGCAAAATCCCATAGGAATAGTCAGGAGTAATGGTATTGCCATTTATCCGGAAACAATAGAAGCAGTTGATTTTCATTACTATCGCTGGCCCGTTGATCCGGTATTCAGTTATGTTCAGGAGCTCGGTTATATTACTTATGATGCTGTGGCGTCAACTGAATTAGAGTTTCCAAGAGATGAACACAACACAATAGTGAGTATGCTTTTAACTTATATTGGTATTCATCTTCGCGAAGCAGATATTGTTCAATACAGTGAACTTAAAAAACAGAAAGGAGAATAATTATGCCAGCAAAATTTACAAAATGCGTTAAAAGTGGAGGTCGCGTAAGAACGATTAAGCCAAAAGGTTCAAAATCAAGAACATATCTTCATATATGTTATCCTCCAGGAGGTGGATCGCCGGTTAGTGGAGAGGTCAAACATCGTAAGTCTAAGCGCAAGAGATGAAAAAAATTCAAATCATTGAAGCGGTAATTGATTTTTTTGCAAGTGACCAGGCTGGAGAACAGAAAGCCGTTGTGCATCCAGAGATTGTAAAGATTCATTTGAATAATGTATTCAATCAGATCATTTACAATACATGGTTAAATGGCAAGAAGTTTTCTGATTTCAGTCAATTGGATGCATGGAGCAGGGTTTATACTGTGGATATACTCAATCAATGTCTTGATAAAGCGCATTGTTTTTTACCTTTCGCGCCAGTACAACTTCCTGATGGTATGGGAATACGTCAAATAAAAGACCATTATGAATGTTCTGATTATGGTGAGGCTATTGGTGGTGAATGGTTACTTGCACCAGTAGAAGCTACTGCAAATTCTATTTTTAATGAACTGGAAGTAGGGACCATGGATGATTATCCCGTTTATCATCTTGAACAAAATGACATGGCAACTGGCGCAGGAGAAAAAAGTCATATATTAAGATTGGAGAAGTTACCACTTCCCCCAAATGAAATTACCGAGCTTGATGTGATGATGATAGTAAGTCCAGAACAACAAGATGATTTTGATGATCTCTGTATTCCAGCAGGTGGTGAAGATACGATTATTCGTCAGATCATTGATCTGATAAGCAGGAAACCAAGACCGGATACAGCAAATGATCAAGTAATACAGTCAAATAAATGAGTACAACTAATCCAAAATCAGCAGGTCTTGCTTCAGTAAGATATGTGGTAATGAGCTTTTTGAACCGACGCAATGATTATACTTTAAAATCATATAAGCGATATGTCCAAATAGCAATTGAAGGATTTGGCGAATTAAATTTATGGCATCTTTCAAATATTGAAGTTGTATATCTTCATATGAGCGAAGCCAAGACCGTTGATCTTCCCGTGGATTATGTTGATTATTTAAAGATTGGTGTTCCCGTAGGAGGAAAACTCAGGGTATTAACCAATAAAGAACAGATATTGCTTCCAAGAGTTTTTGATGACACGGGGGAAAGCGTTGGTAATACAGATGCAAGTGATGAAGGAGGTGTGGATATTGTTTTTTTCAGCGATCATTTTCGTAACGGACAGTTTATTGGAGGACTTTATGGTCTTCCAGGAGGTATTGATAGTGCCTATTGGCGAATTGATAGAGAAAACCGTCAGATAGTTTTTTCAGGTTCAGTAACTAGATCAGAAATTGTATTGGAGTATATCAGTAATGGGGTGGCTCTTGATGGTAGTTCTCTTATTCCTAGGGAGGCTATTCCAGCGCTAAGATCATATATAGAATGGGTTGACACAGAAAATAATCCTCGTGCTGCTTATAATGAAAAAGAACGCAAAAAAAGAATACATGAAGAAGAAATTTCCGCATTAAGACATTTTCAATTATGTTTTACCAAGGATGAATTTTTGAGAATGCTCTGGGGCTCAAGTCGTCAAACACCTAAAAGATAGTGGCACAGCATAAAGATATAAAGAAACCCTTTGGTGGCCTTAATTTTGATGACGCGCCCTCTAATCTTCCCGAAGGAGATTATACTGATGCTTTAAATGCTCGAGTCGGTAGTAGCAAGGATCAACACGAAACAGGTCTATTTGAAACACTTCAAGGAGAAGTAGAATTACTTATTCAGGTTGTAGCCGAATTTTTGACATATTACGGAGATGCGATTGGAGGTGATTTTTTGTATGAAGGTTTTGAAGAAGTACAGATTGGTAATCAGGTATGGATGAAAAATAACTGGGATGATGATTATCCCGGGAGCAAGGTTTTTAATGACGATGAAGATAATGTTGATGTTTATGGAAGACTCTATAACCATAATCATATAATGTCTGAAGGATTCTTGCCAACAGGATGGAAAGTGCCCACAACTGCAGATATTGATGAGATGTTGGAATTTTTAGGAGGGCAAATGATAGCGGGCGGTAAGATGAAAGAAGCAGGTGATGAACATTGGCAACCACCTAATACAGGAGCAGATGATGAAAGTGGTTTCAGGGCATTGCCCGGGGGAATGTTTGATGTTGTGTTTGGTTTACTTGGTCAGAGAGGATTATTTTGGTTGGCAGAAGAGGAAGAAGAAGAACCTGTTTATCCACTTCTTGATAGAGACGGTAATGAATATACTACTGTAATTATTGGCGGAAAAGAAATTATAGTAGAAAATCTAAGGACAACAAAATATGCTGATGGGACAGCCATACCAAATATAACAAGTATAAGTGATTGGTTTTTGCCTTCAAGAAATGAATTAAGGGAAATTGAAGAAAATCTTTATTCTGATGGTAATCCCGCTGGGTATACAGCAACTAAATATTGGAGTTCAACCGAAGGAGCTGGAGGTGATAGTACATTAAAAGCATTAGCAATAGACTTTTCAGATTTATTTACATACATATCTCTTAAGTCTGAATTATATTATGTTATTCCTGTTAGGAGTTTTACAACAACTGATATTTATTCCTTAAAGGATGTTGGCCCAGCAGGAGGATTGATATTTTATATTGATGATATCGGTGGTGGTTCATTTACTTATTATGAAGCAGGAGCAATTCTTTCAGATGGTCAAGTTGCATGGAGTAATATTACTGCTGCTGCAATAAATACAACATCTAATGATATAGGTGAGGGACAAAATAATACTAATGAGATAATTGGTCAGGGGGGTCATATAAGTAGCGCAGCGCAAATTTGTGATAATTATGAATCAATGGTGGATTGGATAAACGATACTGATGGTGCATATTGTTGGTATGATAATGACATAGCAAACAGAGATTCGTATGGCGCATTGTATAATGGTCATGCAATAAGAAATGTCAGGGGACTTGCGTATTTTGAACGTAATGGTGTGCAGGAAGAGGGGTGGCGTGTTACTACTGATCCTGATTGGAGTAGTTTATTAACTTCTATTGGAGGCGCTGGAGTAGCTGGGGGGAAACTTAAAGAAGTAGGACTCACTCATTGGAATACTCCAAACGCAGGAGCTACAGATGAATTTGGATTCAAAGGAAGAGGTGGTGGCAGACGACATCAGGGGGGTACTTTTAGTCTTTTGCATTTATTGGGAATGTATTGGACGGATACTGTTTTTGGTGCAGACAGGAATTATCTTTATTATCTGGCTTATAATAGTGATGATTGTTTACTTTCTAATTCACTTCTTAATGCAGGTTATGCAGTACGTTGTATAAGAGATATAGAATAATGGCTGATTTTGCACGATATTTCTCGATGGCGTATAATAGCGCAGCAGTTACAACAGGAGTGACTTTGAAAAGTAATTTTCTATCCTTACGTCTCATTAAGGAGTCAGGAGTACTTAATCCCAAACGTCAGTCCTATGAAACAAATGTTTTATTGAATGGCAAATGCATTGATGCTGAGAATAGAAAACTCTATGTTTTTTATATTGACACTTTTTATAATGCTGCATGGATTATTGAAATAGGCATTGATGACAGAGTACAGAAAGTAGTTTATTATGATAGAGTAAATAATATCGGCTTTGACCATAAATATAAAATTTACAATGCAAGAGTAGTTCATGGCAGAATAATATGGACAGATAATAAGAACAGTATCTATCAAATAGATATTCAAAGAGCAAAAAATTCTTTTTATTATGGTATAGGATATGGTGAATTTCCTACTTCCGAATGGAGTGCATTTGATATTTATATGCAATACCAGATCGTTTCCCGTGGAAAGAATTTCTACAAAGCAATTACACAAAATCAAGGTATTGAACCTGGAACAAATAATAATGTATGGGAAAAACTTTGTCTTATTGAAGATGCTTATTATTCGATGAATATCGAGAATTTTTATTTCGCACCACTTCCCCCAAAGGAACCGCCTATTGTTGAATATAAGACTGATGATAGTAGGAAAATAAATAATCTTAAACATACTCTATTTCAGGTAGCATATAGATATGTCTATATGGATTGGAGGAAAAGCACTTTTTCTCCTGCCAGTATTGTCCCGTTGCCACAATCAGAAGAAGAAGCTGCAACTGGTCTTGCTAATAAATTGGTATCGCTTAATAATACTTTGCAGATATCAGTTAATACTGGTGGTGAAGAAGTAAGAGCAATAGAAGTTGTGGCCCGGAGTAGTGATGATCCTTCAAAATGGTATCTTATAGAAACTATTGAAAAATTTGAAGAAGAAGAAAGACAGGGAGAATACTCAAATATAATAACCAATAAACTTTTAAATATTTCAATAAGTGTTCCTGCACCAACAGTCATTAACATAAATGCACCAGATGCTCCATTGGCTATAGCACATTCTGGAATGATTTATACGGGATTTACAGCTAATTGGAACGCTTCGGAAAATGCCGATGGTTATTATCTTGATGTTTCGGAAAGTCCGATATTTGCAACATTTATTGCAGGTTATGAAAATAAAGATATGGGAAATGTATTGAGTGCTGTTATCAGTGGACTTCCAAGTTATGATGAATATCACAGTTATTATTACCGTGTCCGTGCATATAATGTTGGAGGAATAAGTATTAATTCCAATACTGTTAATGCCTTTACTAAAGCAACACCTCCGGTAGCTCCTGTTGCATTAAGTGCTACGAGTATATTAGGTACAAGTTTCCAGGCAAATTGGAATGCATCCCCGTCACCTTTAGTGATAGGTTACAGGATTGATGTTGCTACTGATGCTTCATTTGTAAATATCTTACCTCAATATAATAATAAAATTGTTGGTTGGGTTACTAATACTTCAATTACTGGATTAACGGCTGGAACAAAATATTATTATCATATAAGGGCTTTTGCATCAGATGGAGCAGTCAGCACAGATTCCAATACAATATCAGCAACTACTGTTTCATATCCAAATCCTCCCGTAGCACTAGAGGCTACAGAAGTAACTTGGCATTCGTTTAAAATGAATTGGTCTCCAGTAGGGGGTGTTGATGGTTACAGGATTTATGTTTCAAGAAATATTGAATTTACAGATTTAGTAATTAATGGGACCTATGTTTACGGGGGAAGCACTTCAAGCTATATGGTTAGTAGCGGGATATTGGCAGGGACTACACATTATTATCTGATCAGAAGTTATAATGGTATACGTACAAGCGGTAATAGTAATATAATTGATGTAACAACTGAATAAAAATATAATTATCATGGCTGATTTAAGTTGCATACCAAAATTTTATTTAAAGGAATTGTCTGATCTATTATCAGAAGAAGATCTCTATCTAATGTTATTGACCTCAGCGCATACGCCAAATCCTGATCTTCATAAATATATTTCTCAAGTATCCGTCAATGAAGCTGTAGATTATGGAGGCAATTATATAGCGGGGGGAATGGTGTTAAGCAACCTATCTTCTAATTACAGTGGGCTTAATGCATTTGCTGATGCTGATGATGTTGCCATAGGTCCCGGTTCGACAATAAGATATAGATGGGGTGTTATTTATAAAAAAACAGCAACTCCCGGCAGTTCACCTATCAGAGCACAAGTTGATTTTAAAGAAGACCAGGTAATAACTAATGGACTTAGTACAATACAATGGAATACATTGGGAATAATTTTTTATCGTAATCAATGAGAGGAGAACATAATTCGATATTATCTTTCAATTTTTACAATGACAGAGTAAAAGAAATCATGGCTTCTGCTGATATGGAGGAGCCCTTTACTTATATTCCAATAAAGGCAAAGCATATGGAGTTAGTAGGAGGGAATGCCGTAGTATTTGGTAAAATAACAGAAGGATACGATATTATTACTCCCGAAATAGATATTGAATTAAGTTATGAGAAAAAAGAGGGCGAGGGATCAAGGTATGATCTCAATGTAGCCAAACAGGTTACTCAGAGAGTGACACTATACGATGAGTACTTTGGAGAATATTATACTGAAATAAGTGGAGTTTATATTATTTATATCCCTTCTTCGATAAGAGAAAATGCTATTTATTACATTAATGTTATTCAGGGTACTTATAATAAAACTGCAAGTTATACAGCAATTGCCGGAGATGATGCAGAAGACGTAGCAGATGGATTAAGAGCTTCTCTTATTGCAAATGGTATGGATATTGAAACAGGTCCTTCTCCTACTGCAGTTTATTTATATGGAGTTTCTCGTGTCTGGTGGTGGCTTTATGGAGTTAAACCAGTAATACATGAAGAGGAAATATTTGTTTATAATATTACTGCCTATGTTTTTGATTTGACACTAGGAGCAAAGTATCCTATTTTAAAATGTGGTGCAGTACATGGTTTTGGGATAGTATATAAAGACAAAGCCGGAAGAACTTGTTCTGTTATGAAAACAGGAACAATGAATGTTTATATACCTTTTTATTCTAAAGAAGGCGGTAATGATCTTGACTCGGTAGCAATTTTGACTTTTTTGTTAAATCATTTGCCTCCTGAATGGGCAGATACTTATGAAATCGTTTATTATGGAAATATTTCCATGGATTGGTTTTTGCAGATGAGGGTTGATAACATAATTGATTTATTTCCTTTTGGATTGGCGAATCATTATGGAGCTAATATTCGTGATACGATTGATTACACAAGGGAGATGAATCCACGATGGAAGGTGGCAGATTATGAATGGCAGGAAGGAGACAGAATACGATTTATTGGATGTATTGATGAAGATGATGACGGTGCCTTGATTAAATACGATGAACTTTATGATTATGAAATAGAGGAAACAGGGACTATGTACGGGGAAGCTGTTGGGGAGGATTTTTTGTATTTTCAAGCCAATGATCCACCGCCTGCTTTTGTCGGAGAAAAAAATATTATTGCAGAAATTTACAGACCGCGTAAGGGATTGGGCAAGACGACACCTTATGGTACGGGAATGATATTTGAAATAGGCGTAGATGAATATGGTCATCATTATCATAAGGGAGATGTGGATCAAATACTTGCAGAAACAGGTGAATCAGTTATCTCTGCCAGTATTTTTAATACTGCAAATGATGCTTATAAATTTTCAAGACTTAATTATGAATCAGGAGGCATACAGATATTTCCTTTTTGGGCAGAAAGTATTGCACCAAGTGATTGGTGGATTTGGAATATTTTGCAGAAACTTACATCGAATGGATTTCCTTTTCTTGATGATTTGAGTCAGAAGCAAACAGTATTAGATGAAAGAATCAGACACGGTGGTAAAATAATAACAGGTACCAGAACAAATAATATAGCTCATTTTACTTTTGAAGATTATTTGGATCTGCCGAAAAAAAATGGAGACATAACAGGATTAAGGGAGGTCGGTTATACTTTGAAAGTTTTGCAGATGCATAAGGAAACCAGTATTTACATAGAACGTATAGTGAATTTCAATGCTGATGGCACAGAGGAATTTACTTTGATAGATAGATTTCTGGGTACTGTTTATCCTCTTGATACTGACTATGGCTGTCAGCATCCCGATAGTGTTACGGTTAATGGTCGTAATCTCTATTATTGGGATAATTCGCAGGGTGCACTTATTCGTTCAGCACCAAATGGTCAGTTATCATTATCTGATCTTAAATACAAAGTCTCACGTTGGTATAGAGATCTGGTTAAATGGATCCAGAATAATGGTGGACAGGAATTACTTGAGGTATATACTGGTGCAAATAATGAACACGAAGAGATATGGATTAATTTCAGAATGGATGAAGAAGTGAGAGGGTTAATATTCAGCGAAAAAGACAGTAGGTATAAATCAAGGATTGATCAAAAGACAGAATCCTATGTTCATCTGGGAGTATTTTTTGCTCATATGTATCATCAGAGATTGTGGATAATGAATATTGACGAGGGGCAGGATTATCTTTCATGGGCAGGAACACCAACTCATGCTGAAATAGAATTTGTTTCAAATATTAATGTTGTAAAAAATAAAGTCTTTAATGCGGTGGCTTTTTATACTGATCATCAATGGGAGAGTGAATCAAAAAGCGTTGTTATACCGGAAGAAGCATCAGCAGTAAATGAGATTATGAAAACAAATATTGCTGTATGGGATCGTAGAGAAGGAATATTTTATGGTAAAATATTGAAAGATGAAAATTCTCTTGGTAACTTTGTAAGTATTGATCACAAGAAAATGAATGGAAGAGAAATGAGGGGCAGGTATTGTTTTTTTAAATTCAAGACAGAGGAACATGATGAGAAGGTAAGAGTTGATTTGATAATAATATTTTCAACGCCAAGTGAGAGAAGTGGTTGATTTAAATAAATATATAATGTCATGGAAGAAATAATTGGTCAGATCTTAAATATAATTCCTTCTATATTTCAAGGCATTACAGGAGCTTCACAGTTGAAGCGTGCCAGGAAGATTGAGGAACAGTATCCGCATCCGGAAGCAGTAGTAGCTCCAAGTATTGATAAACTTGTCAGGTATGCTTATGGACAAACACTTGCACAGGATATACCCGGTGGAGAACTTTACAGGGGCGAGATTAAAGGCGCTACGGCATCAGGAATAAGAGCAGCCTCAGAACTTGGATCAGGTGCAGAGGCATATGGTATGTTAGGTAAACTTGTGGGAGGAGAACAAAGTACAATGTCTGGTCTGGCAAAGATACTCGCACAACAGATAGCTGGATATAAAAAAGATTACATGGGAACTTTGCCTTTACGTGCCGAGGAGGAGACCAGAGTATGGAACTGGAATGAGGCACAACCCTATTTACAAGCCCAACAGATGGCACAGCAATTGAGATATTCGGGATTAGGTAATATTTTTTCTGGGATGAAGAATGTTTTTGGCTCAACAGCAGAATTTGTAAATCCTGAACTTACTTCATCTTTGCTTTGGGGTGAAGGTAATAATGAGCGAGGTTCTAATGTTACTATGGCCGAAATTCTTAAATATTTAAAAGAAAACGAGTGATGGCTAAAATGATTGATCCAGGTTTTCAGGCAGCACCTTATTTAGGTGATTCTTCGCACGATCCTATTGAATATATTCGGCGCCGTAATATAGCTAAGGCTCAAATGTTCAAAGAAAGAAAAAAAGAACAGGAAGAAGCAACGATGGAGGGATTGCAGAAGCTCATGGTTGAAGTTAAGGGATGGGCAGATCAAAAAGGTTTTGAAGAAATTATATCTGATCGTCAAAAAGTTATTGATACTTTTTTGCATTTCAGTCGTAGAGGCATGAATGTGATGGCTCCAAAAACTCCTGAAGAACAAACACTATATAAAGGTCTTTCGGAAAAATTAGAGAAAGTCAAATATAAAGCTCAAGTATATGCTGAGAATAAAGATATTTTTGATTTTGTGCAAAAAGAACTTCTTAATCCTAAGAATGACGAATTGATTGATAAGCCAGCGACTAGAGAACGTTTAAAACAAGCCTTGCAAACAGGAGATGTTTTGAATATGAGGGAGATAATGGGAGATGTCATTGTGAAAAAACCTCAGTTGGAAGATGTGTATAAATACATCAGGGAGAATGAGCGCGTAGTAACAAAACTACCACGTATAGGTAGTACGTATATTGATGAGAGTGGTCAGGAAAGAACAGTTACTACTGAAACATGGACACCTCAATTAAGAAAACAAGTCACTAACGATTTGAAAAAACTCTATAATTCTGCCAAACCTGAAATAAAGGAAACTCTTAAATATTTATTGAAAGCAGATGAAACGGCACCTAAGGGATGGTCGGCAGAGGATTATTTCATATATATTGGATTTCCCGCATATAAAGAACAATTTATAGATAAACCCACAAGTGCTGGTGGTGGATTACAACTTAATTTCATGGGCAGTCAAATGAGAATAACGCCTGGCAGATTAAGAACAGAACCCTTAAGATTTGGGGATAAAGAATTTGCCAATGTTTATGAGTTTGGTGTTAATAAGAATGTTACTTTCCCCGTCATGGCTCAGAACACATCAAGATATAGTTACGGCACGTGGAAGCTTTTTGATAAAGGAGGTACTTTGACCGGTCAGTTATTATATTATGATCCAAATACTGATTCATTTCTTTTTAAATTATCCGAGTCAAGCAATGCTCCTTTGGCAGAGAATAATGATAACGTACTTGTTCCACGATCTGTTCTGGGAGAGAGTGCGGATGATCTTCCCATACAGACACCTGAAGGCAGAAAAACACTTAAAGAAGCATTTCCTGATTTGATTGAGAGACCGAAGAAGAGATTACCATTATGGAATATCGTTGTGGAAGAAAAAAGTAAAGTTCCGGAATTTATTAAAAAACGTGGCAAATGAATGAAAAATTAAAACGTTTATATGAAGAACTTGGTAAGCATTATGAATTACCGGATTATGATACTTTTGCAAAAGATCTGACTGATCCTGCAAAATCCAGAATACTCTAT
>Ga0307432_1001223_pt1 | contig 16116 bp, 13 predicted proteins | sample SalMarWE160150MG_FD_202158 | JGI IMG/M metagenome (GOLD analysis project Ga0307432, IMG submission 202158) | Salt marsh sediment microbial communities from the Plum Island Ecosystem LTER, Massachusetts, United States - WE1603-150 | ecosystem: Environmental > Aquatic > Marine > Intertidal zone >...
GAAGGCAAAGATGAAAGCTATGTACATGCGGATAATAGCGCTCCGCTGCGCTCCGATAGCTTTCATAATACCGATATATTGAATCTGCTGTGAAAACAGTGCTGTCATGGCATTGAAAACAAGAAATCCGCTCAGAAAGACTGATAGGAATCCCAGTAAAGCCAATAAACCAGAAACAGCACTGACATATCCAAAATTTGGGTGATCATTCGCGGATAAGTCCATGAGTGCAATGACCGTTCGGTCACTTTGTTCAACCAGTCCGGTGATTTCGTCGAACACCCGATCAACTTCTGCTTTTACCAAAGAGGGATCAATAGTGACCAGAAGTGTGTCATACAGCGGTTCTTCCTCCAGCCAGGGCAATGTATCATAGGTCACATAACCATGGATGGGTGCGACGAAATAACTAGCGCCGAGGACGCCGATAGTCTGATCCCTGACTTTGCCGCTGATGGGGAGGGAGCGTTGAGTTCCGGAGGGCAGTTGGATTAGGGCTGTCTCGCCGATATCCAATCCGATGTCCCGATGCACATCCAATAGGATCTGACGGTCGTCAGGCATCTCGCCGTTTAATAATTCCACTTGATCAATTTCCTGCCCATTTTCTGGCAAGACGCGCAAGGTCATATTCTTCCATTCACCGCCGGCATTTAGGACCTGAACATAAAGACGCTTTTCGCCATCCGCAGCGATGACACCATCTACACGCTGCACGCGTTCAATAAGTTCTTCGCTGAAGTCATTGGTCATCAGGCGGATATCTGCGGGCTGGATGGATTGGTATCCAGTTTCCATATCTTCCAGAATGGTGACATATCCACCAGCGATCATGCCCAGCGAGAATAAACCGATCGTCAGAGATAGCACCACAAGAATAAAACGGGTGATGTTGCCCCATAGGTCGGCGAAGACTTTGCGCCAGCGAGGTTTCATTGAATCACTCCCGAATTTTTGTGATCATCAGCGCCATTCCCGTGTAACTGGCAATGTATAGCTTGTTTTATTTTTTGTTTACCATCGGTGATGGTATCCAGTTCCCTCGCTAATGCTTCCCAGGGGAGGGTGGCAATGGTTGTTTGATCTACAATGGCCTTCACTTGAGCATGATGTAGATTTTCATCTGGAATGAGTTCGCGCCCGGCGAAATAATTACCCTTTGAAAGCGTAACGGCTTGTGCTTTAAAGCTAAGTTGGATTTCCCCTTCTTCAATAATGATAAATTGATCCGCCAGTTCTCCGGTGATATCCAGACGTTCTCCGCCTTGATACCTTCGCCGTGTAATGGAGTGGATCAGCCTTATCAGGCTGGGATGCGGCAGCCAGGGGAGGGTGCGGGTCAGCAGGGGATCGATCACTTCGCCGTCAGAGATGAGGACTTTGCGGGAAAGTTGGGGTTCAATCTCGGGGTCATGGGTGATCATAATGATTGTGCGCCCTTCCTTTGCCAGGGACTTGAACTTGTCATACACCGAGTCGGCCGTAATGGCATCGAGGTTTCCCGTGGGTTCATCAGCAACGATGATCGGTGGATCGTTTGCCAAAGCACGGGCGATTGCAGCGCTTTGCTGCTGACCGCCGGAGACGGCGTCGGGCAGTTTATGGGCTACATCCTGAAGGCCAACCAGGGACAATAAATCCATCGCCCGATCGTAGCGATCTTCCGGGTCATATTTTTCACTGAAGTCCATGGGCAACAGGACGTTCTCTACCAGAGATAACATAGGCAGAAGTTGAAAAAACTGGAAAACCACGCCCATATTAAGGCCTCGCCAGCGCGCTTGTTTGCCCTCTTTCATAGCATGGATGTCCTTATTCTCGACCCATACCTTCCCCTTTGTCGGTCGGTCAATTCCGGTGAGCATGTTCGCCAGAGTGGATTTCCCACTGCCGGATTTGCCGATGATGCCGACAAATTCCCCTTTGTAGAAATCCAAATGGATATTTTTTAATGCCGTGAAGGCACCAGCAGCGGTTCTATAGGTTTTTGAAACGCCGCTAAGGTGGATTAAAGGATCCCTATCCGAGAAAATTTTCTCTTGCAATCTCATTTTTCTCCCCCATTGTCGCTGATGATTTGGCCGCTCTCCAGCTCAATCACACGATCCACCCGCTTTGCCAGCGTGCGGTCATGGGAAACCATCAAGATGGTTCTGCCCTGGGCGATTAAGTCTTCAAAGATCTTGAAAATTGTCTCTGAGGTGACCGAATCCAGGCGACCTGTGGGTTCATCTGCTAGAATAACTGCTGGGTCATTTGCTAAAGCACGGGCGATGGCCACCCGTTGTTTTTGACCGCCAGAGATATGAGCTGGGGGTTTATGTGCGTGCTCTGCCAATTCCATGCTTTCTAGAAGTGCCATAGCCTTTTTCTCGGATTTTCCTGGGCGATATTTTCCGCATAAGTCCATCGCCAGCGTGATGTTGTCCCGCAGGGACAGCATGGGCAGCAGGTGGAAGGATTGATAAATGACGCCCAGGTTCAATCCTCGCCAGTGGGCAAGTTCGTCCTCCTTCATGGTGTGAACCGCAATGCCATTGACGAAAACCTCACCGGTGGTTATTTGATCGATACCGCTGAGCATGTTGATCAACGTCGTTTTGCCGGCGCCGGATTTTCCGATCACACCGACATATTCCCCTGGATAAACCGTTAAGTTAATAGATTGCAGTGCGTCCAGGGCAACCTCTCCGTCCTGATATGTTTTAACCAGGTTATTTACCTGAATTAATGGCTGATGATCTAGGGATTTTACATTACCCGTCATGGGAAAAAGAGACCTTTGATTGTTTGGTTGTCTTTCTTAAATTTTTCGTGTATAATGAACTAAATGTTCATTATTACACACTTTGTTCATTATTTTAATCATCTCATCTACCTTGTCAAGTCCGAATATGTTAGAGATGTTCATTATTATACAAGTGTTCATTATGGAGTGTTGCTATGTCTGATAAACCCGTGGATCGAAGAATTCTACGCACACGGCGTGCGCTGCAAAACGCGCTGATTCAGTTAATTCTTGAAAATGGTTATGATGCCGTAACGATTGAGGAGATCACAGATCGGGCTGACCTGGGCAGGACGACGTTCTATTTGCATTTCAAGGATAAAGAGGAGCTCCTGCTACATGCCGTTGATACGATCTGCGAGGATTTCATTGATAAGAATAAAGCTTTACTTGATCTCGTTGATGATCCCCATGACGCTATCCATAAGTTGCGACTCAACCTTGACAAGCAAATCCTGTATTACATTTTCGCCCACGCCAGGGACAACGCAGACCTATATAAGGTGATGCTGCGGGGTGAGGGCAGTGCAATGGCATCGCAGCGCTTCGCGAACATTATCAAGAATGAAGCCGTTAAGCGCCTTGACCGAATCAAAGGTTTGGAGATCAAAGTGCCCATTGAGATCTTCGCTGTCTTTTTTGCCGGGACGATCATGGAGATGGTTACATGGTGGCTGGAGGAGGATATGCCCTACCCCATAGAAGACATGGTCGCATACTTCCAGCAGGTATTTATTTTTGGTGCGTTGGATACTTTACATATCCCCAAGCCAGAAGAGGTTTGAGCCATAACCAGTGTCCTTGAAATCTTAATTTTGACTAGTATTTATTGTCCTAAAGTGGACAAAAATTGGTAGATTTTAAATGTCATTTTATCTATAATTAGAAGGACGAACCAAACTAATACCTAATACCTGGAGTAAACAAATGGCAAAAAAAACCCTTGGCTTTGTCCCCTTGATATGGATCTGTCCCTATTGTGAAACGAAAAATCCTGGACCTATTAAAACATGCACAAGCTGCGGCGCACCCCAGCCGGACGATGTGGAATTCCTGCGCGTGGATGAAGAGGAATTTAATTTTATTAAGGATGAGGCTCTCATCCGGATGGCAAAGGCGGGACCGGATATCCACTGCCCCTTCTGCGGCACCCGCAACCTTGCCACTGCAGAACTGTGCAGCAACTGCGGCGGTGAACTCGGCCTGGGGGGTAAAGCGCGTCAAGCTGGCGGAAAGGTGCGAGCCGTTGCGGACGGCCAGAAACCACCTGAGCCAGCTGCCCCTGCCAAGCCCAAGAAAAAGATGAGTCGTGGTGCGATGATCCTTGCCCTCCTTGGCGGCCTGGCTATCATTGCAGCATGTATCGTAGGAATTCTGTTGCTCACGAAAACAGACGAAATCCGGGCGGTCGTCACCGATGTCGAATGGGAGCGCAGTATTGCCATTGAAGCCTATACCACCGTCACCCAGCAAGATTGGTGGGATGAAATACCAGCGGATGCTGAGGTCTTATCCTGTTCACAGGAATACCGCTACACCTCCGATCAGCCTGAGCCTAATGCCACGGAGGTCTGCGGGGAGGAATATGTGGAGGATACTGGCACCGGCGTCGGCGAGGTGGTGCAGGACTGCGTTTACGAAGTCTATGACGATTATTGTGAATACACCGCTATGACGTGGGTTGTTGTGGATACGGTCACGGAAAGCGGCGATGATCTCTCGCCGTATTGGCCTGATTTCAACTTAGCTGCTGACCAGCGCGAGGGGGAGCGCGATGAACAATATATGATCACTTTCGTTGATGGCGGGGATACTTACACGTATACAACTTCGGATGCCGCCTTGTTCATGATGGCTGAACCGGGCACAGAATGGGTGCTGGAAGTCAGTAATTTTGGGGTGCGTTCCATAAAACTTGCCAATTAAGGTCTAATTAGTGGTATAATAGATGAGTTGAACTACAAATTAAATTAATTTACGGAGGTAACCCAATGGAACTGTTTGAATATGCAAAGGTGGGTGAACCCACCCCTTATTTTGAGATGCGGAGTACCAAAAATTTAGATACCCTGGGTGAAATAGTCACCCTAGAGGATTATAAGGGGAAATGGCTCATCCTCTTTTTCTATCCCTATGACTTCAGTTTTGTCTGTCCAACAGAGATTTTGGCGCTGTCACAACGTTATGAGGATTTCAAAGCCCTTGACGCGGATATTTTGGGAGTATCTACCGATTCGGTGTATTCCCACCGTGCCTGGCTGCAGACGCCTGTTGAAGAAAACGGCATTGAAGGCACAAAATATGTTCTGGCTTCAGATAACACCCATGCAGTGTCAGAAGCCTATGGCGTGCTGGTAGAGGAAAAGGGTGTTGCCCTGCGCGGCCTGTTCATTATTGATCCTGATGGTATCTTGCAGTATTCCGTGATTCACAATATGGATGTCGGGCGCAGTGTGGATGAAACCCTGCGTGTTCTGGAAGCCCTGCAAGCAGGCGGCATGTGCGGCGCTGACTGGGAACCCGGCGAAGATACCCTTTAGGCTGGAGGAACCCATGTCCTTGCATTTACATGAATCGCTGCCATCTTTAGAGGGTGTGACAGAATGGATTAATGGGCAGCCTGATCTTGATGAAGCCCAGGGTAAACCTCTGCTGGTGTATTTCTGGGCGATGAGCTGTCATATCTGCCAGCGCAATCTGCCGAAGCTGCAGATCTGGCGTGAAACCTACGTCCCTAAGGGATTAAGGATGGTTGCCATTCACTGCCCACGGATGAAAACGGATACAGACGTCGAGAAAGTCAGGGCTGAGATTGTGGTGCATGACATCGTAGAACCCTGTGGGATTGACAACTTGCATAAAGTTAAAAAAGCCTTTGATAATGACCTCTGGCCGGCTTATTTCCTTTTTGATGAAAATGGAGAACTAAAGCGTCGTGCTGCCGGAAACGCTGGTATATCAATGCTTGAGCCGGTCTTGGAGAAGATGTTTAATTGAGATGAATTAATGAGTAAAAAGCCTGCCATTATCCCGGGCAGGCTTTTTCTTTTTTGGTGTTAATTCAAGAAGCGGTTTCAAACCTCAGACCAGAAATTCTCCATGGCGTTGAAGGTTTTCTCCGGCTGCTCCCAGTGGGGAAGGCCTTTCGTGGGTGAGATGCGTACGCCCTGCCAGTTCTCATGATCTTGGAGCATCAGCGGCAGCATTTCAAAATGCGTATGAGGATCACGATCATAAAGGACCAACACGGGTAAATCAAGCGTATTATATACGGTTTCCCGTACGGCGGGTGTGAATAATTTACCGCTCAGAAAATAGGTGGGAGCATATTGGGCGCCGGGTTGGTGGGCGGTGTGATAGGCAGAATCCACGAAGTGCTCCGGCACCAGCCCTTCAAAACTTTGATTGAGAAAATATTGGATGCTGGGCCGGCTGGAGATCAGGTCATATAAAGGACGATTCCACAGCGGTACTGCTAGAAGGGCGTAAAGTTTGCTGCGTGCCCCGCGCTGATTTGCCCGTTCTGTGATCTTATCGGTATTCGGGGGGTTGAATCCGGTGGGTGAGATCATCACCAGAGATCGGATGAGGTCTGGGGAATGGGCGCTGCAAAGGGCTGCGAATTCACAGGATAGCGAAAGGGCGATGACATCCGCCGGTTTGCCGACAACATCCTGCAGGAATTCACGGATGGCATTTTGGTAAAGCTGCGGGGAATATAGACGGTCAGAGCGTTCTGAAAAACCAAATCCGGGGAGATCGAGCGCATACACCGGGCGTTTACCCTGATAATGTTCAAAAATAGGTTTCATTTCATAAGCGCTGGCAGCCGCATTGACGCTGTGTACTAACACGAGCGGTGTGCCCTTTCCGCCTCTATCCATATAATAACTGAGGAGGCCAGCGTGTTTGGATTGCAAATCTTCCCGATCTGCGTCAAGGGCATTCCCATATTCCAATTGGTGGCTGATGTATTTTTTACTGTAAATGATCCAACCGGCAACGGTCGCAAGGATGGCGGAAATTAAACCACCGATTCCCCAAAGAAAGCCTTTGCCGATTTTCTTTGTGTTCTTACTCATTATTTGCCTCCGAATATTTCGGCTTATTATAATAAAGCCGTCCATATACTTTAACACATTTTAGTCCTGCGCGTGTCGCTTATGCAGTGTTTTCAATATCTTTGCATCAACTTTACCCTGTTTGGAATACATTAGGGTTATCTTAACCGTTTATTGCTTTGTTTTTGAATCAACCCAAAAACCAACTCATTCCAATAAGGGATGACAGAAGTGAAGCGCTGTCTGGTAAAATCAGGAAATGACCAAAATGTTGGAGAGCGCATGAAATCAAAGATCCTGTGGCGGATTTTGGGCAGCCTAAGTATCTTTTTCGTCCTGTGCAGCCTTATCATTGCCTTTGTGGAATATCGGAATTTTATCCAGCAGCCAACCACTTTTCCGGCGGGCAGCCGAATTGCAGGTGTTCCTGTGGGCGGTTTGGATGAAGAAGCTGCCCTCACACGGATTAAGGCGTTCTACAGCATGCCCCTCATTTTGGATGTGAACGGCGATAAGGTTCATGCTGATCCAGGCGTACTTGGCTTTTCCATGGAGGCTGGGGCGATGGCGGCACAAGCCATTGGAGAACAACAGGGGAGAAGCTACTGGGATTATCTTTGGGGGCAGGGAGATCAGTCGCCCATTGATGTGCCCCTTGATGCGGATGTGGATGAAGAACAGCTCCGAACGTACCTCCTTGAAGAAATCGCACCTCGCTATACCACTCAGGCTCTGCCTGAACGGCCGATTCCTTTCACCACGAATTTTGAGGGAGGCCAGCCCGGCCAGCGGATTGATTTCGGAGGTGCGGTGTCAGACATCAAGGCTGCGTTGCTGTCCCCGGAAATTGACAGCGTCTCCATAGAGATTGTTGAAGGCGCTGAGGCGCATTTGACCTATCAAGCGCTGGAAGCCTTTTTGAAGCATAACATTAACGTCATGGGTTTTGAGGGTTTGACCGAAGTTTATCTGGAATCCATGGAAACAGGCGATATACTGCATTTCGCTGTGCAGGATGGGACATCTATCAAGCCTGATGTGGCTTTTACCGCCGCCAGCACAATCAAGATTCCCATCATGATTTCCGTGCTACGACGGCTTTCTGAACCTATCTCTTCTAATGTGGTAACCCTGCTGGAGCAAATGATCGCCCTCTCTGAAAATACGCCAGCGGATACCTTAATGCAGATCTACTTGGATGAGGTTCGGGGTCCCTTGATCGTCAGCGAGGATATGGCAGACCTGGGGTTAGAGAATACTTTTCTTGGCGGGTATCTTTATCTGGGTGCGCCGCTCTTACAGCTTTTTGAAACGCCAGCGAACACCCGCATAGATATTGACCTGGATCCGGATGATTACAGCCAGACCGTCACTAGTGAGGCCGGGCAGCTTCTATCTGCAATTTACACTTGTTCTATGGATGGAAGCGGCTTACTGACGGAGACCTTCCCCGGTGAGATCACCCAGACGGAGTGCCAACTCATGGTGGATATATTATCTGCCAATCAGATTGGTGTGTTGATTGAAGCCGGTGTGCCAGCGGAGGCAACCGTTGCTCATAAACATGGCTGGGCGACTGAGTTGGATGGCTTATTGCATTCGATGAGCGATGTCGCAATTGTGTATACTCAGGGTAGTGATTATGTGCTGAATATCTTCATTTACGACGCCGTTCGATTAGATTATGAGGAAGGCAACCGATTGATCGCCAGACTCTCCCAGACGGTATATAATTTCTTTAACATTGAAAAACAAGCGTATTGGTGGTTTGATTAAATTATGAAAGTAATTCTGACCCACGAGCAGGCGGATATGGACGCATTGGCGTCGCAGTTGGGCGCATGGCTGCTGCAGCCGGATGCGTTGCCGATACTGCCGCGTAAAATGAATCGGAATGGACGTCGATTCCTGGCGCGTTTTGGGGATAAACTGCCCTACGTTGATTTTAATGACATGCCTCGTGAACCGATTGAGACGGTCATCCTGGTGGATACACAATCGCTGATCACGTTAAAGGGCATGAGCGAAGACACAAAGATCGTGGTTTATGATCATCATCCTAAGCGCGGAGACCTGGACCCCACTTGGCAACTGCACTTGGTGCACTATGGGGCAAACGCTACCCAGATGGTAGCCCGTATCCGTGAAGCGGGAATTAAATTAACCCGCATCCAGGCAACAACGCTTGCCCTGGGTCTATATGAAGATACAGGGTCTTTCACCTATGGGTCCACAGCCCCGGAAGACCTAGACGCTGCCGGGTTTTGTATTGCCAGCGGTGCGGATATTGACCTCCTCAGTGAATATCTTTACCCGCCGCTTTCTTTAGAACAACGTAAACTCTATGACCGGCTTTTGAAAAACATACAGACCTATACCATTGATGATCAAACCATCCTGGCTGCCAAAGCGGACGCTATGGATGTCCAGGATGAGATCTCAAGTGTTGCCCATAAGATGCGGGACGTGCTCAATCCTGATGCGCTCTTACTCCTGGTGTCGACGCCGCAAGGAATTAGGCTGGTGGCTCGGTCAACCAGTGACAGGGTGGATGTTTCTGCTATTGCGGAAGAAATGGGCGGTGGCGGACACAAGAGAGCTGCTTCAGCTCTTATTCGCCCTGATAAAGACCTGGACGGAGAAGTCCTTCTGCAATTTCTCGATGCGCAATTTTCACAAATGATCGCCAATCTCAATAACCACATCAGCCCGGAGAGGACAGTGGGTTCCATCATGTCCAAAGACCCATTGATTCTCTCACCGGATACAACGGTTGGCGAAGCGCACCGACTGATGCAGCGTTACGGTTATGAGGGGTATCCGGTGGTATCGGATGGCGAGGTGGTGGGGCTGCTCAACCGGCGGGAAGTTGACCGGGCGATCAGTCATGAATTGGATTTGACCGTTGAAAGTTTGATGGATGCTGGGGATATCAAAATTTCACCGGATGCCTCGCTGGAAGAATTACAATCGTTGATGGGCACCAGCAGTTGGGGACAGGTGCCGGTGGCATCGCCCGAAAATGGGGAGATCATTGGGATCGTCACACGCACAGATCTACTCAAGACGCTGACTCCCAAACCAGATATGCCGACTCAGGAAGAGATCGCCGAAAAGTTGGCAGACGCTGTTCCGCCGGCGCGTTTAGCTCTCCTGCGGTTGTTGGCATCCGAAGCTGATAAGATCAACCTGCCAATTTTTGTCGTGGGCGGATTTGTGCGCGATCTGTTACTTGAGCGGCCGAGCCTGGATTTTGATATTGTGGTTGAGGGCGATGCGATATTCTTCGCCAATCGATTGGTGGATCGTTTCGGCGGTCGTGTCCTGACCCATCAACGGTTTGGCACTGCGAAATGGGATATTGCGAATATGCGAGAGGACATAATTGATCTCATGCATCTTGATAGTGGGGATCCGTCCAATCTGCCGGAATACCTGGATTTGATCACAGCGAGGACGGAGTTCTATGAACAACCCGCTGCACTTCCCACGGTTGAAAGCAGCAGTATTAAGATGGACCTGCACCGTAGGGACTTCACCATCAACACCCTTGCCCTTCGTGTGGATGGTGAGCATTACGGCACGATATATGACTATTGGGGCGGGCTGAGCGACCTGCACAAGGGGCATATCCGTGTGTTGCACGCCCTATCTTTTGTGGATGATGCCACGCGGCTTTTGCGAGCGGTGCGGTTCGAGCAGCGCTTTGACTTTCAGATTGAACCTCGAACGCTGGCGTTGATGAAAGAAAGTCTGCCTTTGTTGGATAAATTGACGGGCGCGCGGCTGCGGCATGAGATTAACCAAATTTTGGCAGAACCCAAGGCGCCTGACATGATGGCTCGGTTGGATGAATTGGGCATCCTGAAAACCATCCATCCAGCGCTTCCCTGGAATACAGCGATAAGGCAACCTTTGCAGGAACTTGATACGAAAGACATTGATCCAATCTGGGAACTTCCCGAACACTCCGATCACCTTGATCTGCGACAGACCCTCAGTTATCTGCTCTGGCTGGGAGGGCTGCCTGAGATGACACTGCGCAGCATTGCATCTCGTCTACGGTTCAAAAGCGATTTAAGGAAGCTGCTTGTAGCGACGAGCAGTCTCAACCTTGAATTGCCTGGATTGATGAACGCCAAACCCAGCTATGTTGTTCATGCGCTGGAAAAAATGCCGAGATTGGCGATATATGCTGCTTATCTTTCCAGCGAAAGGGATGAGTTCCGTAAACCTCTCGTTTCCTATGTGCGGGAATGGTCATTTGTGGAACCGATGACGACCGGTGATGATTTACGTGAGATGGGATTACGCCCTTCGCCGGCTTACGGCAGCATCCTGACGGCATTGCGAGATGCCTGGTTGGATGGGGAGGTGGATTCTATGGAAGCGGAAAAAGCTTATCTTGCCGAGTTAATTGCTGAGGTTGAATAATCTCAATATGAGCAAGGGGAATCGCGATGATAGATACGGTTGACATGGGATTGACGTTTGATCTGGCTGGTCTGGTCATACGTCAGGTCGAGGAGACTGACCTGACGGCGTTGGAGTGGGGTCAGGAATACAAAAAGTATCGGCGGATGTACGCCTCTTTATTTCGGAGTGCTCAATACGGCAGGACACTGATGTGGGTCGTGGAAATCCCGCAGGGTGAGATCATCGGGCAGGCTTTTGTCATGCTGATCAGCAGCGAACGGGATGCGGCTGATGGTGAATCCCGCGCTTATGTTTTCGCATTTCGGGTAAAACAACAGTGGCGAAATAAGGGCATTGGAACCCATCTGATGCATTTCATTGAGGATGACCTTGACCGGCGCGGGTTCAAGTTTGTGACGCTGAATGTGGCTAAAGATAATCCTAATGCGTTGCGCCTGTACCAGCGGTTGGGATATCGGATAATTGGGCCGCGCCCGGGTGTTTGGTCTTATAAAGATCACGAGGGCAGGGTTCAGTATGTTGATGAACCCGCCTGGCGGATGATGAAGCGGTTGAATCGGCATTCATGAGGATGTTACGGTTTGTTATTTCATTGAAACTGATAGGAGCTTTTTGGTATTCAGGGTAATCACAAAGTCTAAATATTATTTCATTTCTCATAAAGAAGTGATTCCAGAAAATAGAAAGTTGAAAAGGCAAAAAAACAAAAGCCTTTTACGATTCCCTTGTTTTGGCATTGGAGGTCATGAACATGAAGAAGATATTATTATTTAGGGTTGTTCTGCTGGGTTTAATACTGTCTGGTTGCCTTTCGTCAACAGCTGGGACCGAGACACCGACGGGCGCGGATGGTGAGGCCTTTGCGCTTTATCTTGTCGCCGATGAGGATATGTCGGGTACAGATTTGAAAGATTATGATATTGATGCGCTTCCCTTAGCACGTGAGCCGTTGATTACCACAGATGACATCATCAGCTATAACTGGGAGGAGCATTATTTCAACGTGACACAGGAGGCATATGCGAATGTGATCACGATATTATCGCTAGGGATGCCGATGGATGGTGTGCCCTTTGTGATTGTATCTGAGGGGGAACGAATCTACGCCGGTTCATTCTGGACACTGTTATCCTCGCTCAGCTTTGATGGTGTGGTCATCCTTCAGCCCATGGACCCTACCAATGCGCCTCTATTTATCATGCTGGGTTATCCGGGTACGGAATTTTTTACAGGGGAAGACCCTCGCAATAATCCGCAATTAAAACAAGCGTTGCAGGATGCAGGCGTATTGGAGTAGGGGGAGAAAACCGTAAACGCTGGAGGAGTAATCGTGATCAGTTCTTTTGTGAGATTCCAAAAACCCTAACACCATCGCGATAACTCTGGATAAGGATGTTCTTTGGTCTGCGGAGCAGCCAGTAGGCGGTGACGATGTCATTGATGGCTGCGGCGAAGTTCAATGAGACAACCAGCATTACGCCAGGGATGAAGTTGAGCGGGACAATGGGTATCGCAGCCAACCCGAGGAGTGTGATCAACACAACCGGTGTGAGTGAGATAATTAGATAAGCGCGACGGGGGATATGCCATTCTGGGGCTGTAGTATAAGCGGAGAAGCCGCGCACGCTGAACGTGGGGTGTTGGTGGGTGATGATCAGGAACATCAGCCAGCGGAAACCCGAATAGAGAACGGTCATCAAACCCATTGAGACGATTAATAGCAATACCCCGCGCCAGAATTCCCGCATGCCGGTGATGACCAGAATGTTCTCGGTGGAGAGGTATTCCGGGCGCAGGAAGGTTAGGGTTTGCAGCAGCAGCCAACTCACGACAAACAGCAAACCTATACCGGTCAGGGTGAGGATCATACTTAAGCCGCGGTTGTTATTCAAATCCAGTTCGTCAATCTGATGATACGCTTCAGGCAGTTGTTGGGTTGCTTTAAGATTATTCATAAGTCCCTTGTTACTCATTCAAACATCCTATTTAATTTTAACACCATCATGGCGAAAGTGTATCGGTGGGCCAGGGGGTGAGAGAGGATTGAAGGGGTGTGATGTCTTCTGTTGGGCTGGGGGTTAACGTTGAGGTTGGGGAGACGGTTAGTGTGCTTTCGGGGAGTGTCGTGGTTATTGTGGGGGAGGATTCTGCGCGATCCGCCCTGTCGCCCCACCAGCGCAAGCCCAAAAGAAGGGCAGTCGCGAGGATGCTGACAGCAGCTATGATTGCCAGACAGCCAAGCGCCCAGCGGCGTTTCCAGGTCCCGTTTTTTGATGGGGGAACCTGGATGAGCACCACGGTGGTGTTATCATGACCGCCGCGGCGGTTTGCTATGTCAATAAGTATGTCAGGCGCTGCCGTCAGGGAATTTCCCATGATCACATCCCGGATCTCCTCGTCTGAGACCAGGTCGGTGAGCCCGTCGCTGCAGAGCATGAGGATATCGCCGGATTTGAGTCGCATCCCCTGGTTGCCCCGCGCATCCGCGTCCTTTTCGTTATCAAAAACCCATAGTCGGAAATCAGGCTCTGGCGTGTTCTTGGATCCGAGGTAGCGGCGGATGACATGGGCATTGGGATGTCTGTCGCCTTCCACGTCGTTGATAATTCCAGCGTCGAGCGCTTCCTGGACCCAGGTGTGATCTGTGCTGAGTTGGAAGAAATTCCCATTTCGAAGAAGGTAGATGCGAGAATCGCCGAGGTTGGCGGTAAAAAGGCGATCGCCGATCACCCAGGCACAAGCGCAGGTGGCACCCATGCCCGAACGTCTGCGATCCGTTCTGGAAGCTTTGTAGATCTCGTCGCTGGCGCGAGTAATCGCATTGGTCATCGTTTTAAGCGGATGTTGGGTGTTGCCCCCGGCGATGGATTCGGTAATGATCGACACTCCCATTTCCGCGGCTACCTCACCGGCGCGGTGCCCGCCGATGCCGTCACAAAGGAGGGCAAATGTAGAGGGCGTTTTACCTTTACGACCGGTTAAAAAGTGCGTCACGCGATAGCGGTCTTCGTTCTGCTTGCCCCTCATGCCGGGATGGCTGGCGGCGCTTATGGTGAGATGCGATTTTTCAGTTTTGATCATAGATATGGTTCGTATTTTGAAACTGTGGTGCGTCTATATGATGGATCTTCATTAATTGTAAACCGAAAACCTGTTGACCCGAAATGTATCAGGTCACCAATATGTATTTGTACATTTTCTGTGCCAATTATCCCGTAATTCACCCAGGTGCCTGAATGGGTGTTCAAATCCTGAATCCAAACCCCTTTCTCTCTAACGTGAATAAGGGCATGCATATCCTGCACATCTTCTCCGAAAACGAGGGTTTGTGCACGATCTGGGTCAGTTCCCAGCGTGGTCTTCCCATGGGTAAGATGAACCGCTTGGGCATCCGTCCGATTATCCAGCGGGGTTAATGTCGCCAGGATGGATCCCGGAAATTGCGCCGGTACTGGATTATCTGGATGGGGTTCGGTTTTTCTTTGAAGGAGGTTGTCTTTGATGGGTTTAAATATATCCTCTTGTGTGTATCGCCGCAACAACCATAGAATTAATAGAAAAAGAGCTACGCCAAGAAGTATCCCGATGAGGATAAAGGCAATCCGCTGGATGGAAATACTGGATAGCGGCTCTGGTTGATGGTATATAACTGTCAGCGGGGTCAGAATGGTTTGTGCTGTAAGTCCTATTGAATCTTCAACTTCCGCCTGGATGGCGTGTTCGCCGACTTCAATATGGGTGGGTATTTCCCATGTGAAAACGTCGAATGGGGGGGCTTTGTTCACACCAACAATGTTCCCATCCATATAAAGCCTGCTGGCGATGATCTCGCGGGGATGACCGTCTGGAAAGGCAACCATGATCTGCCAAGTTATGTATTCCGGTGCGCGAAGAACAGATGCGCTTGCTGTTTCTGATTGCGCCTGGATAGTTACTTCTGTTTGGGGTGAGACGAACATGGGGTTGGGAGGTTGGATATCCATAATAAAGGGGTGGCTTTCCCCGCTGAATTGCATACCGGCGAAGCTGGATTCTACACGGAGTGGATAGGTCCCGCTTTGCGATAGGTTGGACTCATAAGTTGCGGTGTAAAAAGCCCCTAAAGAAGAAAGATAGGTTTCTGGGTTGGAGATGGATTCCTCCCCTGTGTAATGAAAGAATTCACCACCCGTCAGGGCGGCTAAATCCATCAACGCACTGCCCTGGTCGTTGTCGAGATACAGCGGATCGCCCATCATCCACACATTGATCTGGATTTGCGCAGCTCGCGCCTCTGCTGCAAGTGCCTGGATACCCTCTATTTGTTCTGGTGTTGGTGGCGGTGTGAGATACAGGATCACTTTATCCATTCCCAGCGGCACCACCCTTTCAGCCAGCATTCGGACGGCGGATTCTAAACCGGAAAGATCCGGTTGAAGGGCGCGGAAATTCGGCTGATAAGTTTCTAATCCGCTGACCCAATCCGCCGCGCAAGTGGCATAGCGCACTTCATCACCCTCGTTGGTCACCAGAGACCAGGCATCCTCACCCTGAAAGGAACGGGCTGAAACCCATTGGCGTAAAGATTCGCTGAGTTTATCGTATCGCGAGGTGCCTGCGGCATCACGCAAATCCAACTCGCTGGCGGCGTTGACTACCAGTGTAAACAGTATCCCGCGGTACTGCTGAGTCAGTTCTGTGATGTCAACTTGTATGCCGTTTTCATAGATCTTCAGTTTTTCGGCAGATAAACCATCGGACGCGGATGCTCCGGTTTCAGGCAGCTTGAAGTCCACAGAGATGGTGGGAAAGGAATTGGTATTTGGCGGTTGGACGATAATGACATTCGAA
>Ga0307432_1001228_pt1 | contig 16087 bp, 12 predicted proteins | sample SalMarWE160150MG_FD_202158 | JGI IMG/M metagenome (GOLD analysis project Ga0307432, IMG submission 202158) | Salt marsh sediment microbial communities from the Plum Island Ecosystem LTER, Massachusetts, United States - WE1603-150 | ecosystem: Environmental > Aquatic > Marine > Intertidal zone >...
CGGCGGTCACTGTAGCGACAACATACCACGCGACGACTGCACCGGACAGGCGCAGACCTATCAGGGTGATGGATCATCGTGCTTCGAGGGTTGTGACTTCGGCGATCTCGATGGAGACGACGACGTGGATCTGGCTGACTTCTCGATTCTGCAGGTTTGTTTCACCGGTGCAGGTGGCGAGGCATCTCACGAGTGTCTACGTGCTGACATCGATGGCTGCAGGGACCTGGATTTGGAAGACTTTGCATACTTCCATGACGTGTTGGAGGGACCGTAGCCCGGCGAGGGTCGTAGCCTGCATCCCGCATTGCGGTTAGGGGCTCAAATGATACCGCAGGCACTCCCGACGATCCCGCACCTCTTGCGGCGCAAGCCATACCTGCCACCAACGATCCCTTTGGCCCCCTAGCTCCGACAGCAGATCTGCATCCGTGCGATTGCTCTTGGCCATCCATCGTGCGTCCCGCCAAGCCGCCACCTTGCGGCTGCTGGCCAGCAGGGGCTCAAGCCCCGCCTGTTCCAGTTCCTCGCACATCCAACCCCAGCCGAAGCTCGATTCGAGAATCACCGGTATCCCTCCTGGCCAGTCCTCCAAGCACATCTGAAGCCGTGTGCGATCCCCGTGCTCCACGCGTTGTCTCCAGACGACCTTGCCAGCGGCATTTCGAGCCGTGGCCTTGCTGAACTTCCGGTGCGTGTCGACTCCAATCTGAGCGACTTCCTGTCTCGTTTTCATGGCTGTTTCCGTTACAATGCCTCGGAACGGCCGGCCATCATACCACCCGGCCTGAGACAGCCTTATGATGTTATGTTGCACTAGGCCGCCCACCTGGAAGCCTGAGGGCCGGGCCCTGCGCTCCGTTCGTGCTCCGTCCGACTCTCAGGCTTATGATGTACTGGTTATCTGGCGGATAGGCCGGTGGGGCTAGATATTCCCCATCGGGGATTACGACGCATTAGCTTCCCGGATCATGGGGGGTGTCCGCCCGAGACTGACGCCTTATGCTCTATGGGTATAAGGGGATAACCGCTGTGACACGCGTACCCTCACCAGGAGCGCTCGAGATATCAACCTTGCCTCCGTGAGCCTCCGCGATCATGCGACATATGGAAAGACCCAGCCCGGCGCCCCCGTGTTTCGCGGAACGGGCGCGGTCGGCGCGGTAGAATCGGTCGAAGATGCGCGACAGATGTTCGGCAGGGATACCGACTCCCGTGTCACCCACGCTGAGGCAAGCCATGCCGTTAGCCTGTACCAGAGAGACCGTCACTTGATCGCCTGCCTCCGTGTACCTGATGGCGTTATCGATCAGGTTCCCGACAAGCTGGCGCAGGCGGGTGCCGTCAGCCTTAAGCTGGATACCTGCCGGATGGCTGAACGTCAGATCGACCCCACATTCCTGTGCCAACGGGGTGTACAAGTCGACCACATCCTGCACGGCTGAATCGAACCGGACAGGTTCGCAATGGAGGATCTGATCACCGGCGTCAGCACGTGTGAGGAGCAGAAGGTCTTCCGCGACTCTTGCGAGACGATCGTAATGTTCGATGCTCTCCTCGATCACCTGTCGGAGTTCCTTCGCGGAACGAGGGCGGGTTAGGGCCAATTCAGCACTGCCTCTCAATGCTGCAAGCGGTGAACGTAGCTCGTGCGAGGCATCCGCAGTGAACTGTTGCACTTGCCTGACGTGATGCTCAATGCGTTCCAGCATGTTGTTCAGCGTCCTCGCCAACTGGTCCAGTTCATCGTCGGTGTCCGCCAAGGGGATCCGCTCTGTGAGGCTATCGGCGCCAATCCGTCGCGCCGTTTCGGTTACCGTCTGCATGGGCCGCAGACTCCGCCTGGCAAGAAACCTCCCGGCTCCCACTGCGAGGAGGACCGCAATGACCATGCCAATCGCGCAAACCCGACGGAAGAGCGCGAGTGAAGTGGCCATGCGGTCAAGCAGATAGCCAGCCTGGGCCGTGCACGTTCGACCGTCCGCCGTCTTGACCCGGAGGCTGCACAGGCGAAACGCATGCGAATGGTCGGCCAGCTGAACAGTCTCGTAGTGAACATAATGGTTCTCTCGGTCCCAGCCGGCGGGCGCGGTCCACAAGCCCGCAACCGGGTCCTTGGGGTCGCTGCCGACAATTAGGTTGCCGGCCTCATCGAACAGGCGGAAGGCTAGGTCTCGTCGCGTTCGCGCTCCCAACTCGTGTCGAATCGTTTGTTCAAGGTCTGCGTCATCGTTCGGGTGCGCGTTGACCGTTACCATGAACTCGTACACTTCGCCTTCGAGGAACCTGTCCACCTCACCGCGCAGGGCATAGAACATGCCCACGTACAAGGTGCCGCACAGCAGCACGCAAATGCAGAGCATGACGCCTGCGCTCCAGAGCGTCAGGCGTGCCCCGATCGTCCTGAACGCCCTTCTACGGCTTGTCGTGTCGGAGGACATACCCAACTCCACGAATGGTGTGGATCAAGGGGGGGTGGAACCCGGTATCAACCTTCTTCCGTAGGCGGTTTATGTGGACGTCGACCACGTTGGTCATCGGGTCCTGGTTCATGTCCCAAACATGCTCCAGGATCATCGTTCGCGACAGAACTTGGCCGGCGTTTCGCGCCAGATACTCCAGGAGCGCGTACTCATTTGGTGACAGGTCGATGCGCCGTTGACCGCGATGGACGTTCCGCGCGAGCACGTCCACAGTCAGATCCGCCACGACGATCGGATTCGCGGTCACCACCTGTCCTCGGCGCAGTAGAGCGCGGATGCGGGCATGCAGCTCGGCGAAGCTGAATGGCTTGGTGAGATAGTCATCAGCACCAAGGTCCAGACCCTTGACACGATCGTCCACGGCATCCCGTGCGGTCAAGCAGATCACAGGGGTCCGCACACCGCCGGACCGAAGCTCGTGCAAAACCGTGAAACCATCCTTTCCTGGCAGCATGAGATCGAGCACGATGGCATCGTATTCGCTCGAGCACGCCAGGCGGAGGCCGTCGGTGCCGTTGTCCGACAGGTCCACAGCATACGAAGCCTCTCGCAGGCCTTTTTTCACGAAGCCGGCGACGCCCGGCTCGTCCTCGATCACCAGGATGCGCATCCTGCAGCCTCCAGCTCAACGCCCCGAGGCGGTGCCACGGCGTTAGTTGCTGAAGGGCAACTCTAGCCCGGTGGCGGCCGCCGGGCAACCTACCGACCTCGCTTCCCGGCGCCTGTCTCATCCAGCTAGCGGGAATGCCCCGGGCGAAGATTACAGGATTGTAATCATCCTGTAATTGTGATGCTGCACATGGTTGGCTAGAATGTTCGCCGCTTGCCCGATGGTGCGGTGTTGGGGCAAGCGGACGCACGATCAACATACAGTTCCCGGGGCGCGTGGTGTGTGCCGGGAAAGCAAGTTCCGATTGCCGGCATTGTCCAGGCGCAGGGCGATGCGGCAAGACGATGGTTCATTGGTCCTAAAAGACAAGGAGATCTGACATGGGTTCCAGCTGGTTATGGATTGTTCTTGCTGGTTTGGCGGCGTTTTTCCTCTTCTTCAGCCCGACAACGACATTGCTGTAGGTTCGTGCAGCACGTTCACTGTGTCGTGAACCGGCTGTCCGGCGTGAGTCGGTGCGGGGCGAAGATTAGAGGATTGTAGTCTTGTTGTAACCGTGCTGTTAGACGCCGCCTGTACAGCCGCGGATCGCGCGGTGATGGTGTGGTCAGGCGCGATCGAACACAGAAGTAGTATCGTAACAGGTTGGATCCTTCGGGAATCAATCAGCGTACACGAGTTGCGTGTATGGACATGAGAGCAGTTCTTCTGGGTGTGGGCGCGGCCGTAGCCGTGCTTCTTGTTCTGGCACAGCTGTGGCTGGAGTCCAAGCCCAAGGATCCGCCAGAAAGGCGGCGCTGATTCAATATTTACGTGGAGTGACTGCGTTCGGACAAAGAGGACATTACAGTATTATCATGTTTCTGCAATCGCCGCGTCACGTTCGATGTGTATGATATGCTGAGTTACCCGGCGGCGCGGCTGGGTAGCAAGAATCGCTAATCGAAATCGAAAGGTAAAAGTTATGCGGTTACCAAGTTCAGTGAAGTCGTTGACAGCGGGCCTCGTCGTTGTTTTCTTGGGGAGCGCTTTAGCCTCTGCACAACCATCGGATGATGGGTCTGGCGCGGACCCTGTCGCGGAACGTCAGTCGATGGATTCCTTCACTTCGCTCGAGGACGGTCAACCGGGCGACCCGGGGGCATTGGAGCTTCAGCTCGACTTTGGTTGGAGTACGATGTCCGATGAATCTGATGCGATCACTTGGGAAACGGAACTCAAATACACCGGGGAAGGTAGCGAATTCCTTCAAAACATGAAGCTGTCGCTAACGGTTCCGTTCGAATTGGGCAATGGTGGGATTGACGGCAATGGCGATACAGAGTTTGCCTGGCAACAGCGATGGGTTGCGGAGGATGGCGGCATGCCGACCCTTGCAACAATCTTTTCGATGCGCGCTCCCACCGGGTATCAATCGTCCGGTGTCGATGGCACATTCACCGGTATCGTCGCGAAGGATTGCGGACCGGGTACGTTCTTCCTCAACGGCTGGGTAACGTCCGCCAACGGCGACAATCTTGAAGATCGCCGCGATTTCCAATGGGGCGGACGGATAGCGTATCTATACTGTTTCGCTGAGGATGCGGCGTTGACCATTGACTATGTCAACCAGACGAGCGAGGAGCATGGTGAATCGAACATGAATCTGATGGAGTTTGGGGCTCAGTTTCAGATCAACGATAAACTGATTATTGGCCCCGGTATTCTTGTCGGTCTGGATGGCAAGGAGTCGACGCCCGATTTTGGTGCCGGAATCCGGGTCACTTACAGCTTCTAAGGTCGTGCGGGGACGGTAAGAGAGTCGGTAATTACGAGGTGAAAGAGGGCGCTGTGCGCAGCGCACGTGATCGTTTGTTCCTCTGCTACCGAAATCGAAAGACCATGTGGCGGTGTAAGCGCTTTACATCGTCATCCGTGATCGGTGTGTCACGATGCGGCACCGTAAGATAGTCCTGCTAGAGATACAAGTCATCTGTTCGATACAGTTCGCCGGCTGCGTTACTGTTGATCCTCGACCCGACTTCGACCGTGCCGAACAGATGGCTGTTGTGAGGACCGGGGTCGACCGGGTGTACAATCCCGAAACCCTGTCTACCGTTGAAGATGCAATAGCGACGCTTCTGACCGATGGATTAACGACGAACGAGGCCGTCCAGGTCGCGTTGCTCAACAATCGACGTTTCCAGGCTCTTTTCCAAGAAATCGGTGTATCAAGGGCGGATGTGGTTCAGTCGAGGTTGCTGTCGAACCCGTCGGTCGGATTGAGCACACGTTTCCCGGAGGGTGGCGGGCGATCCAATCTCTCGCTCTCCTTCGCGCAGCAACTCGTCGATTTGTGGCAGATCCCGGTGCGTAAACGAATCGCTGAAGCAGACCTCGAGCGGACGATTCTGAATGTCGTACATCAAGCGAGCGACCTTGCGGCGGAAGTAAAACACAAATGCTACGACTTGATCGCATTCGGGCAGATGGAGGAGATCGCTGGAGAGACGCTGGCGCTTGCCGAGAGATCATTGAAGCTGGCCCAAGACCGGTTTGACGCGGGCGACGTAGGACAAGTCGACATCAATCTCGCGCGGGCAGCCATGTTGGACGTGCAATCCCAGTCAATGGCGATTCAGCGGGATCGTCGCATTGCCCAGACCACGCTTGCGCAAATACTCGGTCTCGCAAGGTGGCGCGACCCGTGGACGCTTGACGATTCCCTGCCGCAGCTCGCCTTTCCGATCGACGAAGGCGACTCGCTTCTACTGTTTGCGATGAGCGAACGGCTCGACGCCCGCGCCGCCGCCATGAAGGTGCGCGGCGCCGAGGACGAAGTCAAGCGGCAGTATCTAAGCATCTTTCCGAATGTCACGCTTGGCGTAGAGGCGGAGCGCACGGAGCGGCAAGCGCTTCCGAGCCGAAACATCCTGGCGGATTCGGCACGAGCATCCGTAGCCAACGGGCGACTGACCGCGCCCAGCATACAATCTCGAGGTGAACGGAAACTGGAGCGGCGTCAGATCATCGACTCACTCCTCGGGCCGACGCTTGACATCACGCTGCCGATCTGGGATCAGAACCAGGCTCAGATTGCCAAAGCTCGGTTCCAGGCTGTACAGGCACGCAAGGAATACGAGGAAATCCTGGATGGCGTCGCGCGGGACATCGAAGAGGCGTTGATCGTCGCCGAGAGTGCCGCGGAACTTGTACAGTTCTTCGAACAACACGTACTTCCCAACGCCCGGGCGAATGTAGAGGCTACCCAGCGGGCGTATCACGCCGGACAGCAGGGAATCATAGCCCTGATTGACGCCCAAAGGAACTTGATCGCCCAACGAGAAGCTCATGTGGGCGCCCGGCGCGATTACGCTGTAGCCCTGGCGGATCTACACCGCTCCGCGGGTGGACGGCTGCCATCCGAAGTGAATGACGAACCGAACACGACAGCACGCGAGGAGGCGCAGACAGCAACACCGTGATGAGCAGAAAGACACACAGGATATTGATCCGATTCTCGGTGGCGCTCGGCTTCATGCTTCTCTTGGGCGCGTGCGATATCATGCCTGACTCAGGCGGAGGCATACCGGCCGGTTTCTGGTCCTCCTCGGATGAACTGGTCACATTCGTGCAGGATTTCGCGAGAGAAGCGATGGCAGCTTTGTTGTACTGAAGCGCACACGGAACCATGACCGCGAGTAGCCCAACGAATCCCGAGTCGCTATCATCGAACGCTTCTGCCGATGGTCCGCTTGGGTTGAAGCGGGACGGGTTCTACGTTCGCCATTGCAAGGGCATCCTCTTTGTCTCGCTGGTCATGTGCCTGGCGGGCGCATACGCCGCCTACCGGATGCCGTCCTCGGTGTTTCCTCAGACGGATTTCCCACGTGTCGTCATTCTTGTTGACAGCGGCGTCATGCCGGCAGATGACATGATGGCAACAATCACGCGGCCCATCGAGGAATCGATGAAGGACATCCCCGGCGCCATCAATATACGTTCAGCGACGGGGCGCGGTTCGGCCGAAATCAACGTGTTCTTCACCTGGCGAACGGACATGGTTCAGGCGGAGCTGTATGTCCTGAGCCGTCTTTCACAGATCCGCTCCATACTTCCCGCCACCGCCGAAACAGCGGTCCACCGGCTGACATTCTCGGCGTTCCCGATGATCGGAATCAGCCTGACCAGCAAGACGCGCAGCATGACAGACCTTTGGGAAACCGCGCGATATGAAATCAAACCTCGCTTCTTGCGGATCGCGGGCGTAGCCCGGGTTGGGCTGGTCGGCGGCGACGTTCCGGAATTTCATGTGCTGGTCGATCCCGTTAAGCTGGACGCCTACCACATGACACTCCAGCAGGTCAGCGACGCCCTGGCTAAGACGAATACGTTCACCTCGGCTGGCATGCATGAGGAGAATCATCAACTTTATCTGGCCCTCGTCGATGGTCGTGTCGCGAATAGTGGCGAGATCGGGGAAGTCGTCATTGCCTGGGAGAGAGGATCCCCCGTTCGCGTTCAAGATGTTGCGTCCGTGCGGCCGGGCGCCGCCCCCCGATTCAACATCGTTACCGCCGACGGCGTGGACGCCGTCCTGCTAAACGTCTATGCGCAACCGGACGGCAACGCGTTGGGTATCGCGCGCGACCTCAAACAGGAATTATCTGCGCTCCGGGCTGAGCTCCCGCGGGATATGCACTTGGCCTTTTTCTACGACCAGTCACTCTTTGTACGAGAGGGAGTCGGAAGCGTCTGGGAAAGTATCATCATCGGGCTGCTTCTGTCGGTCCTCGTACTTTTTGCCTTTCTCAGGACGGCAAGCACCACGTTCGTTGCTGCGACCGCCGTTCCGGTTACCATTCTCGTCACGCTGGTCGGAATGCGTTTTTTCCATATGAGTTTTAACCTGATGACCCTCGGCGGGATTGCCGCCGCAATCGGCATGGTGATCGACGATGCGATTGTAGTTGTGGAGGCTATTCACGCTAAGGTCTGCGCCGGGCACGTACCGCGCCGTGCTGCATCATTGGCAGTCCGGGAGGTAGGGATGCCGCTCGTCGGCAGCACACTGACGCCGGTCGTGGTCTTCATCCCGCTCACATACCTCGATGGCGTGCCCGGCGTATTCTTCCGCACCCTGGCCTTGACCATGGTCGTGGCTCTGCTTACCTCGCTGCTACTGGCCGTCACCCTAACCCCGACTCTCGGAAGCATGCTGATCCATCGCCAACGGGGCCGAATTCAAGACGAACTCGAGCAAGGCGGGCCGGTCATGCGAAGACTCATCGGGACTTATGAATGGATGGCTCGCCGTGCCCTGGGTCATCTTGGGCTGTCGGCTGCCTGCATCGCCGCCGTCATCGCCGCTAGCGTTCTCCTTTATTCCCGGCTTGAGACGGATTTTCTCCCGGCACAGGACGAGGGGGCATTCGTCCTCGACTATTTCTCCCGGCCGGGAACAAGTCTGGCCGAGACGGATCGTATGTTACGCCACGTGGAGCAGATTCTGAACGATACTCCCGAGGTGGAGAGCTATTCACGTCGAACCGGCGCTCGTCTGGCGCTCGCAATTGCCGAGCCGAATACGGGTGACTTCCTGGTCAAGCTGCGCCCGAAACGGACGAGAGACACCGAGGAGGTCATCGACGAACTGCGCGAGAAGATTACCGCGGCTGAACCGGCGCTCAACACGGAGTTTCCGGGCGTGCTCAGCGATTTGATCGGGGACTTGACCTGGTCGCCGGACCCGATCGAAATCAAGATCTTCACCTCTGACACCGACAAACTGAAGCGGCTCGCCGGTCAGATTGCGGAAACGATCGAGACCATCCCCGGCGTCGTGGATGTAAACGACGGGCTCGTCGTAGCTGGCCCCTCACTTAGTTTCCGCGTTCGTCCATCGGATGCCGCGCGCGTCGGCCTCAACACCGACGAAATCGGCTCCACGTTGCGCACGGCGCTGCTGGGTGCCAATACCTCGTACGTACTGGAGGGTGACCGCACGCGCGGCGTGCGCGTCCTGCTGGCGGCCGACCGCAGAACGCGGGAAGCAGATATCATCGATCTGCCTTTGCGGGCGATCCAAGGATCGCGCGTGACGCTCGACGAAGTCACTCACGTTCGGCACCGCCCCGGTTTGCTCGAGCGCCACCGTGAGGACCTTCGAGAGCTGATTGCCGTGTCCGGTCGACTGGCGGGGCGCGACCTCGGCAGTGGAATTGCCGCCATTAAAAAGAAACTATCGGAAACGGTGGCGATACCTCCGGACGTCTCGATCGAATACGGAGGCTTGTATCAACAGCAGCAAGAGTCGTTTCGGAACCTTACTTTGGTCCTGATCATGGCCATTCTGTTCGTCTATGGTGTGCTTCTTCTGGAGTTCCGATCCGTGCTGTACCCACTGGCGATCGTGATTGGCGCCGTACTCGCACTTTTCGGCGTGATCGCGGCTCTGTGGATGACCGGAACATCGCTCAACATTGTCTCTTTTCTTGGCGCGATCATCGGTGTTGGCCTGGTCGCCAAGAACGGCATCCTCATGTTGGACTTCGTGGACCACCTTCGAGCCCGCGGCCTGTCTCTCGTTGAATCGCTTGTCCAATCGGGTCGTCGGCGTCTTCGTCCGGTGCTCATGACCACGTTGACGGCTTCTCTTGGGCTACTGCCACTGGCATTCGGTGTTGGTGCCGGGGCGGACATGCTCAGACCGCTCGCGATCGCGGTCATCGGCGGACTTTGTATCTCGTTGCTTCTTTCGCTCGTTGCAACACCAGTGTGCTACTACTTAATGATGCGCCTGTTCCGCCTTGACGGGCGCGCCACCTATGAGACGTCAGTCATGGGCATATCCGTAACGCGGAAGGATGGATCGCATGATGAAGAGTGAATACTTGTCGCCGGGCCGATTCCGGCGTGGTCCATTCCTTGATCGATGGTTCTTACGTCGCCACTTTTCCATGATTGGTCTTCTCATCATCGTTGGTTGTGTTTCCGAGCACTCGACCGAAAGTGACGGGGAGTCTGCCCCCGAAACGCCGGTGCCCGTACGCGTCGCCGAGGCGCAGATCAGAACACTCCACCCGTCGGTCGATCTGGTCGGGACGTTGGTGGCCATACCCGAGCGTACCGCCCTGATCGCCGCCCAGGGTGAAGGTCAGATCCAGCAGGTAGCGGTTGTCGAAGGTGATGCCGTCAAGAGCGGTCAAACACTCATTCAATTGGACTCACGCCAGGCCGAAGCCGAAGTGAAACGCGCCGAAGGAGTGGTCGGCCAACAACAGGCGATCCTTGATCGCCTGAAACACGGCTACCTTCCGCAGGAAATCGAGATGGCCCGACAGGCGGCATGCAAGGCGAAGGCTGAATTAGAGGCGTTGCGCATGCGTGTCGAAGCCTCAGCGAAGCTTCATGAGAACAGCGAGATGTCCGACGTGAAATTCGCCGGATTGCAGTCCGTCCTCCACAGCGCCGAAGCCGACTACGCTTCTGCCGGCGCCAAACTGGCTCTTCTGCAAGCGGGACCGCGTCCGGAAGAGATCGCCGAGGCTGAATCACAGCTCGCGGTGGCACAGGCCGACCTGGCTCGTGCCCGTTTATCGCTTGCCTTCTGCGACGCTAAGAGTCCCATCGACGGCGTGGTCACGAGACTCACGGCCCTGCAGGGCATGAACGTTGTCCCGGCGGATCAGCTCGCGACCGTCGTAGACCTATCCGAACTGTTCGTTCGTCTGCGCGTGCCGAGCAGTCACCTGTCGAGCGTAAAGCCGGGCGCAAAGGTCGAAGTGAACGTTGCCGCCCTCGATGGCGGAAGTGTTACCGGCCGCATCGCCCGCCTCGGCGGGGAGGCGGATCCAAACACGGGTGACGTTGATGCCTTCGCCGTTATCCCGAATCCCAGCGGGCATCTCAGACCCAGTCTTGGCTGTCGTGCGCGGGTCTGGCTGCCGCAGATAGATCAAGCCCTCGCCATACCGGTCTCGGCGCTTGCAGACCACGAGGGAAGGTCTGTCGTAAGCGTAGTCCGCGATGATCAAGCCTTTGAAGTTGAGGTGGTCGTTGGTGTAGAAACTCGCGGGCATGCACAGATCATCAGCGGGCTTTCACGCGGCGATGTTGTAATCACAGAGGGAGGCTACGGGTTGCCGGATGGTTGTCCCGTGCGGATACAATCGGAATAGCCTTTTCGGGTTATGAAGGAACCCACGTGACAAGATGATACATCGTCGTTCCTGTATAGTTTGGATTGCCGGCCCATTGCAGTGCACGTTTCCCTCGATCGTGAGTGAGCACATCTATTGCTACCGTTGGGGCGAATGAACGGGACTGGCTGAGTTGTCCGGGATCGTGCACAAAAGTGTGATTCAGCATAATGCAGTGCTGACGCCAGAAACGAGCGTGTGCTGGGGCTCGGGGCGGACAATTACAGTATTGTCATCTTACCGTAACCTTACTGTTATGCGCCGTCGCTACAATCGTCCGCACCCTTGGGATGGCGCGATCAGGGGCAAGGGTGAAGGGAAGCCAACCGATTCGAAAGTCTCTGCTCATAGACCAGAGCGACAGGCGAAAGTCAACGACGCAGCGGATCAGCCGAACACCACGTTGTTTTCTTTGACACGGGATTCTTTCTCGGCAAGCAGTATCGCAGGTGCCGGCAGGAAACATCGATTTCAGTAACGACATGAGGAAGAGACAGGATGCTTGATGCCCAGCATGAAAAGGCTGACGCCCGCCATCAAGTGGGCGAGATGGAGATACCACTCGCATCCGCCGAGAAAGATGCAGACCTCGCAGTATTCGCTGTAAGAGTGCGCAATCGACCGTGGGCGTTTACAGTCGTTCGTTTCATCAAGAAAGCGCGCACGAGAGTCGCGTTCATCCTCGCGGCCTGGTGCTTGGGCGAGGGCCTGTACTTCCGGGAACGTCCGTTCTCCTTGACTAGACTCAACGTGTGGGTCGTGATCGGGTTGATACTTATCGCAGGCGGGCTGTCCTTCCGCCTCGCCGCTCTCGGATGCATCCGAAAGAGGGAGCACCTGGCAATGGACGGCGTCTATTCATTGTGCAGGCACCCGTTGTACCTGGGATCGGTCCTTCTCGCGTACGGTTTCTGCACGTTGCTGGCTGACGTCGAGAACTTCGTGCTGGCGACGGTGTATTTCGTCGTATTTTACCCGCTGACGATCCTCTGGGAGGAGATACGGCTGGGGACGCTGTACGGTGAAGCGCACCGCCGGTACTGCGCTCGGACCCCCATGCTGCTCCCGTTGGGGGCTTTTCGAGCGGGCGCGTTCACGTGGCAGGCCGCCATGTCCCGCGGGGGAACACCGCTGCTGGCCGCCGTGCTGATTGTTCTTACAAGCGTGCAAGTGATGGCTACACTCATGTAGCCCGGAAGTCAAGCCATGACGCCGACACGTTTGATCTCGGCTCCGAGAACCACGGATACCGTGAATACGCGGGTAAGAGACAGGAGAACAACGAAACGCATCGCAGTCGTGGTCGTGATTGTTCTGGCTTGTGCCGGCATCGGTCTGGCTCTGTATGCGAATCGCTGGAAGATCTGGCCAAAGCGGTTTGCCGTGGTCGAGCCGGGTTGGCTGTAACGCGGCGGGCAGGTGGATGCTCGCCTGATAGACGGGTTGGCCGAGACGTACAAAATCGAGGGGATTCTGTCGCTGACGTGGTTGAGGCCGAACAAGCCGGACGAATTGGCTTAGCTGGATCTGGTCCATAGAAGGGATCTGGAATTCGAGATGATCCCGATGCCGGGTGACGGTATTGCGGATTTCGAGAAGCTCGACCAGGCCGCCGACTGGATTGAAGATCACCGCGGGCATCCTGTGTTCGTCCACTGTGCCGCCGGCGTGAATCGAACCGGCGCGGTCATCGCGGCATACCGAGTGAAACATTGCGGCTGGTCGCTGCATGAGGCGTTGGCCGAGGCGAAGCGATGCGGTATGCGGGATCGATATGGTAAGTTGCGGGAACACCTGATCAGGTACTATAAGTAACATCTACCGTTTGGCATCCGTTTAGGTCACACAATCGACACCGGGTGAGCCGATCGAGGGTCGTCCACTAATGCCTGATTCAACAAGGCACGCCTCCAATCCGATTGACCGGCCTAGCGCGCAGTCTCCGGCGCAGACGGAGATTCGCGGCATTACGCCCGACGTTCACAGCAGACTCGCCCTTCCCGCCTTGATGGTCCTTTCGGCGTTGACCTGCTTCGTTGGTCTGCGCAACGGACCGCCCCTGGGCGACCACGAATCCATCAACGCGCTGGCCTCGCGTCATTCAATCGAGTCAGGCGAGTGGCTCATTCCGAACGTCAGTGGCACACCGCGTATACGCAAGACACCGCTGGGCATCTGGCTGATCGGCACCGCGTCGGTGCTCACGGGGCATCCGGAGGGCGCACCGCCGGTGACGGATTTGTCAGCCAGAATCCCGTCGGCGATTGCCGGTTTCGCCAATGTCCTGGCAGTCTTCTGGCTTGGCTCGATGCTGTACGGGTATCGTGGCGGGCTTGTCGCGGGCTTCATCTGCGCAGGGTGCGCGGCAACGGTCTTCTTCTCGCATAACGCGCAAGTCGACATGGTGCTGACGATGTTTACTACGTTGGCGTTCGCCTGTTTCTGGCGCGGCGCGATGCACTCACAGCCAAGCCGGTGGTTCATGGCCGCTTTCTACCTGTCGTTCGCCTTGGCTATGTTGGCAAAAGCACCACTTCCGCTGGCGATCGTCGGCTTGTCTCTGGCCGTCTACTGGTTCATCACCGTGCCCATTCTTGCAGCCGGCCAACACGCGGAACGACACTACGGAGCACTCGCGCGCCGGTGGGTTGTTGGGTGCCAAGCGCAAGTCAGTCGACTCCGGACGCTGTGGTTGGTTCCCGGCATCCTTATCTTCGCCATCCTGGTCGGTGCCTGGCCGGCGTACGTCTACGCGCATGTCGACAACGCCCTCGCCCTGTGGCGGATCGAGTACCTCACTCGCTTCACGGGCGAGCTGAGCAGCCGGGCGCACCCGGCATGGTACTACATCCCGATGATCTTCGGGCTGACCATACCGTTCATGGCTTCGATTCCGGAAGCGGTAGCGTCACCGTTCGTGGCTCGGTACAAAGCGCAGCGTCACGGATTGTCATTCGTGTTCACTTGGGCGGTGGTCGGAACGTGTTTTCTCAGCACGGCGGCATTCAAACGCCCTCACTATCTGCTCTCCGTCTTCCCGGCCTTCTGCCTTCTGCTGGCACCGGTAATCGACCGTTTCTTCTTTGGGGCGATCCCGGCGATGACTCGCCTGGGCCGGGTGATGTGCTACGGTCTTCCGGTGTTACTCGCTATCGTCGGGATCGTCGGCGGTGTGGTCCTTCAGCGACAGTACCCTGGACTGTTTCAGCCTTTTGTGTTTGCCTACTCGGGAGCGTTTCTGGTGTGGACCGCCGCGTCCTTGGCGTATGCCAGGAACCGGCGGCTGGCGTCATTCGTGCTGTTGAACCTGGGCGTTCCGATCCTGCTGCTCGTCATGTGGCCGGCCGCGGCGGAAGGTCTGGGTTCCAATGCCGAAGCCCAGGCGCTCATTACAGCATTGCGCGGGCACGGAATCAGCCCGGATGACGAACTCATCTGGGCCGACAAAAGGCCGAACGCATCGATCGAGTTCTATTCGGATCAAAAGATCCGACGACTCATCGACGTCAACGAGATGGCCGGACTCCGAAGCGGGCGGCGATCCGTCTCGGGTGACGTTTTTCAGGAGGTCGCCCGGCGCGTCAGAGAACGACTTCGTCAAGATCAGCCTGTGTACCTCGTTCTGCGGGCCAAGTACTTTGAGTTGCTGTCGCGGCAGCAGGACTTGTCCACGCGAGTGCTGTTTCACCTCGAGGGTTTTCATGAGAATGCGGAAGATGATCTGGTCGTGTTCACGCAGGGCGGGGCGTAGGCGTGGAACGCAATGCAGCCTGGCCCGGGCGTGGCGGACACCATCTCTCCTCTGCCGCAGCAGGGGAGGTACCTTAGCGAGCGAGAGTGCACCCCTGTGATGACACCCAGCGCTGAATCGACTGACGCTTCCACTCCCCAAGGGAAGAAGCTCCGGCGTCTTCTCTCCCAGACGCTCAAGGTGGGTGTGGCAGCCTTGGTAGTCTGGGCACTGGGGCGGCATGTCGTGGCGTTGATCATGGAGTGGTCCGGGCAGGAGACGAGCCTACGCGGGCTTTCCCTGAACTTCGGCTGGATAGGGGTGGCCGTCACCACGTTTCTGTGCGGCCAGCTTTGCTTCGCCGCGTTCTGGGGCCGGTTGTTGAAGTGCTGCGGCGTGATCGCATCGCCGATGGAAACGCTTAGAGCCTACTGCGTTGGCACCCTCGGCAAGTATGTTCCCGGGAAGGCCCTCGTTGTGCTAGTGCGCACGGGGCTTCTGCCAGGCGGCCCCGTCAGCAGTCTGTCCGTCGGACTGACGGTGGTTTACGAAACGCTGACGATGATGGCCGTTGGCGGCGCAGTCGCGAGTGTGTGCCTCTTGATCGTACAGCCGGAGCAGTGGTTGTTCTGGTCGGGTGCCGCAGCTACGGCGTGCGGATTGACAGCCTGCCTGCACCCCGCCCTATTTGGTCGCCTTGCCAAGTTTGCCGCCCTTCCATTCAAGGAAGCAAGGAACGACTTTTCAGCGAAGGCGTGCTGTGCCACGTTCTGGCGCTGGAGCATGCTCCCAGCCGGCGGTTGGGTGCTTCTGGGGGCAAGTTCCTGGGGAGTCGCACGGGCGATCGGTATCGAATGCTCCTCGGCTGACGACTTCCTGTTTCTAACGGGGACGGCTGCCATGGCCACCGCCGTCGGATTCCTGGTTTTGTTCATGCCGGCCGGCCTAGGCGTACGTGAGCTTGTCATCATCCATCTGCTCGCACCGCGCTACGGGCTGTCCGAGGTTGTGCTGGCGTCGCTTCTGTTGCGAACGATTTGGACCTTGGCGGAGGTGCTGTTGGGGGGAGTTCTGTACGGCGTCC
>Ga0307432_1001229_pt1 | contig 16084 bp, 13 predicted proteins | sample SalMarWE160150MG_FD_202158 | JGI IMG/M metagenome (GOLD analysis project Ga0307432, IMG submission 202158) | Salt marsh sediment microbial communities from the Plum Island Ecosystem LTER, Massachusetts, United States - WE1603-150 | ecosystem: Environmental > Aquatic > Marine > Intertidal zone >...
GGTGTTATTTTCAGTGTGAAGCCGCATCATGATATTCAATGGATAAACAGCGTTTTCCAGATTGGATATCCAGATGTCCATTTGCTGATTATCCGCAGTGAAATTCGATGTCAGCACATTTCCAGCGGCATCCACAACTGACAATCCACTGATCCGAATTGCCGGCGCACCTTTGCTGTCGAGAATGATCAGATCATCACCGCTGGCTGCGGCTTGCATCTCGCCAGAAGTATTGTAATGCAAGCTGGCTTGGCTGCCTTGCGCCTGGGATTCTATCAACACCTGGTAACCAATCCCGTCCGGCTGATTAATGATTGTCTCGGTCAACCCGCTGCTTTGACGACGAACTTCATCAGCGTTTTCATGCAGCATTGACCCAGAAATTTCTGTGCCGTCCCAGGAAAAAAGTGACAGAGTTAACTCCTCCTGGCTTTGGAATGTCATTCCCGTGTCGCTTATCAGAATCCCCAGATCCATTGCCGGATTCGGCGCTCGATATCCCATTGAATATGCGGTTTCATACCGGGTGAAATAATATTGGGCAGCAGAAATCTGTGCCTGTATGGATTCCCATCCAAGCTTGGTGATGCCTTCCGCAGATAAATTAGCAGGCACATCCGCCGTTGAAACTGCGGATGCGCGATCAACTGCGAAGGGGAGACCGATCAGGTCATTCATAATTACAACAATCAGTAATAAAACGGCGGTTTTAAGTAAACTATGCTTATTCATAGTCGCTCCTGTTTTTAAGTCGGTTGTGATTTCAACGATGATTTGTTTTTTCCCCAATGTGCATGAAACTTGATTTTCCTTAACAATAAAATTATTAAATGATTAAGATTATCAACAGTTTACATTAATATATTTTAAAATACAATATGATAAAATCAGAAAATTTTTCTATTACGTTGACCCCCTTTTTGTTCTATGGTATTCTGCTGATGATGACCCTGAAAGCGAAAGCCCTAGCACATCCCAACATCGCCTTCATTAAATACTGGGGGATGGAAGATGAAGCTCGACGCATCCCGGCCAATGATTCCATTTCGATGAATCTGGGCTGCCTTTCCACCCGCACCACCGTCACCTTTGACACTCAGTTAAAAGAAGATACCCTGACCCTGAACGGGGAACCCGTTACAGGTGAGGGCTTGCTGCGCGTTCAGCGTTTCTTGGACCGTATCAGGACTCTGGCGGGGAAGAAAGTTTTTGCCTATGTGGAAAGCGAGAACAACTTCCCCATCGGCGCGGGGCTGGCTTCCTCCGCATCGGGGTTTGCCGCGCTGACCTTGGCGGGGACAGCAGCCCTGGGTTTGGAATTCTCCGAACGGGAGCTTTCCAGTTTGGCGCGTTTTGGCTCCGGCTCCGCCTGCCGCTCCATCCCTGGCGGCTTTGTGGAATGGCGCACGGACCCCCTGACGGGCGAATCATACGCCGAATCCCTCGCCCCCGCCGACCACTGGGACCTGGTGGACTGCGTTGCTATCCTCAGCGACGAGCATAAACCGGTAGGCTCGGAAGCCGGCATGCGCCTGGCTGGGTCCAGCCCTCTGCAGGAAGCCCGCGTTTTGGATGCGGAACGCCGCCTTGATCTCTGCCGGGGGGCGATCCTCGGCCGGGACTTTGAGACGCTGGCAAAGGTCACCGAGCTGGACAGCAACATGATGCACGCCGTGATGATGACGGCTGACCCGCCGCTGTTCTATTGGCTCCCCGGGTCCCTGGCGCTGATGAAGGCCGTCAAGCGCTGGCAGAAGGAGGGGCTGCCCGTCACCACTACGCTGGACGCGGGCCCAAACGTGCACGTGATCTGCACCAAGGATGCGGTTGAGGGTGTTTTCGAAAGACTTCGCGCATTCCCCGGGGTGAAGGATGTGCTGCGTGGGATTCCCGCCGGCCCTGCCCGACTCCTCTCCCCCGATTCGCAAGAATAAAGCGCGCGGGTATAATTATTCCCTGACACCAGAACTTCATTCCTGCTTCTAATAAACGCAGGTTAAAGAGGAAAAATATTTATGAGCGTGATTTGGTTAATCTTACAGGTTGTATTTATCATTGGCTTGCTGATCTTCTTTCACGAGTTGGGACACTTTCTTGCCGCGCGGGCGGTCGGTGTTCCGGTGGAGGAGTTCGGCTTCGGCTATCCGCCGCGGTTGGCGAAGATCGGGGAGTGGAAAGGCACGGAGATCACCTTGAACTGGATCCCCTTTGGCGGATTCGTGCGCCCCAAGGGCGAAGCCGATGAGACCGTGGAAGGGGGCATGGCTGCTGCGCCCGCCTGGAAGCGGGTGGTGATCGCGGCTGCCGGCCCGGTGATGAACTTTCTGATAGGCATCATTCTGTTGATCGTGATCTACACCGGCATCGGCGTCCCCGCCTCTGACCAGGCCATGATCGCTGACATAGCCCAGGGTTCTCCAGCCATGGAAGTTGGCATTCAAACCGGGGATATCGTTATCGCCGTAAATGAGACACAGGTCAGGGATATTGATCACCTGATCCAACTCGTAGACCAAAACCTCGGCGAGGAAATCACCCTGACCGTTGAACGCGATGACGAGACAATGGCCTTTAACATCGTCCCACGGGAGACTCCGCCTGCGGGCGAAGGCGCGATGGGTGTCATGCTGAGCAACCCCCTCAGGTCTATGCCGTTTTTTCAGTCTGTACGTTACGCCTTCCAGACCACGGGCTATGTGATCAAAGAGACGGTCATGCTGCCCATCAGGTTGATCCGGGGCTCGATTGACCCCGCGCTGGCGCGGCCGGTCGGTTATAAGGGTATTTATGATATCTATACCCAGGCGGTTGAGATGGACCAGGAGACGGAGGTGCCAACAGCACAGCCCCTGCCGGTCTATACCTTGAGCATCATTGCCAATATCTCACTGGCGCTGGGCATCACCAACCTTTTGCCCATCCCCGCGCTGGACGGCGGGCGTATCCTGTTCACATTACCGGAGCTGCTGTTTGGCAAGCGCATCCCCCAGAAATGGGAGAACGCAGTTAACACGGTCAGTTTCTTGTTGTTGATCCTCCTGATGGTTGTGATCACCGTCCTGGATTTCACCAATCCCATTGTGCTCCCTTGACGGTTTTATCTCAGAGTGCAGACCGATGAACGCATCCTATAGAGACGAACACGATTTTGAAGAAATCAAGCAGGCGCTGTTAAATAAAGAAGCGCCTTTCCCTGCATCTTTGCTGTATTTCTTCTCTGATATCAGCCTCGTTGACCTGAAGAAGCTGGAAGCGGTCTGGCCTCAGGTGTGGACGGAGCGCCGCCGAGGCTTGCTGGAGGACATGGAGACCCTGGCGGAAAAGGATACACTGCTGTTCTTCGACGATGTGGCGGAGATGTGCCTGGAAGACGAGGACCCTGTCGCCCGCGCTACGGCTATCCGCCTCTTGTGGCAGTCGGAGGAGGAAAGGCTGGTGCCAAAGTTGATTACGCTGCTGAAGGAAGACCCGCAGTCCATCGTGCGCGCTGCCGCGGCCACTGCATTGGGCGTCTTCGTTTACCTTGGGGAGTTGGAAGAGATTGCGGAATCTATCTATGAGGATATCCTGAAAGCCCTGACCAGCGTCCATCTCGGTTCGGATGAGCGCCTGGTGCGCCGCCGCGCCCTGGAAGCCCTGGGCTGGGCCACCCATCCGGAGGTGCCCGGTTTCATTCAACATGCTTATGAGACCAACCAGGAGGAATGGCTGCAGAGTGCGCTTTTTGCCATGGGGCGGTCGTACGACAACCGTTGGACGAGGGCGGTGATGCGCATGCTCGACCATCCCGATGCCGATGTACGTTATGAAGCCGTGCGAGCAGCAGGGGAGCTGGAGCTGGAAGATGCCCGCCAGGAGTTGTTTGACATGCTGGAAGAGGGCATTGATGATGACGACATCTATTTTGCCGTGATCTGGTCGCTGTCCAAGATCGGCGGGCGGGGCGTGCGCCAGTTGATTGAAGCCAGCCTGGAGGACACGGAAGACCCGGAGGAGATTCGGCTTTTAGAGGAAGCGCTGGAGAATCTGGACTTTACCGAGCAGGTCAATTCGTTTGACATGCTGTATATTGATGAAGAGGAACCGGACGAGTGGCTGGACGACGACGAGGACGACGAGCTTCTTTTTTGAGAGATGATATTTATAACGGGGTAAATTAATATGATGAGTGAAAATCAACTTTTCCGTTTACACGCTTATGTTAAAGGCCGTGTTCAGGGTGTGGGCTTCCGCTATCACACCCTCCAGGCGGCACAGGATCAGGGGCTGACCGGCTGGGTGCGCAATCTGCGCGACGGGCGGGTGGAGGTGGTGGCGGAGGGGGCGCATGAGGAGCTCAACCGGCTGCTGGTGGTGCTGCGCAAGGGGCCGATCAGCGCGGACGTGCAGGATGTGAATTATGAGATAGAGGAGGGTAGGGGGGAATTTGACGCGTTTCGCGTGAGGTATACGGGGTAGAAAGTATACATTACCAACGAACCACAGCAAACAATATTCTTAGTAAACAAGTCATGATATTTATCTAATAGGAACATGGCAAGAATTTTGTTATTGACAAAACTCCTAGTTTTTTATATAATATGGGTAAACCTTTACTCAGTTTGTTGAAATCCAATAATGAATAAGAAAAGAATCACTCTAAAAGATATCGCGGAGATGGCAGGCGTTTCAATTGCTACTGTTTCTCGTGTGATAAACCAAAATGGTCGTTTTTCAAAGGAAACAGAAAGACGAGTTAAAAATATTATTAAGAAATTTGATTATCAACCTAATTTATTAGCACGAAGTCTCAGAACAAAAAAAGCTCAAGTTATTGGAATAATTGTTCCTGACATTATCAACGAATTTTTTGCAAGAATGACACTTGAGATTCAAAAGCGTTTATTCGAATTAAACTACATGGCTATTATCTGTAACACCAATGAAACGACTTCAGTGGAAGAGGAACACTTGTCTATGCTAAAGGGACAGCGTGTAAGTGGTGTTGTCTTTATTACCGGAGATTTAATTAAGAACCAAATCCAATTAGATGTTCCAACGATATATATTGATAGGAAGCCGCCAAATACTAGAGATAGCAGGAATTATGTCTTTATTGGAAGTGATAATATACAGGGAGGGTATTTAGCCACACAAGAACTTATTAATAAAGGTTGTCAAAGGATTGCTTTTGTTCGATTAGGGGGGGATGTATCAACTCATAAAGACCGTTTTATTGGTTATAAAAAAGCATTAAATGAATGCAAAATGCCAACCATGGATTGTTTAATTAGAAAAATTGATAATGTAAGTTATAAACAAGGGTACAAAATTACAAAGGAATTATTTGAAAGCGATTTACTTCCCGACGGAATATTTTACTCTACAGATATATTGGCTCTTGGTGCCTTAAAGTACTTAAAAGAGCAAGGAATAAAGATTCCTGAAGATGTTAGGATTGTGGGCTTTGACGATATTTCGTTGACTCAATTGAGTAGCCCTGAGATTACAACAATTCGTCAATCGGTGGATTATATTGCTGATTTAACTGTAAACACCTTACAAAAATTAATTGATGGTTCATCAATTGATCAGAAATACTATACGGTCCCTGTGGAAATTATTCGAAGGAAGACAACGTAGAAAATTTAATTTTGATGGCTGAGTAAACGATTACCTAATCATTATCATTTGCATTCAAGAAAGGAAATAGATGAAACCAATTTTTTCACCATCACTGATGTGTCTAAACTATATCGATATTAAGAATCAGTTGGATATATTGAATCAGTATTGTGATATGTTTCATGTTGATGTTATGGATGGGCACTTCGCTAAAAATTTTGCATTATCGCCAGACTTTGTTCGTTCAATTCGTGATTATTGTAAACACCCGCTTGAAATTCACCTAATGATAGAAAACCCATCAGAATACATCGATGATTTTGTTAAAGCAGGTGCTGATTTTATTTCTGTTCAATCAGAAACTATTCAAACCAATGCTTTTCGCATACTGAGAAGAATTAAAGATCTTGGATGTAAAACTGGGGTTGTTTTATGTCCCGCTACACCTTTAGAATCAGTTGAATACTTTTTGGATCAAATTGACCTTCTTACGATTATGACAGTTGATGTTGGATATGCTGGGCAGACTTTTATCCCAGAAATGCTCGAGAAAATTCGGAGAGCGGAGAAATTAAAGAAAAAGAATGGATTTAGCTATGTTATTCAATGTGATGGTGCCATTGGGAAGGAAACCTATAAGTCTTTGTATCAGTCAGGTGCCCGTGCATTTGTTATGGGTACAACAGGGTTGTTTAAACCGCATATTGGATTAGATAAAGCTTGTCAGATTATGAAAGATGAATTTATGGAAGCGACTGGTGTATCACTATGAAGAATGGGCAAATGATTGTTGGTGTGGATGTTGGTGGAACGAATATTCGTATTGGTGCAATCAATGATGATTTTTCACTTAATGAGGCAAAGAGAATAAAAACACTACAGATTTCTGGTGAAAATGCAAGTGAAAAATTATTAGATTTTATTGCTAACTATATTGAAAGATTAGGTAAGGAGGTGAAGGTTATATCCATTGGATTTCCTTCAGTCCTTAATAGAGAAAGAACAAAGGTTATTTCAACTCCTAACATCATTGGAATGAATAATATGCCTGTAAAGGAACAGTTTGAAGAAAGACTTAAGGTTCCTGTATTTATTGAAAAAGATGCTTGTATGCTTTTCTGTTATGACTTGCATCAGCATATGGAAATACCACAGGATGGAATATTGATTGGATTTTATATCGGAACTGGATTTGGCAACATAATTATGATCGATGGGCAACCGTTAATCGGAAAAAATGGTGTTGCTTGTGAATTAGGACATATTCCTGTTATTGGTAAGCATGATGTTTGCAGTTGTGGTTTAGAAGGATGTTTAGAGATGTATGCAGCAGGAAAAGGATTAGAAATAATTCGAAAGAATCATTTCCCTGATACACATATATCTGATATTTTTCTTAAACATGGGGACTCACAAAAAATTATTGAGTTTGTTGAAAATATAGCTAAAGCAATTGTGATTGAATTACATATTTTAAATCCTGATCATATTGTGCTTGGCGGTGGTGTCTTAGCAATGAAAAATTTTCCATATCATTTACTTGAAGATAGAATTCATAAATTTACTCGTAAGCCTTTTCCAGAATCATCTTTATCAATTATTCGTTCAGAGTCTAATAATGCTTATAACGGCGTGATTGGTGCAGCTATATATGCAAAAAAACTAATGAAAGAAAGGAGTTTAAATGATAGCTCTGGGGAGTGACCACGCTGGTTTGGGTTTAAAGAATCAAATTGCTCAGATGTTAAAAGATCTGGACATGCGTTACATAGATTATGGTACGTACGATGAAACCAGATGCAATTATCCAGAATTTGGATATAAGGCTGCTGTGGCAGTTGCTAATGGTGAATGTGATCGAGGTATCGTTTTCTGTGGATCAGGCATAGGCATTTCACTCGCTGCAAATAAAGTTAAAGGCATACGCTGTGCTGTATGCAGTGAGCCATATTCAGCGCTTTTATCACGTCAGCATAATGACACAAATATGCTGGCTTTGGGCAGTCGTGTTGTTGGACCAGAACTGGCCAAAATGATTGTTCGTATGTGGCTTAATGGGAAATTTGAAGGGGGTAGACATGCAAATAGAATTGCCCAAATTATGGAGATAGAAAAAGGGAGTTTAGATTTGAATAACAGTAAGCGAAAGTCATAAATACTCTAACATAATTCTTCAAAGGAGGTTGAATTTGATCAGAAATGTGCTTTAGTTGGAACTCACAAAAAACAAAATTTATTACCTAAAGGAGAATAAGAAAATGAAGCGGAAGTACTTTGTCTTTACATTAGTAACCATAGCTATGTTGGCTGTAATGGTATTTACAGGATGCAGCCCAGTTGAGCCTACTCCAGAACAAGTCGAAGAGGAAACTGAAGAAGAAGAGCAAATCAGCCTATACTTTCTACTAAAGACTCTTTCCAATCCTTACTGGGTCGCTATGAAAGAGGCGATTGATGAAGCTGCAGCTGAAGCTGGAGTTGAGGTTTACGTTGATGCCATGAACTCTGAGGATGATCTATCCGGTCAGCTAGACAAGTTATTAACAGCAGCCGGGCAGGATTACGATGGCATTGGGATTGCGCCCATCTCCCCCACAAACACTATCGAAGGGATAGTAGCAGCAAACAATAATGGTATTCCTGTAGTCAATATAGACTCGAAGGTTGACGCTGAGGAGCTTGCGGCAGCGGGTGGATACATGATTGGTTTCGCCACGACAGACAACTTTGCAGTGGGTGCAACAGCAGCGCAATACATTATTGATAACAATGAACCGGGCGAAGTAGCCATCATTGAAGGAAAGACCGGTAACTTCAACAGTGAAGCCAGAAAGAGTGGCGCTGAAGAGGCCCTCACGGAAGCTGGATTTGATGTTGTCTCTGTGCAGCCTGCAGATTGGGATAGGAACAGAGCTCTTGATGTTGCTACAAACTTCATAAGTCAGTATCCTGATCTTAAGGCAATCTATTGTGCGAATGATACGATGGCGTTAGGTGCACAAGAAGCTGTTGAAAATGCGGGCCTTGCGGAACAAATCATGGTCGTTGGCACCGATGGTATTCCTGAAGCTTATCAATCTGTCAAGGATGGTGCAATGGCTGCAACAGTTGCTCAGGATCCTGGTGAGATTGGTGTGGTTTGCCTCAATATGTTGTTAGAGGCTGTCAGAAGCGGCAATCCTGGTTCACTTGATGAAGAAGCTGAATTCCAATATGTGGATTCAATTTTAGTCACTGCTGATAACGTCGACGATTTCATCGAGTAAACAATATATTCTATTACCCTGAATGATCATTTTTAATGATCATTCAGGGGTACAAAATTTAGCTATTGCTATTAAAACACAACTATATAATTAAGTAAATAAAACTCCATTATGAATAAATTGGTTGAAGTATGTAGTATAACTAAAAAATTTCCGGGTGTTACTGCTCTTGACAATGTCTCATTAGATCTCTATTCAGGAGAAGTTCATGTATTAATTGGGGAGAATGGCGCTGGCAAATCAACCCTAATGAAGATATTAAGTGGGGTTTATAATCCCACAAGTGGTTATATTGTTATTGATGATAAAAAATTTCCCCATTTAAATCCAAATTTATCGAAAGAAAAGGGAATTAGCATCATTTATCAAGAACTAAGTGTCATTAATGAACTTTCGATAGCAGAAAATTTATTTATTGGTAGGCTTCCAACAAAAAAAGTATTGGGGGTGTCCGTTATAGATAAAAGATTTATCAATGATAAAGCATTAGAAATGTTAAATTTGGTAGGTTTGAAAAGGCAACCATCGACGCTTGTACAAGATCTATCTATTTCTGAAAAACAACTTGTTGAAATCGCAAAATCGCTAGTAATGGATGCGAAAATTCTTATCATGGATGAACCCACATCCTCATTAACACCTGAAGAAACGCAAAACCTGTTTAGGATAATTAGGAATCTTAGAGATGAAGGGGTGGGTATTATTTATATTTCACATAAGCTCGATGAAGTCAACCAGGTTGGTAATCGAATCACGGTTTTAAAGGATGGAAAACTTGTCGCGACAAAAGATATTTCTGAGGTTACTTCAAAAGAAGAAATTGTTGTTATGATGGTTGGCCGTGAATTAAAAAATAAATATTTATCGACAAGGAAAAAGAGCACAGGGTTAGATGAAGTTATTTTTGAAGCTAATAACATTACGCGATCTGATAAAAAAGTAAAGAACGTAAGTTTTAAATTACACAAGCATGAAATATTAGGGTTTGCTGGTTTAATGGGTTCAGGTCGGACAGATTTGATGAATGTTTTATTTGGTGCTGAAGAAAGAGAAAGTGGTAAAGTATTTTTAAAAAATAAAGAGCTCAAGATAACGGATACTTATGATGGTGTGAAAAAAGGCCTTGCCCTATTAACTGAAAATCGGAGAAAAACAGGTATTTTCCCAAACTTTGAAGTTTGGAAGAATATCTCCATTGTAAAACAACTAAAAAATTCAAAAATCAAAGGAATGTATGGGTTAACAAATTTAAAGGAAGAAAAGCAAATTGCTTTAGAGGAAAAAGGAAAATTAAATATTAAGTGTACAACGGTAAGTCAAAATATCACAGAACTATCAGGCGGAAATCAACAGAAAGCAATTATTGGAAAATGGCTTTCTGCTGACGCTGAAATATTTCTATTTGATGAGCCGACACGTGGCATTGATGTGGGTACAAAGGATGAAATTTATAAAATTATGAGGCGTCTTGTCAATGAAGGGAAAGGGGTAATTATGGTCTCTTCTGAATTGCCTGAACTTCTAAGCGTATGTGATAGGATCATTGTGTTTAATGATGGCGAAATAACAGCGAAATTATCAAGCTTAGAAGCTACTGAAGAAAAGATAATTCTTGCTGCAACTTAATTAGGAAAATAAAATATGAAAAACAACAACCGACAAAAAAGATCATTTGGATTATTTTGGGATAAATTTGGAACGTTAATTATTTTGTGCTTGTTAGTCGTGTTTATCGCGATTTTCTCCGCTCAAGAGAGTAGCTTTCTGTCATTTTCAAATATAATAAACATCCTTTATCAAAGTTCCGATAAGATTATCATTGGTTTAGGTGAATTTTTTGCGATACTGATAGCAGGGATTGATCTCTCAATAGGTGCAATCCTTGCTTTGACGGGGGTCATTACGGGGAAATTAATGAATGCGGGTTTGCCTGTTATTCTCTCGATATTCCTGGGTTGTTTTATTGGCGGTTCAGTACTAGGAGCAATTAATGGTTTGCTAGTCAATTTTACGAAGGTGCATCCCTTCATTATCACGCTTGGTACAAATTGGATTTTCCGTGGTGCGATTATGATTCTTTCAGATGCCAGAGCTGTATCTGGATTCCCTAAGGAATTTAAACAAATCATAAACTATCGATTATTTGGTGAAATACCAATGGCGATATTCATTGCACTCTTTTTAGCAATAGTCTTGTGGTTTATTACAACTAAAACGAAAATGGGAAGGAATATTTACGCATTTGGTGGCAATAAAGAGGCAGCTTGGTTTTCTGGAATAAATATCAATTATTATACTGTGATTGTGTTTATCATTTCTGGCATTTGTGCTGGCATTGCCGGCATGGTCATAACAGCTAAAACAGGTGCTGCAGAACCTCTTGCAGCAACAGGGTATGAAACATTCGCTATTGCTGCAGCAATTATTGGTGGCACAAGTTTCTTTGGTGGCAAAGGACGAATTTGGAATGTTGTTATTGGCGGCTTGATTATTGGTTTGATTAATAATGGTTTAAATATGATGAGGGTTGATACTTTTTATCAACAAGTAGTTATGGGATCCCTTATCATAGCGGCTGTTGCACTCGACACCTTTGTTATGAGACAAAGGAAAAAATAACAAGTAATTATTAAGCTTGGTTCTGTTGTGTATGAGTAGAAAGAATGAATTGACGACAAGCTGATTGCAGTGTATAGAAAAAATAAAAAACACATGGTTGAATCTAAGTGACGATATTTCGGAGTGGGCATAAAGTTAGAAATTAAAACTGCTATTCATAAAGAAAGGAGGTATGCCGAAGCTTTAAAAATTGATAAGAGAAAATTTAGTAGAATCTATGACAATGATTAAATTTATCACTTAGTTGTTTGTCGGAATGAATAACGAACACCAAAGTCTATATATAGTTAGTATTCCTGGCTTTCGAAGTTTAGTAGTAAAGGAAAAGAAGGTAAATATTATGAAGATTATTTTCGCGGGAGAATCATGGATTGTTTCTGAAACCCATTATAAAGGATTTGATACAGCTATCCTAAATAGATACGAAGATTTTTATGCCGATGCATTTTTTGATGCCTTAAAGAATAATGACGTAGAGGTGGATTTTTATCCAAATCATGTTGCGCAATTAGAATTTCCCGATACACTTGAAGCATTATCTCAATATGATGCTGTTATTCTTAGTGATTGCGGCAGTGATACATTGTTGATGGATCCTGAGATGCAATTCAAAGGTATAAAAAAGCCGAATAGATTGCTGGCAATCAAGGATTACGTACATGAGGGCGGCGGCTTATTAATGTGTGGTGGTTATTTAAGCTTCGCTGGATTTGAAAACAAAGCGCGTTACGCCATGACCCCTCTTGCTGAAGTGCTGCCTGTCAAGATGTTAAATTATGATGATCGTAAAGAACATCCAGAGGGTATTGCACCTGTTATTAAAAAGCCTAACCACCCAATACTGGCTGGAATCGATAACAATTCTTGGCCGGAATTCCTGGGCTATAATCAAATTCTTGCAAAAAAAGAAGCGACAGAACTTGCCACAATAGGTGGTGATACATTTATGGCTGCAATGGATTATGGTGAGGGGAGATCTTTTGCTTTTGCTTCTGATCTTGCACCTCATTGGGGCTCAAAAGAATTCCTGGCTTGGGATGGCTATGATCAATTGTTTGTAAATATTCTTAAATGGCTGTCAAAAGAACTTTAAAATTAAGTTGGTAAACAATCACGCAGGCGGTTTAATGTCTGCGTGATTCATATTAAATTAATTTATCTTAGAAATTTCCCATTCACTTCCCCGCCAGCAGCTTCACTTTCTTCCACGGCGGCAGGTCGGATTCGTCCGCCAGCATCTCCCGCAGCTCATAGACCTGGTCGCGCAGCATGGCTGCTCGCTCGAATGCCAGCTCCTGGGCGGCGGCTTTCATCTGCTTTTCCAGCTCCTCAATCATGCGCATCAATTCCTTCTGCTCCAGCTTGCTGGCTTTGCCGCGCAGCTCTGCGCCCTCTTCCACGCCGGCGTCCCGCGCCAGCCTATCGGTCAGGTCGCGCACGGATTTGATGATGCTGGCGGGTTCGATGTGATGTTCCTTGTTGTAGGCTATCTGGATCTCGCGGCGGCGTTCCGTCTCGTCAATGGCCGTCCGCATGGCATCGGTGATATTCTCTGCGTACATGATCACCTCGCCATGCACGTGGCGGGCGGCGCGCCCGATGGTCTGGATCAACGCCGTATCCGAGCGCAGGAACCCTTGCTTGTCCGCGTCGAGGATGGCGACCAGCGATACCTCCGGCAGGTCCAGCCCCTCCCGCAGCAGGTTGATGCCCACCACCACGTCAAACACGCCCAGGCGCAGGTCGCGCAGGATGCCCACCCGCTCCAGCGTGTCGATCTCCGAGTGCAGGTAGTGCACCTTCATCCCCAGTTCCAGGAGGTAGTCCGAGAGGTCTTCCGCCATGCGCTTGGTCAGCGTGGTGACCAGGACACGCTCGCCGTGTTCCACCCGGGCGTTGATCTCGCCAACCAGGTCGTCCACCTGCCCCTCCACGGGGCGAACGACCACTTTGGGGTCGATCAGACCGGTGGGGCGAATGATCTGCTCCACCACCTGATCCGCTTTCTTCAGCTCATAATCGGCGGGGGTGGCGGAGGTATAGAGGGTGATGCCCATTTGCTGTTCGAATTCTTCGAACTTGAGGGGGCGGTTGTCCATCGCTGAGGGCAGGCGGAAGCCGTATTCCACCAGCACCCGCTTACGGGCTTGGTCTCCGTTGTACATACCCCGAATCTGCGGCACCATCATGTGAGACTCGTCCAGCACCAGCAGGTACTCCTTGGGCAGAAAGTCGATCAGCGTCCAGGGGGCTGAGCCGGGCGGTCGGTCGTCAATGTGGCGGGAATAGTTCTCGATGCCGCTGCAGTAGCCCACCTCGCGCAGCATCTCCAGGTCATAGCGGGTGCGCTGCTCCAGGCGCTGGGCTTCCAGCAGCTTATCGGCAGCGCGCAGCTCCGCCAGGCGTTCTTCCAACTCGACCTCAATCGCTTCCAGCGCCCGCTCCATGCGCTCGTCTTCAGTGATGTAATGCTTGGCGGGGTATATTTCTACAGAATCCAGGGTGTTGAAGATCTCGCCCGTCAGGGGGTTGACGGCGATGATGCGTTCGACCTCATCGCCGAAGAAGCTGATGCGGTAGGCTTTGGTGTCGTCATAGGCGGGCAGGATCTCCAGCGTGTCGCCCCGCACACGGAATACACCGGGTTTGAGTTCGAAATCATTGCGGGAGTACTGGCTTTCCACCAGGCGGCGCAGGAGCGCGTTCCGGCGGTGAATCTCGCCGGTTGCCAGATGGATGGTGATGCCGCTGTAGGCTTCCGGGTCGCCCAGTCCGTAAATGGCGGACACCGAGGCTACGATGATCACATCCTTGCGGGACATGAGCGCGGTGGTGGCTGCCAGGCGCAGTCGGTCGATCTCCTCGTTGATATCGGTTTCTTTTTCGATATACAGGTCGCGCTGGGGGACGTAGGCTTCGGGTTGGTAATAATCATAATAAGAGACAAAAAATTCTACGGCGTTGTTCGGGAAGAAATCCCTGAACTCAGCATAAAGCTGGGCGGCGAGGGTCTTATTATGCGCCATGACCAAGGTGGGAAGCTGCACTTGCTGGATGATGTTGGCGACGGTGAAGGTCTTGCCGGTGCCGGTGGCACCCAGTAGCACCTGATGCCGGTAGCCCTGACGGATGCCTTCGACCAGCTCCGAGATGGCCTGGGGCTGGTCGCCGGTGGGCTGATAGGGGGCGTTTAATTCAAAGGGCATGGGATTAAGTTTCCTCCGAGAATGGTTACAGCGATCACAATCCTGAGGGGATTCTACCAGAAAGGCAGTGTGAAATGAATAAATCATCGTTGTGTTTCGTCAATGTTCACTTCTCACTTTACCATTCCTGCTATAATTCACATCAAATCACCAACAAAGGCGGATTATGTCTTTTCGAGATATGCTGGAAACCCTGCGTCAAACAGGCGCTTTCATTGAAATTGGTCAACCCGTCTCATCTCACCTGCAAGCAGCGGGCATCCTGAAGGAGCTTGAACCCAATCCGGTGTTCTTCTCTCAGGTCGCCGGCTCACGTTTCCGCGTGGCGGGTAACCTGTTATGTTCCAAGGACTCCTTTGCCCGCCACCTGGGCATCCCTGTGGCGGATATCATCCCCACGCTGACCAAAGCTATTGAAGACCACTCGAAACCGGATGTTGTCGAGAGCGCCCCCTGTCAGGAAGTGATCCATGAGACACCGGATTTGGACGAGCTGCCGATCCTATTCCACTGCGAGGGAGACGGCGGGCGTTATATCACCTCTGGCGTGATGATCGCTGGGCACCCGAGCTATGGGCAGAATATGGATTTTCACCGCTGCATGCAGTTTTCCAAAACTGAAATGGCAGTACGGGTGGTCAAGACCCGTAATTTTGATACCTTCCTGCAGGAACAGGGGCAGGTGGACGTTGCCATCTGCGTGGGTGTGGCGCCCAACATATTGGTAGCTGCGGCGACATCGGTGGAGATCGGGATGAACGAACTGGAAATAGCGAATGCTTTGGAGCCTTTAGAGGTGGTCAAAGCACATACCTCCGATCTGCTGATCCCGGCGGAATCCGAGTTTGTCATCGAGGGCACGGTTTATCGCGACCGCCGCCACGCTGAGGGGCCATTCGTGGACCTGACGGAGACGCAGGACGTAGTGCGGAATGAGCCGGTCTTGGAAGTGAAGTGCATCACCCACAGCAAAGATCCGATCTGGCATGCCCTGCTCCCCGGCGGTTTGGAACACAAGCTGCTGATGGGCATGCCCCGAGAACCAACCATCTTCCGGGAAGTGAACAAGGTTGTAGACTGCCTGGATGTCAACATCAACCCCGGGGGCTGCTCCTGGCTGCATGCCATCGTGCAGATTCGCAAGGCGCATGTGGATGATGGGCGCAAAGCCATCCGGGCTGCCTTCCGCGGGCACACCTCCTGCAAGCATGTTTTCGTGGTGGATGAGGACATTGACATCTACGATCCCCTGTCGGTGGAATGGGCTATGGCGACCCGCTTTCAGGCGGACCGCGACCTGGTGAGGCTGGGCAGGCAGCGCGGCTCCTCCCTGGACCCCAGCGCAGATCCGGGCACCTATGAGACCTCGAAGGTCGGTTTTGACCTGAC
>Ga0307432_1001230_pt1 | contig 16068 bp, 9 predicted proteins | sample SalMarWE160150MG_FD_202158 | JGI IMG/M metagenome (GOLD analysis project Ga0307432, IMG submission 202158) | Salt marsh sediment microbial communities from the Plum Island Ecosystem LTER, Massachusetts, United States - WE1603-150 | ecosystem: Environmental > Aquatic > Marine > Intertidal zone >...
AAGGCTTCAACCGATTCGTCACCTCCTCGATTGCTCCGATTGCTACCGGCTGGAGCGACCAGTTGCCGGGTGGGAATCGCACCCACTGAAAACCCACGCCTTTCACGGCGCACAACGGAAAATGCCCTAAAGCCCGTCGACTATTTCTTCTTTGCGCTGCGTTTCTTCGTTGACTTCGTCGCGGCGGTCTTTCTCTTCTTCTTTGCGGTCTTGTCTGGCACTTTTGCCTTGCTCTTTTTTGCCGTCTTCGCCTTCTTTGCGGCCTTAGTTGCCCTGGTGGTTCTGGTCGGTGCGGGCGACTTGGGTGCGGCTTTTCTCGTGGGTCTTGTCTTTCCGGTCTTTGAGGTTGCCTTTTTCACCTTTGCCGTTTTCCGCTTTGCTTTGGTCTTTGCGACATTTGCGGCCGTCTTGCCGGGGCTGGGTGTTATGACGGCGGAAGGCGGTTGTTTGATCTTCTCGTTAATGTCCAGAATCCGCAGGTTTGTGTAGTAGCTGTCCGAGCGGGCGCGCTCGAACTGAGATTCCACCTCCGCGCGCTCCGTGGCCTTGAACAACGTCAGGATCGCACCGCGCGACTCCCCGACCAGTTTCCACACGAACGGGATCACTTCCTTTACGCCCGGCCCCTTCCTGGCGGGCGTCACCTTTGGTGCAGCCGCCGGATCTTCGGGTTGTTTCTTATGGTTGGTTACCCCGCTCGTGACGTTGTCCGCGCTCGTTGATCGCTCAGACTTATCGGCGGCGATGTTGTTCAAACCTGCCACGTTGATAGTACCTCGCTTGTAACCACAATTGTAAACGCCGAGTCCGCTTCCGCGAAAGCTGTGGTTGGGACCTGCCCACTGCCCGCAGCGTGCCAACCGAGCCTGGGGTAGCAGACTGCTCGCACGCTGGACCGGTTCCGGCTGGGTACTATAATGTTAACCGCTCCGACGGGAAAATCCGTCAGCAAGCGAAGCCGTCCCAGGCGCCCGTAGCTCAATTGGATAGAGTGGCTGGCTTCGAACCAGTAGGTTGGAGGTTCGAGTCCTCCCGGGCGCAGTAAAGGTCAGTCGTTTGGCTGACCGTATCGACGTTCCAGTGTTCCGGTCCAGCGACACGCACGAGCATAATCGTGCAGTCGTGGTATGACAAGGGCTCGTTTGCTCTATGTGCGCAGCTCGCCCGGCTTCGCTGTCCGCCCGAGTCGGACAGGGTGGGGCTAAATGTCGGTGCATGCGGATTACGCGCGGACGTTGTACGCTTAGTCCTCCGGATTCAGCACGGACATGAACGCCTCCTGCGGGATGGAGACGTTGCCCACCATCTTCATTCGTTTCTTGCCCTCCTTCTGCTTCTCCAGGAGTTTTCGTTTTCGTGTCACGTCGCCGCCGTAGCACTTGGCGGTCACGTCCTTGCGGAAAGGAGGGATCGTCTCCCGGGCGATGACTTTCGCTCCGATGGCCGCCTGAAGAGGAATCTCGAACATGTGCCGCCCTATCTCCTTCTTCAATCGACGGATCAGCTTGCGTCCCCGCACCATCGCCTTGTCACGGTGGACGATCACGGACAGCGCATCGACCGGCACGCCGTTGACCAGGATATCCATTCTGACCATATCGCCGGCCCGGTAACCGCTAAGCTCGTAGTCCGCGGTTCCGTAGCCGCGGGTGCACGTTTTGAGTTTGTCGTAGAAATCGTAAATGATCTCGCACAGCGGCATCTCGTAGTGGAGCATCACCCTTGTCGGCGAGAGGTACTCCGTTTTGCGGTGCTTCCCGCGTCGGTCCATGCTGAGCTTCATGACCGTGCCGACGCCGTCGGCCGGTATGATCATCTGCACGTTGACGATCGGCTCGCGTATCTCTCCAACCGTCGACATGTCCGGCAGCTCGCTGGGTGATTCGATCCGCCTTGTCGTTCCATTCTTAAGGGCTACCTCATACGTGACCGTCGGCGCCGTCTGCACCACGGCGATATCGTTCTCCCGCTCCAAGCGCTCCTGGATGATCTTCATATGGAGCAGACCCAGAAAACCGCAGCGGAAACCGATTCCCAGCGCGTCGGAGCTGACCGTCGAGTACGTGAACGAGCTGTCGTTGAGCCACAGCTTCTCCATCGCCTCGCGGAGCTGCGCGGTCGTGCATCCGACGCCGGGATAGAAGTCACAGAACACCATCTGCTGGGGCGGCTTGTATCCCGGCAGGGGATTGTCGGATGGACGGGCGGAGTGTGTCACCGTGTCGCCGATGTTCACATCCACGAGCGTCTTGATCCCGGCGAAGAAGTACCCGACCTCGCCGGCACTGAGGGACTCGACCGGTGTCATCTTGGGTGTGAATTTCCCGACCTCCGTAACCAGGTACTTGCGGTCCACTGCAATCAGATCGATCTGGTCGCCGCGTTTGAAGCTGCCGTCGAACACCCTGGTGTGGGAGATGACGCCGCGGTGGGGGTCCGGTTTGGCGTCATAGATCAACGCCCGCAGCGACCCGTGTGGATCGCCGGTCGGCGGGGGGATCCGCTGGACAATCGTTTGCAGAAGCTCTTCGATCCCCGAGCCCGTCTTGGCACTCGTGAAGATCGCCTCCGCCGCATCAAGCCCCAAGATCTGCTCGGTCTCGAGGGCTATGTCTTCCGGATGTGCGGCGGGGAGGTCGATCTTGTTGATCACCAGGACGATTTCCAGATCGGCCTCCACGGCCAGGTAGGTGTTGGCAACCGTCTGAGCCTGTACACCCTGGGTTGCGTCGACCAGGATCAGCACGCCTTCGCAAGCCGCCAGGGCTCGCGAGACCTCATAATGGAAGTCGACATGCCCCGGCGTGTCGATCAGGTTCAGCACGTAGGTTTTGCCGTCGCACTGATACGGGACCGTCGCGCGGTTGGCCTTGATCGTGATGCCCATCTCGCGCTCCAGGTCCATATCGTCGAGGTACTGCTCGTGCATCTCTCGCGCGGAGATGACCCCGGTGCGCTCGAGGATGCGATCCGCGAGCGTGCTCTTCCCGTGGTCGATGTGGGCCACGATGCTGAAGTTACGGATGAGACTCAGGTCAATCATTGTTGATTCTATCGGGACGACATCGCGATCAGTCGCGGGAATCGTCCAATGCTCCCAGGCCGGCTCCGCTGCTTACCACAGGCTCGGGCGCCTGCTGATGCACCGTACAAACGTTCGATGACCCCCATAATACCCCGGTAGACGACCATCGTACCCATACTACAGTATACTGAAGGTCAAAGGACCATGAAACGTACGCCGTGTGCACGTCCTGATTGGACGCCGTGGGCCTGCACGGGCTCCCGATGAACCTGAGGACTGACGCAGGGCGGTTGGGGTCTCGGCCGGCAACGATGCTCCCACCACCACTGTCGGAACTAACGGCAAGGGTAAGGGCGCTTGCCAGGTAAAGGACGCCGACAGGGTCCGCGGCGGGAAGGGACTGGACAAGTCATCGAGCCTTGCAAGAATGACAGCACTCGGGAAGCTGCACAGATCAGATGTATGCAAGTTGTCATGAGGAAGTCTACAATGACACGGGTAATCGTCTCGTTCATCGCCGCCGCTTTGCCCCTTTGCGTTGGCTGTGACCGGGCGGGAGAGTCTCCCACAACATCGCCTCATGGCGGCATACGTGCCTCCAAGATTCAGTGGAAGAGTTACTTCGGCTCAGTCCAGGGTGAAGAGCAGCATGCGTACGTGTTGATGGCTCAGGGATTTCTTGGAATCCCATTCTTGAGCAAACCGGTCTTCGCAGATGACTTAGACCAGAGAATCGTGGATTGGCTCAAGGCCCATCGCAAGGCAGTTGTGGTCCCCATAATGGATATAGCCCTTGGAGACGACGGCGGCGGGTTCCGTCATGTCTGGGTCGTTGACGGCGAGGAAAACCTCAATCATCACCTGGTACTCCATGGTGCTTGTACCTCGGACAACATGCTTGTTCCATTCGGCTTGGATGAGCTGTTAATTCCGAAGCATGAGTACGATCGGTTTGCAGCTGCTGTCATAATCGCCGAGAAGGAGGCGATGGAGGCGAAACGCGGCGTATGGTCGCTCAAATCCTATCAGAGTACCGCCCACCGGAAGCGGGCAGACGCTTTCGAGGACCAGGGGGACTATGAGGACGCGATTGTTGAGTTCCAGGCAATCGTTGACAAGGGGGGCGACGCTGAGTCGGCATGGTTCAGGATGGCCAAAGCGTATGAGAAGCTCGAACAGTACGACAAAGCTATTACCGCATTCGACAAATCGCTCGAGGAAAAACCAGCGTCCCCCCATCTCAACTATGTCGGAAAGGCAAGATGTATCACGAAGGCTTCCGGTCACGAGGAGGCGGTCGAGATGATCCAGGAGCTCATCGACGAGCACCCGAACGACCTGGAGCCTTACCAGATCCTTGCGAGCTTCCACTCAGATGAGCAGCGCTCCCAGGAGGCGGCCACAGCACTGGAGAAGGGGATCACTCAGTTCCTCTCGTCGCACGACATCCGTTTCGACGAGAACGACCAGTTTCAGCTCGAGCCGCTGCGTGTGGAGGACGAGCGGGGCTACTGGACCCACATCCACATGCTGCCAACGTCCTTTGCGAATCTGGCACAGTACTGTATCAGCGCAGGTGATTTCGATAGGGCGTTCAAGTATGCAACCATGGGTCTATCCATGGATCAGGGGGTGAAGAGGTATCTTGCCAAACAGGCGCATCACGCTGATCAATACACACCCGAGATCGTCGAGGCTGGCGATATCTTCTGCCGTCTAGCCCGGGCCAAGGTTCTTATACATCGTTCGTCCTTCTCTGAGGCCAAGGCGGAGATCGATCACGCTAAGATTCTGATCGACGTAGGATCATTTCAGGGTTCTCACCTATCTCAAGAGCTTGAGCAAGCATACGCGGAGTTGCGGAAGGCGTCCCCCGATCAAGAAGTCGTGATTCCGCCCAAGTACGTTCCCAAACGGACAAAGGTGAAACGACCTCCTCCGATCGACTACGCCAAGGCGTCCAACGCCGAGCTGATCCGCCTGGCCGACGGTGACGATCCCCCTGTGACCTATGCGGCGCTTAAGGAACTCATGGAGCGCGATGACAAGGCCCGGCTCACGCCTGACTTGCTGAAGCAGTTAGTTGAGGACGGCCTGAGACATCAAGCCGATCCCCAGCGGCGCTGGTCTCAGGTCTACGGGACATTCATTGATAGAGCTTTTGCACGCGGGATGCTCAGCGACGCGCAGCTATCGGAATATGCAACGAACGCTCCGACACTCGGCAAGATATCGGTCAGGCCGGTGCTCCCGTATCTATCGCTTTCGGGTGACCCGCAGTTGTCTGTCTCCTGCGACGTTGATATGCGAGTTGGGTACTATGAATATAGGGTCGGGCGACGTGATCCGCGACCAATCCGACTGTCGGCATCGATACGCATCATTATCGCCAAGATAGATGGAGTAGATGTCACCGCTTTTCAGCGCGAACCAGGTGTTCCCTTCTCGACAGAATTCGACCTTCGGCCCGGCGGTACGTCGCTGCTCTACTTAATCCGAACCGACCAAGAACTGAAACCCGGTAAACACACTCATACCGTCACACTCAAGATCGAGGTCCGGCAGTCTCCTGAGCTGTCACGGCACAGAGCAGGAGAAGAGCCCGCAAGACCACTGCTGGCCGAGCGGACGATGGAAATCAAACGCGATTTCTGGTACACGGCGCCGACTCCGTGAGCTGGGTGCGGCACGGTACGCAATCTGCGGAGCACGTTGTGAAGGCACATAACAGCAGATTAATCGCCTCATACTATAATCGGAGGCTAATCGACGTTTACTCGGTCACCACCTCCTCGTCTCGGTCAAACCCATAATTTATCTCCCGCTTCAGGCGGACCACTGCAACGTACGGCGCCACACGATCGCAGGACGATTGGCTGAATCGCGTACCTGCGCGATGGGGCATCACTCGAGGATCGCGGGTGCCCGGGTGACCGGTTCTTATGGGACGACCCTGGTCATAGCCCTCTCGCAAGCAAACAGGAACCACCAAGATGCCGATGGACGATACGACAACGCAATCTGCTGCCACAACGGTCAAAAGGAAGGACCCTGCCGGGCAGTTGCGGTGTGGTCTACATGCGGCGGCGCCGGTACCGTTATGGCCGGTGGATTCAGCCCACTGGATCACACCCCAAAGAGATCGGACAAATGGGTTCAAAAAAAGATTCCCAGAGTTGGGAGGAAACACTCGATCGGGAGCTGGCCATGGTGGTCGACCCCCGCACCCCTGCCGTAAACACGACGACCGATGCTCAAGAGACGGATTCGGCGTTGGCCGATCCTGTACCTTCTCAGGACGATCAGTTCATCAGTGTCGAGCAGCTTCGCGCTGAGGTGTATGAGGCTGTGCGACAGGGGCGAGCGCTTTCGCTGGACGTTTACGACGAAGCCGGCGAGCTCCTCTTGCCCGCGGGCTCGCGGATCACCAGGTGGTTTCTCGGACGTCTGCGCGAGCGCGGCATCAAGCGGGTTCGCATACGTTCGGCTCCGCCATACCGGCCCGCCAAATCCGTTGAAGTTCCCACCGACGACGGCCGTCGCGACGGCCTCCACACCCCTATCAGTCGGGCGCTCGACGAGCGTCTGGCGGGGGAGCTTTTGCGGCCGGTTGTCTATCGTCCGGTCAAGGGATGGCGTCGGCCCCGGCTTCCCATTGACGATCTGAAGGGGCGTGCTGCGCATGGTGTAAAAAGACATGCGGCCACTAGTGCCGCCGTCGCCGACCTGTGCCACGCCCTCGAGCCGTGTCGCAGGAAACCGGTGGATGGGCTTCGCCGGTCGGTCGATCACTTTGTCGACATGGCGGCGGTTGATTTCGACCTGCTGCCGTTGATCGTGGCCATGCAGCAGCCGGAGAATGAATACCTCTTCGACCACTGCGTGAACGTCGCTCTGATCAGCATGGCGATCGGCTCGCACCTCGGGTTGGATCGCGAGCGAATCATGGAGATCGGTCTTGGCGGTTTGCTGCACGACATCGGGATGCTTCGCGTGCCGTCGTCGATCAGGCAGGCACCGAGAGAACTGACCGAGCGCGAGTGGCGCGAGATTCATCGTCATCCCCTGCACACACTCGACATGCTTGCCGATTTACGCGGCCTGCCGCAGACCGTAAGGTTCATCAGCTACCAGGCCCATGAGCGATTCAACGGCAGCGGATATCCTCGCCATCGATCCGGCAGACAGCTCCACGAGTATGCCAAGATTGTGTCACTCTCCGATATGTACACGGCCATGACAAGCAAGCGCCCGTTCCGCCCGGCGATGCCTCCGTACATCGCCGCCAGAACGATTCTGACGGACGGCGCCGCCGGCAAGTTTGACCGCGCTGCCGTGCGGGCGTTTTTGGATACGTTATCACTGTTCCCAATCGGAAGCCGGGTCAGACTGAGTGACAAATCTACGGCACGAGTCCTTCGGGCCAATCCGGGCCTGCACACCTGCCCCGTGGTCGAAGAGCTGGCGGAGGACGGTTTGCCGACGGGCCGGCTCATTGATCTGTCATACGAAGATGCGCCGCGCGTGATCCAGGCAATCTGACGGCCCATCGAACTTCGACGTTCAGTACCCAAGCAACGTCGCACACGCGCGTAAACACTTCCTCATGCCCGCCGTATGTCAAAAGCGTCTGCCCGCCGACGCGGCGTTTTCAGCCGCATACCGTCCATTCCCGTATCGTGGGTGACACCAGACTGTTCTCCACCTCTCGGCTCCGATTGTTGCATGGTCGGATGGTATGGCGTACGGTTCTCTCATACCACAGGGAATCGGGGCGGCTACGTCGAGCGTTAGGCTGAAAACTTCAGTGAGTCGGTTGTTGTTCAATGGCAAAGTCGTCCTCGAAGTCACCGGGGGATACGCCACCCGCGCGCCTCTGCCATTCCATAAATGCCTTCCCGGATATGAACCGACGCCGCTGCGCACGTTGCCCGAGTTGGCATCTCGATTGGGTCTCGGCGAAATTCTGCTGAAGGACGAGTCAAGCCGGTTCGGATTGCCCGCGTTCAAGATTCTCGGCGCATCCTGGGCGGTGTACCGCAGCATCGCCGGGCTACTTGGCCACGAACTGCGCGACTGGCCAACGATCGACGAGCTCAAAGCACGCGTGGATCCGCTTCGACCTGTGGAGCTCGTAACAGCCACGGACGGCAACCACGGGCGAGCGGTCGCTCGTGTCGCGGCGTGGTTGGGGCTTGGAGCCCGCATCTTCGTGCCACGTGGAACAGTACAGGCCCGCATTGACGGAATCGAATCGGAGGGGGCGACGGTCATCGTGGTCGACGGGACGTACGACAAGGCCGTCGCCCGTGCGGCTGACTCACAAAGTGAACGGTCGCTGATGATTCAAGACACATCCTGGCCAGGGTATGAGGAGATACCCGGCTGGGTCATCGAGGGCTACTCGACTATATTCTGGGAGATTGAAGACGCCTTGTCCGCGACCGGGGAGCGTGGACCGGATGTCGTTATTGTGCAAGTCGGTGTTGGTGCACTGGCTGCCGCAGTCGTGTCACAATACCGGCGTATGGATCTTGACAGTGCTCCACGGATCATCTCCGTCGAACCAGCAAACGCGGCTTGCGCCCTGGCCGCGTTTGAGCAAGGACATGTCGTCACCGTGCCCGGTCCGCACGACTCGATCATGGCGGGCCTGAACTGCGGGACGCTGGCGACGGGGGTCTGGCCACTGATTCGGGACGGAATCGACTGCTTCATGGCCATCGGCGACGAGCGGGCCCGCCAGGCAATGCGCGAGTTTGCCGCTTGCGGTATCGTATCCGGCGAGAGCGGCGCTGCCGGTCTTGCCGCCCTGCTGGAACTGACAGAAGGCCCGGACGCCTCAACCGCGCGACAGCGCCTTGACATCCATAGCGACACCCGCGTGCTTCTCTTCTTGACCGAAGGCGCCACTGATCCTATTGCCTATGAGCAGATCGTCGGCCGCGCTCCCGCAGCGGTTGGGAGACCGCCGGGATAGCCGGCCAAAGGTGTCCTGTTCCATGTGCTCGGCTTGTACATCGCAAACAGCCATATTCTGTGTGTAATCGCGGCTGTATGACCCTGTCAGCAAGAAACCTCGGGACTTTTTATTTACTGATTCTGCGTTGTTGGTATACTCCCGCTTCGATCCGTCGGATAGCAGATCGTGACCTTAAGGCGGAGTTGATGTGCCATGTCAGAGTCCGGATTCGAGGATGAGATACGCGATTTGTTCGAGACATGTGTCCACCTGCAAGAGCAGCTGAATATGCTTCAGCAGCGGATCGAACGGCTGGAGGCACTTGGTGATTCATCCAAGACGGCCCCGCGAGCGATTGAACCGCCACCGATCCCACAGGCAATCCCTGTGACACCCACTTCCGAAGATCAGCTTCCACCACCGGCTGAGCCGTCCGACACATCACGTGACGTTTACATTGCCGACCTGGCCAGTTTCGTACCCGCACCCGACAAACCCAAGGACATAGGGGCATTTGTGCACAGGCTCATGCATCGGGAGAGTGAACGTCCCCATCGAGGTGGAGTCAGCAAGCCACCGCAAGAACAGGGTCCGCCCAGAGACGAGGGCGCGGATGCACGTAGTGGGATGGAGTTGCGTATCGGTGGGACCTGGCTGAACAGGGCAGGTGCAATCATCATCTTTCTTGCGATGGCCTTTTTCGCCAAGTACTCGTTCGATCAGGGATGGATCAGCCCGACGATGCGTGTCGTGCTCGCAGGGGCAGTCGGCCTGAGCATGGTTGTCCTGGGCGAGTATTCCCTCTTCCGTGGCATGCGCACATTCGCCGGCGGACTGCTGGGCGGTGGCGTATGCATCCTGTATCTGGCTGTCTACGGCGCCCACGGGTTTTATGAACTGATCAATCCCGAGACAGCGTTTGTACTGTATGTGGGCGTCACGGCTTTATCCGTCGTGATCTCGGTGCATGCCCGGATCCTTGCTGTTGCGATACTCGGGGTGATCGGTGCATACGCAACTCCCATCGTCCTGAGCACCGGCGAGAACCGAATGGTGGCGTTGCTTGTATACATCCTGGCCGTCGACATCGGATTTCTCCTGAGCGCCTCCATCAGGCGGTGGGATGTTCTTCGAGTGCTCTTGTGGCTGGGGACGCTCGGGCTGTTCAGCGCGTGGTATCTCGAATTCTACGATCAGACCGCCATGTGGCTGACCGCCGGGTTTGTCCTGGTGTTCTATCTGCTGTTCCACACCGAGGCAATCCTCTGCCTGCGTCGTGGTGCGACGCAATCGCCTCGCCTGATTGGATACATTGTTCACGCAAATAACATAGCGTTTTTCGGCTCGATCTACTTCTTGTTGCGTTCTGCGATACCGCAATGGATGGGACTGTTCGCAGTTGCATCAGCGGGATTGCAGTGGATAACCGCATGGCGTCTCTGCGGACGCAGCGTGATCGCCGACCGGGCTCGGAGATCATTGTGGCTTGATGGGGCCGCCATGCTTGCCCTGGCTGCACCAATGCAGTTTGACCGTTACATGGTGAGCGTCAGTTGGGCGGTGCAGGGCGTGGTAACACTGTGGTTCTGTCGACGTGTGGAACGCATTTGGCTGCGAGTAAAAGGTACCGGCGTTCTTCTCGCTTCGATCGGCCACCTTTTGATCTTCGACTACAGTGACGAATCCTTGGCACAGGTTCTCTTCACAATCGGCCAATGGCACCTGTCGTGGATGATCGTGTGCTTCGTGTGCGTCGGTTTGTGCGCCCACGCGGCCGCAGCAACACTTTCGGTCCACCGAGATGCACCCCACACGGACAGAATGCTGTCAGGCACTCTGGTGGTCTTCGGCACGATCCTGATGCTCGGGATATTCGCCGACCAATGGGAGCGCTACGTGGCGTCGTGGTGGTGGCTCGGGCTGGCAACCGCTTGGTGGGCATTGGCCCTGCGGGCCCCATTCGCCCGGGTCATGGCAGTGGCCCTGATGCTGACGGCCTTCGGCAAATTTGTGTTTTGGGACACCGGCGGAGCCGCAGTCCAAGGTTTCTGGGAAACCATCGAGGGGCTGGCCCTCAACCGTGCAGTCGTCACCGGCGCGCTGGTGGCAGTGCTGGGTGGATTGGTCAGACGTATGGCGGACCAGTGGCCGGAGCGGATCAGGGAGGTTGTGGGAATCAATGCTCCAGGCCCCATCGTGACGCTTGCCATCCTGCTGGTCATCACGTGGACGGGAACGTTCGAAGTTCTCCGTGCCTTCCAGTTCGATCCGTATGTCACGGCACATTTCGAGCAGCCCGCCTACGTACAAGGGGTGTTCATCACGGCGTTTTGGGCTCTCAATGCAAGTGTCCTTTGGCTTCTGGCCGATGCCCGGCGCCCGTATCTTTCTGGATACGTGTTGGCTCTAAGCTCGCTGGCGATCCTGAATATGATGTTGTTCAATACGCTCGCATCCGCGGGCGCAGGTCGTTGGAGTGAACTGACCGGTATTTGCACGAATAGCACGTTCCTTGTCGGGCTCCTGGTGATTGGCATGGGCTTGTTGGCTTACCGCCGCTACCGAGATCTGACAGCCAGCGAGCCGTCAAAGCTTTTCGCCCCGGAGATCGTCACCGGACTGCTTGTCATCGTGACACTCCTGATCACGTGGATGCCTACGTTTGAGATCTGCCGAGCCTTTCGCTTTGAGGACTTCCGCCACCGGTTTGCTGATCCAAGACTGGCCATGCATGTTGCGCTGTCCGCCTTCTGGAGCCTCAATGCAACGGCCCTTCTGATTCTGGGTTTCCTCCGGCGGGCTCCGGTATTGCGCTACATGGCACTGGGGCTATATGCGGTGACTGTGGGCAAGGTCTTTCTCTTTGACTTGGGCCACTTGGAGATGATCTACCGGGTTATCTCGTTCATGGTGCTGGGCGTGCTGTTGCTGTTTGCGTCCTTGCTCTATCAACGGCTGTCGTCGCGCCTGACTGTCGCTCCAAGCGACGCACCCGTCAATCTCGAATGACGAAGGCTTGAGAACATCCCGTTATTGTGAACCGCGCGACCCCCCTCTTTCCCCCCTTGGCAAGGGGGGATGAAAGGGGGATTCTACGGCACGCAATATCGGAAACCGGTATAACCACGTACGGTTTCGGCTCTTTGCAATGCTCCCAAGGGAGGATGCGAATGGAAGGAGGCCAGGCAGCATTCGAGTCTTATTTCCCGATGCAGAAGTTTGCGAAGACCTGGGTAAGAAGGTCTTCGGTCGTAACCTCGCCGGTAACCGTGCCCAGGGCATCAAGGGCCTCGCGAAGCTCGAATGCCAGAAGATCGGCACAATCGATCGTCTCCCGGGCGGTTTGACTGAGCGAGATGGCACGTTCGATTGACTCGTTTGCGGATGTGACGGCAGCCCGCTGGCGCTCGCTGATCAGCATCGATTCCCCCAGCGTGGTAGTCACGGCCCTCCCCAGAACATCGGTGAAGGCGGAGCGAAGTCCATCAAGGCCGGTCCCCGTGAGCGCGCTGACCGCACAAACCGGGCCGATCTCATGAGATTCCAATTGAGCGACGCGTTGTCGGATCTCGTCCGGCGACAGAAGATCGCACTTGTTGGCGGCCACCACCACCGAAGCCGTGTCGAGCGAACGGATCGTCCTAAGCAGGAACTCATCGAGGCGGGTTGTAAGATCAAGAACGACGCATACAAGATCGACCTGCTCAACCGCTGACAGTGCTCTGGTACGGGCTTCGGAAGTGATCTGTTCCTCCGACCGACTGGAAAGTCGGTCCCACATACTTGAGTCAGCCGCGCCGTCGCCAATCGCACCAGCACCATTCGCACCGGCACCGGCTGCATCCACGCCGGCGGCGTCCAGCAGGATGGCTTCACCGCGGCGCAGGCGGATCGGGGCCGATAGAACGTCACGCGTGGTCCCCGCGGCAGCGGCACATATGGCCCGAGAGGTACCGCTGAGGTGATTCATCAAGGAACTCTTCCCGACGTTGGGCGACCCGAAGAGAAGAATATGCGGCAGTACGTCGAATCGCTCGACCGAGGTTGCGCCCTTCATCGATTGTTGCAGACGTTCCGTGATCCGGGTCAGCCGGACGCCCAGGACCTGGGGCGTGATGAACTCGATGGGCTCTTCCGCGAAGTCAATGTCCGCTTCCACAAGGGCCACCAGCTCCGAAAGCTCATCACGCATGTTCTTGATATACGCCGCAAACGCTCCATCCATCATCCGGCGTGACGCGCGAAGCTGTGTGTCAGTCTGGGCCCTAATGACACCGGCCACCGCCTCGGCACGCGCCAGATCCATCGCACCACTGAGAAACGCCCGCGCGGTGAATTCACCCGGCTCAGCCGGTACCGCGCCGAGCTCAATCGCCTGTCGCCGGACCAGATCCAGTGCAGCCGGCGATCCAACGGTGTGAATCTCCACGATATCCTGATGTGTATAGCTGTGCGGTGCGCGGAAGAGGTAAAAGATGGCAGGCAGATGAGCGTTCTCGTCGATCCGCACCTCACCGGCCATACGCGTCGAACCGGGTTGCTCCGCCAGCGGCTCCTTCGTGCCCAAAGACGCCATGGAATCCGCAATTGTGATCGCATTTGTGCCGCTCAGCCGGACAATGCCCAGTGCCCCATAGCCAGGGGCCGATGAAATCGCCATAATGGTTTCGTCTAACCGGTCGAGCATGGCAGCGGCTTTCTCGCAACGATGCGGGCAACGAATCATTCGTTGCGGTCTCGGTCGTTTTGCCGGAATTGTATCGGCAAGCAGGATTGTTATCGATGTACGACGGTCGGTCTCCCCGTCGGCCGGCAGCGGTGAGACGTTCAGAGAGTCAGTCGAGTGATCCGGTACGAATGCGACAAGTGCGGCTTTGCGATGGAGGCAAATGCTCCGCAGCGGTTCATCGTCCGGCTCGAGATCTACGCCGCCGCCGGTCATGTGGATTTAGATGTGGAAGCCGCCAAGCCGGGCGAAGCGTTGGAGGACGTGCTCCGGGAGCTTGCCCAGGCCAATCCCGACGAGGTCGAGGATCAAACATACCGATTACTGCGTTTCGACCTTTGCGACGCCTGCCGTCGGGAGCTGCTCGAGCGACCGTTAGGTTAGCCGGTTGACTTCCGGGAGTGAGACTATTTTCGGGGGTGCGGAGTAGATAGTCGCGCCAAACATTATCGCGCCGGTGAGAGGATTGTGGCATCTTACGGTCATGGATGTGGCAATGATTCTATCAAGCGGGAGACCGACGAAATGGCGTTCTGCGACGCGGAGTTGACCGTGGCCCTGCGAGAATCCGGCCAATGGGACCGGTGGTGGATCCGCTCCGCAGCCTGATGTCACAAAGGTAGCCGCTCGCGCTTTGCGAGAGTCGGCGTGTTTGGCGCCGCTTGGGAATTCGCGTAGGCTGATTGGACTACCGCCGCGTCTTCCGCCGTGCGGGGCGGGGCAACTGGCAACAACGGCGGATATGTGGAACGACGGATCATGACGACCGAGACAATGACGCTCGACACGATCGCGGAGATGATTCGCGCGGGGCGAAATGACGAGGCCTCCGAGGCGCTCGCCGGTTTCCCCGGGACGGATGAGAACCATTGCGATGTGCTGTTCCTGCGTGGGCATTTGCGGGAAATGATGTATGACCTGGAGGGGGCTTTCGCCGCCTACGAGGAAGTGCTGGAGCTGGATCCAGATCACAGTGAGGCCACGTTCCGCGCGGCGCTGCTCGCCGATCGGGCCGGTGACGACGAGGCTGCGATCGAGCTGTACATGCAATGTATCGCCACGAAACCTGCGCACGTCAACGCGTTGATCAACCTGGCGCTGCTCTGCGAGGATCGGGGAAACCTGGAGGAGGCGGAGGAATATCTGGAAGCGGTGTTGGCGGAGCAGCCGAGCCATCATCGGGCCAAATACTTCCTGAAATCGGTCAACAGTTCGTACACGATGGTGTACGACGAGCATACGCAGAAGGAACGGGAGCGGCAAAGTGCCGTTCTGGATTTGCCGATATCCGACTTCGAGCTCAGCGTGCGGAGCCGTAACTGCCTGCGACAGATGAACATCAGGACGCTGGGCGATCTGCTCAGGACCACGGAAGCCGAGTTGCTGTCCTATAAGAATTTCGGTGAGACCTCACTGAACGAAATCAGGGCGATGCTCGACCAGAAGAGCTTGCTGCTCGGTCAGGAGCTGCAGCCGGTTGAGCAACCCGTATTTCAGACGCCCCCGCCGGCCTCCGGTAACGAGCTTGTCCAAATGAATACGCCGGTCGTCGAGCTGGAGCTGTCCGTCCGCTCGCGCAAGGCTTTGCAGCGTCTGGGTATCGCGACAATCGGCGAGTTGGCTATACGCAGCGAGTCCGAGCTGATGACCATCAAGAACTTCGGCCAGACCTCTTTGAGCGAGATCAAGCGGCAGCTCGCGAGATTCGGCCTGTCGCTCCGGCAACCGGGAAATTGACGGCACGGACCTACCACACCATCGTGCCTTTCCCCCAATACCGTCTTGCTCGGATGGTTTGTCCGATCAAGGTGTAACAGGACAGCAGGGATCGCATTTTCGGCGCGGCCCAAGAGCTTTGGCATGGGTCGGTATCACCAGGCTGTTTTGACCGGGCCGGGCAAACCGGCGGCACATGCACTTGTGCTGAGCTGTGTGTGCTGTGCACTTTTTGTGTGTGGTCCGCCCACGGTTCCGGCAAAGCCGCTGAACAATGGTGCACCGCCGATTCGGGACGTGCGTGTGTTGATCGCCTCGAATGTCGAGCGCATCCGGGTTCGCGCGGACACAGCGGTCTTGGTGCACGATGACAACGCTATGTCATTGGGCACTTATCCCACCGACGATTGGATCATCGTTTCACAAGTCGCATCAGGCAGGATCCAATTCGGCAGCGCCGTTTGGCCTGTGCGGAGTATCGTGCTGCATCCGAAGACAACCGATGTCGTGACGATGTCGGCCTACCACAACGACGACTGGTCCCCAGGAAACCGGTATCCCGGAACGCTGCGGGTGATCCTGCGTGAGAACGGTCATCTGGATGTCATCAATGCCGTTGACGTCGAACGCTACGTCGCT
>Ga0307432_1001233_pt1 | contig 16041 bp, 14 predicted proteins | sample SalMarWE160150MG_FD_202158 | JGI IMG/M metagenome (GOLD analysis project Ga0307432, IMG submission 202158) | Salt marsh sediment microbial communities from the Plum Island Ecosystem LTER, Massachusetts, United States - WE1603-150 | ecosystem: Environmental > Aquatic > Marine > Intertidal zone >...
CTATTGCTACACCTAAAATATTATCAAGACCGCCCAAAATAACTATGCAAATTAACACAACCGAAAAATGAAAAGTAAAACTTTCTGGAGAGATAAAACTGATATAGTGTGCATAAATTGATCCGGCCATTCCCCCAAAAATTGCTCCAATTGCAGAAGCTTCTAATTTTCCTTTATTAACACTTATTCCTTGACATTTAGCTGCAATTTCATCTTCTCTAATAGCATTCCATACCAAACCAGTTCTTGAATTATATAATCTTTTCGCTAAATACAGTGAAAATAAAACTACAGCTAATACAAGGTAATAATAATTCGCCTGAAATGGTAAATTAATTCCAAATATATTTAATGAAGAACCAAAAGAATATTTTCCTATTGTAGGAAAAGGAATATTTGAAATGCCTCCAGAACCACCGGTAAACCTTAAATTATTTACCAACAAATGAAAGATAATTTGAAACGCCATAGTAACTAAGGCATAATAGAAGCCTGTGCTTTTTAGAGTTAATGAACCTATTAATAAACCAAAGAGTGCAGATATTATTATTGCAGCCAAAATTCCCAGCCAAAATGAAAAGTGGAAATTAACTGTTAGTAAAGCTGAAGTATACGCACCTACACCAAAAAATGCTGCAAATGCAAAATTTACCATTCCAGTGCTTCCTAATTGAATATTTAGCCCCAAAGCCATAATTAAATAGAGACCACTCATAATACAAATATGAAGTAAATACGTATTATCTTTAAATAAAAAAGGAATAGAAATAAGCAACAAAATCATAAAAATAATTGAAAATGAATTAAATCGGCTATATGATTCTTTTACGAGATTTGTAATTTTTTGGTTTCCTCGAAGTATAAAAAACGCAATTATTGGCAGAATAAGCAAGAACAATCTATAATCTATTCCTTCTGAGGATAGAAAATTTATAAACATATAAAAAATAATTACTTCTGTAACAATTATGGTTAAAAAATAACCAATTTTTTTATATAATCTATGGGAATAATTACTGCGAGTATTAGGGTTATCCATTATATCCTCCTTCTACTTTTTACATATTTTCAGATTAAAATTATTAGATAGTTAAATATGCTTTTTTAATTACTTCGTTTTCCTTTAATTCTTTCACAGGTCCTTCTATAATAATTTGACCTTTTTGCAAGACATAACCCCGAGATGCTATTTTTAGTGCTTTAACCGCATTCTGTTCCACTAATAGTATAGTAGTTCCTTCATTATTTATCCTTTTAATTGCCTCAAATACTCCATCTACTAACATGGGTGCTAAGCCTAAAGATGGCTCATCAAGAAGCATTATTTTAGGCTTACTCATCATTCCTCTACCAATTGACAACATTCCTTGTTCACCACCGCTTAATGTTCCTGCTAATTGATTCTCTCTTTCCTTTAATATAGGAAATAAATCATAAACTTCTTTTAATGTCTTATTTATACTTTTTTCATCTTTTTCATAAAGAGCACCTATTCTTAGATTTTCTAAAATATTTAAATCCGGAAATATTCCTCTATTCTCCATAACCATAGAAATTCCCGCTTTAATAATCTCACTGGTTTTCATTTTATCTATTCGCATATCTTCTAAATATATATTTCCATGAATGGGTTTTACTAAACCTATAACGGTATTTAAAGTGGTTGTTTTACCCGCTCCATTAGCGCCTAAAAGAGCTACAATCTCCCCCTCATTAATATTTAGAGAAACATCTCTTAAAATTTCTACCGTGCCATAGCGGGTAGTAATACCATTAATTTTTAGCATTTTTAAATTTCTCCTCCTAAATAAGCCTCTATTACTTCTTTATTATTTGACGCTTTTTCGAAAGTCCCGTCAAAAATTTTTACACCATGGTTAAAAACTATTACCCGTTGAGTACTTCCTTTTATAACTCTCATATCATGCTCTATTAAAATAATATTTAAATCTGGTTTCTTAATTTTTATTTTTTTTATATCATCCATTAATTCTGTGGTTTCTTCGGGATTCATTCCTGCCGATGGTTCATCTAACAACAAAAGCTTAGGTCTTGAAGCAAGGGCTCTACAAATTTCTACTCTTTTTTTATCTGCTTGAGATAAATCTTTTGCTTTTTGATACATTTTATCTACCAATTCCTTACTAAAATAATTAAAAAGAATAATTGATTCTTTAATATTTTCTCTTAACTTCTTTTCGGTATAATTTCTTCCAAACATTGATACAAACCAACTATAAGATTCCCATCGATGCATACCCAAAAGAACATTATCTAACGCACTCAAACCCCAAAATAGACGAGTATTCTGAAATGTTCTAGCTATACCTCTTTTAGTAATATCATTAGAAAATAAGCCACTGAGATTTTCACCATGGAAAAATATATTACCACTAGAAGGTTGATATATTCCGGTAATTAAATTAAAAAATGTTGTTTTTCCTGAACCATTTGGGCCAATTAATCCTACTACTTCTCCCTCTTTTACAAAAAAATTAATATCTTTAAGTGCGGCTAAACCACCGAAATTAATTCCTAGTTTTTCAACTTTTAATATTTCCATCTGGTGTTATTTCTCCTCCCCTTTCCACAAATCAAATATTTTTCTATTCGCGCTTATATTTCTTATATACTCCTATTTAATGAAATCTATAATATCATTCACTTATTTTACTTTTAGAACAATATTTATGTATTTTTTATAGTTTCGGATAAAGATAATGACTTATTCAATTTTCTATTAAATTTTGATAATATTTTTATTTTTTGTTAAAAAAATAAATTGTTTTATGTGATTAGGCAAATAATATAAAAAAATCCATTTTTTACAAAATCATTCGAGCGTCTACTACTTGCAGACCCTTTTCAAATACAAATATGGGATTTAGGTCTATTTCATTAATTTCAGGATTTTCCGTAGTAAGTTTAGAAACTTTTATTAAAACTTCTTTTATGGCTTGAATATCTCGGGGGGGTTCACCTCTTATTCCTTTTAGAATTTCGTATCCCTTAATCTCGGTAATCATCCCCTCGGCATCTCTTTCTTCTAAAGGAATAATGCGGAAGGAAACATCTTTTAGCACCTCTACGTATATCCCTCCCATTCCAAACATTGCTACCGGGCCAAAATGGGGGTCTTTTATCATCCCCACAATAACTTCTACTTCCTTAGGGATTACCGGGTATACTATCACGCCTTCAATCCTTGCTTCTTTATTATAATTTTTAATATTGTGGATAATCTCTTGATAAGCTAATTTAGCTTCCTTCTCATCTTTTAGCCCTATCTTTACCCCTCCAGCATCTGTCTTGTGGATGATATCAGGAGAGACAATTTTCATCGCTATAGGAAAATTTATTTCTTTGGCCAATCCGGCAATTTCATCTTCACTCTTTATTAATTTAAAATCAGGAACAGGAATTCCATATTCCTTTAACAGTTCTTTTGCCTCTGTCTCCAATAAAGACCTTTTTTCTTTTTTAGCTATCTTGATAATTCGATGCATCTCTTGCTCCTTAACAACTATTTTTATATATCTTCTGAATAACTTTAGCACATCTTTCTCCGGTCTCATAATTGGGAATTCCGTATTTTTTTAATTCTCCAATTGCTTCTTTTACTAATCTACCGGCCATAAAACTGGTAAATATAGGTTTTTTTATTTTCTCTTTTGCTTTTCCTAAAGCCCGGGCAATTGCCTTAGAATCCATAGAGGCAGTAGGAACAAAGATGGCAATTATAGCATCATATTCCGAGGCAATAGTTTTACTCACCTGGGCAAAATATTCTGCTCCCCCATAAGCCAAAAGGTCAAAAGGATTTCCCAAGGAGACATGTGGAGGGAGAATCTCTTTTAATACATTCTTTAAACTTTCAGATAGTTCAGGAACTTCTAATCCTAATTCTTCTAATTTATCTGTAGTTAACACTGCGGGTCCCCCTGAATTGGTAATCACTCCAATCTTATTCCCTTTGACTTTCGGGTAATGAATCAAGCCCCTACACAAATCAAACATCTCCTCTACCCCTTCTACCCGTAAAATACCGGCTTGCTTAAAAGCAGCTTCATAGATTTTATCTTCCCCTGCCAGAGAACCGGTATGAGAGGAAGTTGCCCTCATCCCGGCTTTACTCTTCCCCGCCTTAATGGCAACAATCGGTTTTTTAAGAACAGTCTTTTTAGTTTGAGCTAAAAATCTTCTTCCTTCTTCTAATCCTTCAATATAGAGAGCAATAACTTTAGTCTGAGGGTCATCTTCAAGATATTTAATTAAATCTACTTCGTCTACATCACATCTATTCCCGTAACTTACAAATTTAGAAAAACCAAAACCTAATTCTTCGGCCATCATTAAGACTGCTCCTCCCAGGGCACCACTTTGAGTAATAAAGGCAGTTTCACCCGGAAGGGCGCAAACTTCGATGCTGGTAAAAAGATTACAACCGGTATTCATAATTCCCGCACAGTTAGGACCAATAATCCTCATCCGATGTTTTTCAGCTATATTTTTTATCTCTTCTTCTTCTTTGATATTTCCTACTTCTGAAAAGCCAGCAGAAATTATAACTACTGACTTAACTTCTTTACTTCCTAAATCCTCTAAAAGTAAAGGAATAAATTGCCCCGGGATAGCAATAACAGCTAAATCAATATCTAAATTATTAAATTCCGGATAAATTTTTCGACCAAATATTTCACCTCCACTACGGTTTATGGGGTAAATTTCTCCCTTAAATCCTCCGTCCACTATATTTTTTACTATTTCATATCCGGTCTTTCCTTTTTTCATTGAAGCAAAGATAGCCACTGAATGAGGGTTAAAAAAATTTTCCATACTTTTCATTTATGCATTCCTTCTGCTGTTTTATAACCTGCGCGAAAAGCAGCAATATTTTTATCTAATTCGCGAGGGATATGTTTCCTTAACATATTAATAACAGACTCTTTATCAAATGAAGAGATAAAAGAGAGGGCGCCCAGCAAGACAATATTTTCTGCAATAGGAAGTCCTGCCTCTGAAGCTATTTTACCGGCATCTATCCAGATTATTTTTGCTTTTGCTTCTTTAAATAATCTGATTATCTCCTCATCCTGAGGGTACTTTTCGGGATGGGTCATCATATCAATAGGATATGTCCTTTTTCTATTTAAAATAACTGTCCCCCCCGGTTTGATAAATTCTAAACTTTTCAATCCTTCGGATAATTCCATTACTACTATTATATCAGAAGAGAGAGGAGGAATCCTCGACCCAAATACATTACCTATCCTAACTTCACAATGAACCGGACCGCCTCTCTGAGCCATACTTACTTCTTTAAAAAATTTAACTTTCTCGCCTTTTTCTAATCCATAATCAGCAATAATCTGCCCTAATCGTATTACTCCCTGTCCACCTATTCCGATTAAATATAAATTATTTTCCATCTTTTATCACCTCTATCGCCCCTGTCGGACAGGTAAATTCACATAATCCGCAGCCAAAACAGGCTGAAGTAATTTCCATATATGCTTTACTGTTGACATCTTTAGGATGAAATACCATCGCCGGACAGGCCAAAGAACTCAAGCATATCCTGCAGCCGGTACATTTATCTATATTTACTTTTCGTTTAACTAATTTAACCTTTTTTCTTTTAGCTTGAAGAGCACATTCCCGGCGGGAAACTATTACCGAAACACCCGGATATTCTATCGCTTTTATTATACTCTCTGTCGCTTTTTTGCTCTGATAGGGATCAATTATCTGAATATCCTCTATCCCGCAGCCTTGACAAATCTCGACAATATCTACTCTCTTGGTATTAGTAATCCCATTTAAATTAACAGTCCCGGGATTTTCTTCAAAACCGGTCATGGCAGTCCATCCATTATCTAAAATAATTACCGTTAGCGGGACTTTCTGGTAAACTGCATTAATAAGAGGAGGAATACCAGCGTGAAAGAAAGTTGAATCTCCTATGGTAGCTATCACCGGTTTTTTAATTCCTGCCCATTTAAATCCCTGAGCTAATCCTATACTCGCCCCCATGGCCACTTCAGTCCAGCAACTCTCGAAAGGCTTGTTCATTCCCAATATAGTACATCCTATATCCCCGGTAATAATAATTTCCTCTTTTTTATATTTTAAATTCTTGATTGCCTTATTCAATGCAAAATAAGTCCCCCGGTGTGGGCAGCCTATACAAAAAGAAGTGGGACGTTTGACTTCTAATTCTTTAGCTCTCTCTAAAATATTAGGATCCTGCTCAGATTCAAGTTTTATTTTTAAAAGAACTTCCAGGGCATTTTTTATCTTTTTAAAGGAATAATTTCCGATTAGAGGAAGGGTTTTGTCAAATTTTCCTAAAACTTCGACTCTCTTGTTTAAGGGATAGGCAATCCTCATCACTTCTGCTTCTATAAGAGGGTCTAATTCTTCTAAGACAAGCACCCTATCTACTTTTTCTAAAAAGTTTTTTATCCTCTCTTCGGGCAAGGGGTGAACCATACCTATCTTTAACCAGGAGAGTTTCAAATTATGTTTTTTTAAAGCTTCTTTAAAATTTCCTTCCACCGCTCCGGCATAAATTACTCCCTGTTTACTGCCATTTTCAAAGTGGGTTTCATTTACTTTTATCCCGGATTCAGTAATACAAGAATCGCTAATTCTAGAAACTTCGGCCAATCTGCCAAGAGCATCCCGGTGTTGAACCATACACCAGGCAGCACTTGCCTTAGTATATTTTACAATATTACGTTCGAAATGCGCTTCTCTTTTTTCTAATTCCGATTTTTTACCTACTTCAACATCAGAAGCAACATGAGAGATATCGGTGGTTGATCTTAAAAAAATAGGACCGCCAATTTTCTCTGAGATTTCAAAGGCAAGTTTCACATAATCTAAACACTCCTGCTGGGAAGCAAGGTCAAGCATGGGAACTACCATCGATTTAGCATAATAGCGGGAATCCTCTTCGGGCATGCCGGCACTTACTCCAGGGTCATCAGCCACAAATACAATTAACCCCCCGGTGCAGCCACTGTAAGCGACGGAAGCCAAAGAATCGGCAGCTACATTCACTCCCGACATCTTCATGGTGACCAAAGCTCTTTTCCCAGCCCAGGCAGCAGCAGCAGCAATTTCAAAAGCAACTTTCTCATTTATGCTCCACTCTATATGCATCCCCAATTTTTTTTTTCGAGGCAATAGTGCCAGAATAACTTCGGTCGAAGGAGTACCCGGATATCCGCAGACCACTTCCACCCCTGATTCAATTACTCCTTCGGCAATAGCCTCATTCCCGGTTAATAATTTTTTCAAATTTATTCCTCCTCGAGAAGGGGAAGAGTAATGGAAGCAGTCGGTAAAACTAATATTTTTGCTTCATCCCCATAATTTTTCAAAACATCATTTACAACAGATTGGGCTGATTTAGCTGGTAACATTCCCATCTCTATTACATCTTTATTTTGTATTCCGTCTGATATCAAATAAATTTTTGCTTTTTCTTTACACTTTGCTATTAAATATGAAATGACCCCTGCGACTACATTCTTTTCTTTATGAGCTTTGATATTTTTAATAATATCCTGTGGTGTTTTTTCTCCAAGAAAATCTAAAAAGTCTTTTGACCCAATTCCCTCATAACATGTGGAAATCATAATTATAGTACTATTTTCTTTTATAATATGCCCTACTGCCTCTAAAGTTTTTGAAGCTTGATAAAAACTAATATCCATAGGAAAACTATATACAGACTCCTAATTTATATATAAAATCAGTATAAACTACAGGTGCAATATACTTTTTTTCTCTTTAGCCATTTAAAATTATACAAGCTTGCCTCTCAACAAATAAAACTTTAATAAATTTTTCTTGCTCATTTCATTAATAGTATTTTTTATATTCCTTTAACTCCTACTGTAGTACCTGCTCTCCATGGATTCTTCTTTAATGACTTCCGTAAAGCTTCACCAAATGCCCTGAAGCCTGATTCCCAAATATGATGTGAATCTCTTCCTGATAGAAATTTAAGATGAATTGTAGCTCTTGCACCTTGAGAGAATCCCTCAAAAAAGGCAATCATGTTAGAAGAATGAGTTGTTTCGACAAATTCTGGAATGATAACATCCTGATGAGTAATAAAACAATTACTTCTTTCTTCAAAAGAAACATTAACTATAGAAAGAGCTTCATCAAGAACAGCAAAACCTACACCGCTCCCTTCAACTCCAAATTCAGTTTTATTCTTAAAAAGCTCCCGGAAGATATTTCCTAGGGTTATTCCTGAGTCCTCTGCCAAAGTGTGAAACAACTTATACCCTATAGAACGAATAGATATTCCTATATTAATACAACTCCTCCAGGCAATTGTTTCAATCATGTGATCTAAGAAAGGCATATTTGTATTTATCCCTTCTTTCAGTTTGGGATTCCTTTCTCTCAAATTAACTTCTGCCTTAATTACTGTTTCTCTTGTTATTCTTTTTGCCTTAACCTGATGCAAAGTTGAAATATCAAAAAAAATGCCCAGCTTTTTAGATTCTTTTTCTTTCATAAAAGTCATTGCCCCCTTTCTTACAAATTTTTCTCTTTTTTAAGGCTGTTGAATGAGATGGAAATCCCTCATAATCTGCTAACTGAATTGCATAATCTTTTAATTTTTCAAATCCATTTTTAGTAACATAACTAATTGAGGAATACTTAAAAAAATCTCTTACAGAAACAGGAGAGAAAGTTTTTGCAAATCCTCCTGTGGGAAGAATTGCATTAGGCCCAATAGAAAAATTTGCCAAACTAAATGGTGTGTATTCTCCTATTAAAATTTCTCCAGCATTCTTAATTAAAGGGAATACATCAAATGGATTTTTGGTTACAATCGAAAGATGTTCGGGTGCATATTTATTTACAAAATCAATAGCCTCATTCAATTCTTCTACAATCACAACTCCACTATACTTCTTCATATTTTCTTTAATAAAGTTTTTACGCATAGAAGGAAGATCTTCAATTAAGGAAGGTACAATTTTAACCACTTCTCTACCTAAATCTTCAGAATCAGTTACTAAAATAGAAGCAGAATCAGGGCCATGTTCCGATTCAATCAGAAAATCCAAAGCAACATTTTTTGGATTTGCAGTTTCATCTGCTAAAATTAATGATTCAGATGGTCCTGCAGGTAAACCAACGTCAACAATACCAAAAAGCGCTCTCTTTGCAGCTGTTACATAACTACTCCCTGGTCCAATTATCTTTTCAACTTTAGGAATAGTTTTTGTGCCATACGCTAGTGCACCAATAGCTTGTATTCCACTTATTCTATAAATCTCCTTAATAGTACATTCTTTTGCAGTAAAAAGGGTAGCTGCGTCTATACTTCCATCTCGAGAAGGAGGAGTTACAATAACAATTCTTTCAACCCCAGCAATTATGGCTGGTATTGCAAGCATATAAAGTACTGAGGGAAAAGACCCCTTTCCTCTAGGGATATAGAGTCCTACGGATGGAATGGGTTCTATTTTTTCTCCTGCATAAACTCCTAAAGAAACTGGAAATAACTTCATAGGAGATGGCATTTGTATTGCATGAAATTTTCTAACATTTTCTATATTTTTTCTAATAGCTTCTTTAAGCTCATTAGACAATTTTTCCTCTGCTCTTTTAAATTCTTCTTCTTTTACTCTTAATTGTTCAGGATTTAATTTTGCTCCATCGAATTTTTCAATGTAATGAATAAGAGCTTTGTCCCCTCTTTTTTTTATCTCATCCAAAATTTGATTTACTATTTTCTCAATTTTTGAAATATCTAATTCGGCTCTTTTAAAAATGAAATTCTTACTCTCCTCCGGTGTGTTACGCCAGATGAAAAAATTAATGTCCATATACAAAACCCTCCATAATAATTTCTTATTTTAAGAATTCCTACTTAAGAATATTCACACCCGTGCTTTACTTTTTCTAGAACAACAGACATCATAACTATATCAAATATAACAAACCTTTAAAAATATATTCCAAAAAATTGCAAGATATACTAAAAAATACATTGACAATATCATTGTTTAAATATTTTGATAATCAGAGTCAACCGAAGTTCTCAGTATATAAAACTACTTTTTCTTTTATTTTAATAGCCTTTGTAAATGCAGTAATTAAAATATCTGAAAGATAGTTTCCCGACACTAATTTTAGATTTACTGTTTTTTTTTGCCCATCGAAGCTAATCCAACAGCAATAAGCAAGAGCATACCTGTCGCTATAAATTGGTAATAATATTGAACATTAAGAATAGTCAAACCATTAATTATTGTTCCTATAAATACTGCACCTACTAAAGTCCCAAGAGTATGGAACTCACCCTCTTTCAAGACACTTGCACCGAGATAAGCAACTGCAATAGCATTTAAGAGGTACCCAGGTCCAGCTGTAGGCTGACCTGATCCAAGGCGAGCCATTATTATAACTCCTCCCATACCACAAAGTAAACCTGTAATTGCAAAAGATAGTATCTTAAGGGTTTTTACATTAAGACCAGACATTAATGAAGCTTCAGGATTATAACCAATAGCATAAAAAAAGCGTCCAGAAGAGGTATATTTCAAGTGATAATAAGCTATTAAAAAAATTACTAAAATTATTAGAAGTGGAACAGGTATACCTGATACCTTACCCCAAGCTAAGTACATAAAATTCTCTCTCAAGCCAATTACGGGCGCACCTTTTGTATATAAAAATATAAGACCATTTGCAATTTGTCCTAATCCAAGTGTAGCTATAAAGGATTCTATTCCTATAACCGCAATAAGAAACCCATTACATAAACCAAAAAGTAAGCCAATTATTAAAGCAATTAAAATTGCCATAGAAGTTGAATAACCTTCTGCTTGAGCCGCTACAGCAAGAATACCAGCAAGTCCAGCTACCCATCCAATTGATAGATCTATCTCTCCGTCAATAAGAGCATATGTCTCAGCTACACCTAAAATGAAAAGTACTGTTATTTGTCTTGCAATATTATAAAAGTTTGTAACTGAAAAAAATCTTGGCTCAAGTAAGGAAAAAACACATATAACTGTAACTAATGCAGCTAAAGTTCCATATTTTTTAAGAAGAGAAAGCAAGAATTCATTACCCTTTTTTTCTTTTAGCAATATTATGCACCTCTCATACCAAACATGAATTTTAATATTTCTTCTTCATTTGTCTTTTCAGCTTCAAGTATTCCCTGCAGTTGTCCCTTATAAAATACACCTATCCGATTACATACACCAAGTATCTCGGGAACTTCAGAAGAAATCATAATAATTACCATACCTTGCTCAACAAGTCGATTTAATATTTTATATATTTCTGTCTTTGTAGCAACATCTATTCCTTTTGTAACTTCATCTAATACTAATACCTTAACTTTTGTTGATAACCATTTACTTAGAACTACTTTTTGCTGATTACCGCCACTTAAAAACTTCACCTTTTGATCCATGTTTTGGACTTTTATGGAAAACTTATCTATAAATTCTTGGGTAATTTTTCTTGCTTTTCTTTTATCAATATGTGGCAAAAATCCATAACATAATCTTTTTAAGATTGTAAGAACAGTATTTTCACATACAGAAAAATCCATTATGAGACCTTGAATTCGTCTATCTTCTGGCACTAAACAAATGCCCTTTTCAATTGCTTCACGTATATTACGAAATTTAATCTCATTATTAAATAATATAATTTTCCCGCTTTCCAATGGGTCGACTCCACACAAAATCCTAGCGAACTCAGTTCGTCCTGATGCAACTAAACCTATGATTCCAAATATTTCACCTGCATATATATCAAAGTTAATATTCTTAACCTTCTTACTGATTAGATGCTTAACTTGAAGAGCTATAGTATCTTTAAGTGCTAAATTGCGTTTAGGATATTTGGCCCCAACATCCTTGCCAGTCATAAATTTAATAATACTACCAACAGTAATATCCTTCACCCATGATGTATTAATAACTTTCCCGTCTCTCATAACAGTTACCCTATCAGCGATTTCAGATATCTCTTCTAACTTGTGAGTTATAAAGACTATCGATATACCTTGATCCTTCATATGTAATAAAGCTTGAAAAAGAATATCTTTTTCTTCACTAGTTAGAGAAGCTGTTGGTTCATCTAAAATAAGTATCTCAGCATTTCTACTAAAAGCTTTAGTTATGGTAAATATTTGTGCTTGTGCCGGAGAAAAAAATGAAACAGGTTTTCGAGGATCAATTTTATTCAAACCAAATTTATTAAGCCACACAGAAGTCTCAGCATAAGCGATATGCCATTGAATTTTCGTCTTCTTAATAGGGAAGGCCGTACCCAAGTAAAAATTTTCGGCAATTTTCATTTGGGGTATAAGTCCAAAATCCTGATGTACAAAACTAATACCTAACTTTGTAGCATCAAGGTTGGTATGAATCTCAACAGGAATATTATTTCTCATTATAGTCCCGCTATCTTTTTTAATTAGACCAGCAAGGATTTTTACGAAGGTAGATTTTCCTGCACCATTTTCACCTGCAATAGCATGGATCTCACCTTTATATAAACTAAAGTTGACATCTAATAAAGCTTGAACCCCTGGAAATCTTTTTGATATGTTTGAAACCTTTAGAACTGTTGTACTTTGGTTTTGTAAAGACATCCTTTCCCCCTTCCCTTATAGTTTCTGAATATTTATATAGTTTCTCCCCCCTCGTGAACAGTGAGGGGGAAGAACTATATAAATATTTTTCACTTTATCCAACCAAGCGCTTTCGCAAAGGAAAGGGCATTGCCCTTTACTACTAAAGTAACTGGTGCATAGATATGTTCAGGAAATTCAGTTTTTTCTCCCTTTAGGTACTGAACTGACACATCAGCACATATTCTTCCCATGGCTCCTGAGCTTTGGGCAACTGTACCTTTTTCTATTAGACCTTTCGATATATAATCTACAATGTTTAATCTATCTCCGTCAGCTCCCACAACAACTATATCTTTTCGTCCAGCAGCCAATAATGCTTGGATAGCCCCAAGAGCAGGCTGATCATAAACTGCCCATACTCCTTTTATTTCTGGATGAGCAACTAAGTGACTTTCCATGGCAGCCATGGCCTGTGGTGTACCTTCAGGAAATTGAATAGCTGTATCACCTACGATTTTGATCCCTGGGTACTGGTCAAAAATGGGCTTAGCACCCTCCATCCACCGAATTCTGCAAGGCGTATAGTATGGCTCTCTAAATACAACAATTTCTCCCTCTCCATCTAACTTAGCAATAAGAAAATAGGCCATTAATTGTCCTATAATCTTATTGTCCGATGTTACATCTGTTAGTACGCCAGGTCCGATGAGCCCTGTATCAGCTGAAATTAGCGCCGCACCTTTTTCGACAGCTAGATTTTGCATTGGCTTCAATCCCTCTGCATCTCCACCAACAACAACTATAACTTTCAACCCTTTACCAATCAAAGTCTCAATATTATTATTATGTGCTTCCAAAGTTCCGTCTGCTACAACATAATCATACTTAACACCCAGCTCATTAAGACGTCCTTGCATCTCTTCAACCATGTAGATGATAAACTCATTTCCTGCTGCATGATTAGCGATCCCTACAACTAGATCTCCCGCATATACTACATTTATAGAGAAAATTACTAGAATACCCAGTATAACAAGAAACAAAAATTTTCTTATACACATTTAAATATACCTCCTTTTTTAAAAATTTTAGGAACTTATTCTAATAAGCAAATTATAATTATAAAAAGATTACAACTTTATCACCCCCTTCTTTAGTTAATTATCTATCCGGTGAAATTAATTCTTAAATCATTTTATATATCCCATTCCTTAAAACTTGGTAATTTTTAAATTAAATAAAAATAGGGAGTGAATCAACAATCACCCCCTATTAACTAATGGCTTTGGGTTTTTATTTAATTTTTATTATCACAACATCATTTTTGCACTTTTCGAAATTTAACTATACACTTAATAATATAAATAAAATCATTAAATAGTATTAATGTCTAAACCTATTGCCTCATGCTCAAATCCCTTAATAGGGGCTCCCACCATTCCGTAGATACCTACAGATACCCATTCTCCTAAATCATTTCGTGTAGTATCCAAAGGCCCTCTTAATACAACAAATTTTACTCCTATAGTTTTTAAAAAATTACCAATTCCAATTTCTCCCCTACACAGACCTTTTAATGCATTTAATGCAGTATGATAAACTGCATGTTCTTCTCTGTAACAACCTGCAGGAAAGATTCCCTCTCTTTTTGCTGTTGTTTCTATTGCAGCGATAACTTCTCTGCTATCCATTGTTCCGACTTTTCCTATACATATTTTATAACCTAAACTGCTAGCTTTTTTCAATAATTCTTTTTCTTCTTCTCCCGAAAATATCAATAACAATATTGTTAAACGACCAATTTTGGCCACAACTAAAAATACTCCGTTTTAAACTTATATGCTTTTACTACTTATCGTTTTTTAGAAATTATTTTTTATAATTATAACACATCGTACAACTATTTGCATAGTCCAAATATTATTTATTTTAGTAGGGATTAAACCTCCACTTATTCACTTACAATAATATATACGTGATTAATTATTAATCAAAGTTTTTTCAATTTTTAATTTATAATACTTTTAAAAGATTATTTAATAATTCTGTTTATCAAAACAAATTTTTCTAAATTAAATAAAAATGATTTTTTTATTTTCCTAATATTTTAAAAATTTAATTTCATTTTTTAATTACATTATACGATAATGAATTTAAAATCCTTATTTTTTTAGAAAAATTTTAAAAAAATAAAATATTTTTCACAAGTTTATTTCGACTTATTTAATAGCTAACTCACCTTTCATAAATCCTTATTTATTCTAATCCGGGAATTTCTAATTTTTTCTCTAACATACCAAGAAACTTGGTAACTACAGAAACCATTAATAGATATATTATTCCTATTACTAAAAAAACTTCTGTATAAGCAAAGTAGCGAGAAGCAATTATTTTTCCCGCCCCGGTTAACTCTACACAAGTAACCATAAAAGCAAGTGAAGAATATTTTACTAAATAAATAATTTCATTGGAACAGCTTGGGATAGCCCTTCTTAAAGCCTGGGGGAGAATAATATATAAAATAGCTTTAGCCCTGGTCATACCCAGAGCTTCAGCAGCCATCATCTGACCAGTTTTTATCGATTGAATAGCTCCTCTTATATGTTCTGAATGGTATGCACCACTGCAAAGAATAAAACCTATTACTGCTGCAGCGAAAGGAGAAAAGAAAATACCTATAGAGGGGAACCCAAAATAGAGAATAAAAAGTTGTACTAATAAGGGCGTGCCACGAAAAAATAATGTGTAAACAGTGCAAAAAGAAGAAATAAACTTATTCCCATATACTCTCCCCACAGCTATCAAAACCCCTAAAATCAGACCGAGTGGAATGGATAAAGCTATTAATTTAAGAGTAACCAATGCACCTTCTAATACAGGGGGCAAAAGTATCTCTCGAATAAAAGTAATGTTTTCCATCTTTATTCTTCCGACTTTCCATAAAGTTCAGTTATCTTACGAAGAAATTGTCTGGTTCGCTCATGGTCCGGATTAGTAAAAATTTTATAAGGAATCCCCTGGTCTATAATCTTTCCGCCCTCTATAAATATGACCTCATTTGCTACCGAACGAGCAAATCCCATTTCATGAGTAACCACTACCATGGTCATCCCGCTAAGAGCTAATTTTTTTATTACTTCTAATACTTCCCCGATTAGTTCCGGGTCAAGGGCAGAAGTAGGTTCATCAAAAAGCATCACTTTGGGATCCATAGCTAAAGCTCGGGCTATAGATACTCTTTGTTTTTGTCCTCCCGAAAGTTGTGCGGGATACAAATTGGCCTGCTTTTCCAAACCAACCCGTTTTAATTCTTCCATTGCTCTTTCTTTAGCTTCTTTCTTGTTCATCTTTTTTACTTTAAGCAAACCGATCTTAACATTTTTTAAAGCAGTTAAGTGGTC
>Ga0307432_1001236_pt1 | contig 15990 bp, 14 predicted proteins | sample SalMarWE160150MG_FD_202158 | JGI IMG/M metagenome (GOLD analysis project Ga0307432, IMG submission 202158) | Salt marsh sediment microbial communities from the Plum Island Ecosystem LTER, Massachusetts, United States - WE1603-150 | ecosystem: Environmental > Aquatic > Marine > Intertidal zone >...
GGCCGAAGATCCCTACGGCCTGCGGGGACGCAGGCCGCTACCTGCTTAAAGACAAGAAGCAGTGGTTGGATTGAGCGGCACCTGTGATGTGCTATAGTGGGGCGATTCTGATACCGGCGCCTTCCGCGTGTGGTTGTGTTGAAAGCTATGTACCTATTCTACATTGATGAATCAGGCAATCGTGACCCGCAGGTGCAGGGTAAGCGCGCTGACGGGAGTACGTTCAATAAGGATCATATCTATGTGCTTCTTGCGGTGTCGTTGTTCGAACACCGGTGGTATGGCTTTGAGACGACAGTGAACGCGTCAAAGCTGCATATCTTGCAGGATGTGGCGCGCGCGACGAGCCAGCGGTTTGAACTTTCAGATGCCGAAGTGCATAGCAGCACTATCCGCATAAAACAACTACGCGAGAGGCACAAGTTCCTGAAATTCCTCACTCAATCGCAGCTATCCGGGCTCGCGAAGTTGTTCTATAGACAGCTCGACTACAACCACATGCACCTATTCGCTGTCGTAATAGACAAGCGCTACCTGGCGGACTATATGGATCAGGAGAAACTCCACAGAAAGGCATATGAGTTACTTCTGGAGCGCATTCAGAACTCCATGGCTGAGTTCCATCGGAAGCATCTTGGTGTGATCGTTGCAGATGACGTCAGCATCCAGATGAACCGGGCCTTGGCACTGAAACACAGCTATTTCCAGCGCGAAGGCACAACGTCGGGCCTCGTACTGCGCAATATCGTCGAGATGCCGTTCTTCGTCAGGAGTGAGCTCTCGAATGGGGTGCAACTCGCGGACCTCTGCGCTTACAACGTTTACCGCGCATTTCGGTACGAGGACCCAGTGTACAAGTACTTCGCGGAGATCGTGCGCTACTTTTACCGAAGTAGGCAAACACCGGTCCCAAAGTTGGACGGGCTCAAGGTCTTCCCCGATGAGTCACCGCTGGTAGCGCTCGGTGAGCGTGTGGGCGCGACTGTTGCGGAAGCATAACAATCGCGCGGCGAGCGCAAAAAATGAAGTCCGGCGGGACCAACAAGGGCACCCTATCGAGCCGACCAGCGGCACCGGACATAATGGCAAACTTGATACCTACCTTGTTACTTATACGTATTTCGGTCGTCGTAGTCTAGTACTTTTCGAGTATTTTTCGAGTACTTTTTCCGTGGTTTTACTGGAATGTCCCAGGTTAGGCTGCGCTTGGACATCCTTCCGTGGGCACTGAGCGTTGGTCTCCAGCTTCGAGCGCCCGTTGTGAGGCGCGTGTCGCACGCATGTAGGAGGGAGCTTGGTCTCATGACATCCGTGCGACGTAAGCAAGACAGCGGCAACCGTGGTCGGAGCGTCGGCGGATCGGGGCAAGTACAGCAATAAGGCCGTCCGGGCCTATATGCAGAAGGGGTGGGAGGTCTACCCGGTCAATCCGAACGGGGGGACGATCGAGGAGCTCAAGGTGTACACCTTGATTGAGGATCTTCCTATCCGAGTCGATCGGGTGACGCTCTATGTGCCGCCGACCACCGGTGTGGAAGTGCTGCCGGCCGTCGCCGCGCTCGAGCCGGACGAATTCTTCGTCAACCCCGGCGCCGAGAGCGATGAGCTGATTGAACGGTGCAAGGCCCTGGGCCTCAAAGCCGTCCTTTCGTGCAGCATCGTCGACATCGGTGTCTCCCTGCCTGACCTGCCTGAGTAGGATCAGCCGCTCTTTCCGCGACGTTCCCGCGTTCCCGCAAGCTGTATCACCCACAAAACCACCACATAAACGCCGTTTTGCGGGCCTCAATCCTTTATCCAAGCTATCCGCTGGATTTTGCGATCCCTGGTAGGACCGGGGCGGTTTGTGGTACACTGGCTGGGCCGACTGAGAGAGACTTGTGGCTTTCATCCTGCCATTTGAGAAAGAGATCATCGCCCTTGACGAGCAACTGGCTTTGCTCAGCGAGGGTGATCCGGCCTATGCGCAGACGCGGGCCCGGTTGGAGGCCTGTGAGGCTGAGGTCTATCCCAATCTCAGTGCCTACGACACGTTCCTCCTCTCCGGGAGTCCTCTGCGCCCCAAAACGCTCGACTACGTCCGATACATCTTCCAGGACGTTCGCCTGTCTTATAATCCCGAGGTTCGCGGCGACCATCTGATCGTGGCCGGCGAAGCCAAGATCGAAATCGACGGTTGCCTGATCGATGTCATTGTCGTTGGGCAACAGACCGGACCATCCTCGCAGCGGGACGAGTTGCTGAAGCTCTCGGCGGCTGAATACCAACGCTGGAACCAGGGCATGGGCTTCCCCGACGGGTATCGCAAGGCCGTCTACTTCATGGATCTAGCGGAGAAGCGCGGCTGGCCGGTCGTCGTTTTTGTGGATACCCCAGGCGCAGATCCGTCGGAGTATTCGGAGGAAGAGGGTCAGGCGTTTGCGATTAACGATGTCATTCACAAGACCACGTCACTCAAAACCCCCAACCTGTCGTACATCATCAGCCTCGGCGCCAGCGGTGGGGCGATAGCGATAACACCCACAAACCGGACGATTATGAACCAGTATGCGACGTACATGGTGATAAGCCCCGGCGGTTGCGCGTCGATCCTGTTTCGCAATCGCAGCCCGGAATCGATCCGCAAAGCGGCTGAGGGTTTGTGCCTGACCTCAACCGATGCCGTGGAGCAGAGGACCGTGGATGACGTGGTTGAAGAGGGCCTGCACCCCGGGCATCGGTATCCCCAGGAGCTGTTGGCCAAGGGCAAGGAGGCCGTCGAGCGTAATATTGCCGGGATTCTAAATCTGCGCGGGGAGGAAGCCGAGCGAGCCCGCCGCAAGAAGTTCTTTGCCATGGGTGTCTGGGCGACGTCAGGGAATAAGCGCAAGAGCAATGCTCTGGCCAAGATGGCCGCAGAGCAGGATCAGGCCTTTGTGACGCTGCGGGACGCGCTGGCCAAGTATATCGCCGACCGCAATCACCGGGTTGCCGCGGACGACGGCAAGCCATTGGATGGCGAGGCGTTGATCGCCGAGGTTCGGGATCGGCGGCAGGTTGCCCGGATGATCTACGCAGTCCAGCAGCACGATGCTCATTATGTGAATGAGGCCGTCGGCCGGGACGCCGGATCGCTCAGCAAGACCCAGTGGGAGCAGATCCGCGAGTATCTGCTCGAGCGGCGGTACGGCGACATGGACGGGGCCGACGCCCTGCATCCCAACGGTGGCGTAAGCCCGTACCGCCGGCAACATCCCATTGACTGGATACGCTGGATTACGGACCAGGGCTCGTTTAGAGAGTTCGAAGAAACGATCACCTATTGCTCGATCGATCAGCTTCACTTCCCTCAGTATGAGGAGGCTTTGGCCCGCGGGATCGAGAGTACCGGCCTTCACTCCGGGCTGATCACCGGGGCGGCCAAGATCGGCGGGTACGACGTGGTGCTGGCGATCAATAACTTCGGTTTGGTCGGAAGCAGTCTATGTGACGAGATCGGCGAGAAGTTTCGCTATGCCGCGCATCACGCGCTTAAGACACGAACGCCACTGGTCTCGGTTGCGATGGGCGGTGGGGCCCGTATGCAGGAGGGTACGCCCTCGATGCACCGCAACATTCCCAAGGCCCAGCACGCCCTGAATGAGCTGGAAGAGGCCGGCGTCCCACACATTTCGGTGATCTCCGACCCGACGCTGGGTGGGACTGCGATCAGCTACGGCCTGCGCGGTGACTACATGATCGTCGTGCAGGGCTCCGCCAACATAGGCTTTTCGGGTAAGCGCGTCGTCGAGCAGTTCCAGGGCCGCAAGGTGGCATCGGATTTCCAGCATGAGACGTGGCTGCTGCATCGCGGATTTGTCGACGAATGCGTCGCCACCGAAGAGTTGGGCGGACGAATTGCGGAGCTGCTCAAACACGCAGCCGACAGTGGCAAGCTCTCCGACCTGCAAATCCGCCGCCGTCGCCCGTGGACGCCGAAAGAAGAGGTCATCCTCAACTCCGCGACGGTGAAGACAACCAAACCTAAGAAGCAATCCGGCAAAAAGCCCAAACCCCACCAAGCGCTGAGTGCGTAGATTGTCAGTTACGCCCCAGCGACCGTTCGCGTTCCGTTTGCGGGTGGCCTATCCGGTGATGGGGCTGGACGATGTAGTCAGAACATCTTCACAATGCAAATCGATAGACTGGAAGAGGCTACAGGTCTCACGTTCGGCGCGTCTGCGAGCTTGCTGTAGATAGACATCATCGATCTCCACACCAACACTGTTGCGATTGCACTTCATCGCGGCCATGGACGTTGTGCCTGTTCCGAGAAATGGGTCAAGAACCGTGTCACCGACAAACGAGAACATCCTGATAAGCCGATAGGCGAGCTCTAAAGGAAACGGCGCGGGATGGTTGCGCGTGGATGCACCCGGAATCGTCCAGAACTGCTGGAACCACGCTGCGTACTCGTCCTTTGTCAAACGGCTTTCCTCTCGCTGGTGTTCCGTGGGCTTCCGATAGCCGCCGGGTTTACGCTGCATGAGGATGAACTCGATGTCGTTCTTGATGATTGCGTTCGGTTCAAATGGCTTCCCCAGAAATCGGGAACCGTTATTGACCTCGTAGTTGGCGTTGGCAATCTTGTGCCAGATGATCGGATTAAGATTGTCAAACCCGAGCTTCCTACAAACCACACAAATGTCCGCATGTAGCGGGACAACCACGTGTCGCCCGAAGTGCCTCCGGGAAAGGCAGACATCTCCTACTACGCAGACCAGGCGTCCACCGGGGACGAGAACCCGATAGCACCCCTCCCAAACAAGGCGTAGATCCTCCAGGAATTTCTCGTAATCATCGATGTGGCCCATCTGATTGGGATTGTCCCGGTATTTCTTTAGTGTCCAATAGGGTGGAGATGTGACGACAAGGTGAATTGATTCATCCGTGAGAAATGACAAGTCGCGTGCGTCGCCGTGAATGAGGCGATGAGTTGTATCGGGCGCGTCGGGCATGTTCAGCGATCCCCCCGCGTTGCAGCAAATGAAGAAGCGTGCGCGACCAAGGATCTGGCGAAATCCTTGAATCGCAGGTCAGGCGCCGGCTCCGAATAGGCCGAGGACCTTTGTTCGGTGTTTTTAATGACGAGCTCACGTACTGCGACCTTGTTGACCATTGCTTGTGGGCGTCTCCTTAACTGTCACTCTTGCCGCTTGAGCATCCCGCTCAGTTTCTTGCCAGTGTGAATTGTTGAGAACGTCTGCTGGAGCGTAGTGTCGTCACCCTCCACAAGCCTAAGCTCAGTGACACAACGAACCCCGCTGAATGGATGTTCACCATCTCGCGAGACATGTTTCTTGAGCTTGTCTGTAGGCGGTGTATAGTGGTATCGATCGAAAAAGATCGTTTTGCCTTCAGCTCGGACATTCTTTATCACAGTGGTCCAAGTCTCAGAGTCCCAGGTCTTGATTCTAAGGTCTCCACTTCCCTCGTCGAGAATCTCGTACATTACGTCACCATCGCCGTTAACCCATGGGCCAACGAAACCGGTGTAGTCATCCTCGGACGACATCCTTGCCTTCCTCAAAACTGGGTCCGGCGGCATATCGTGGGCCCGAATGATCTCCGCCCATTCCTCAATGCTCTCGGGGCGATCCCAGACTGTTATCATGTCCGTCGTCGTTGGTTCGTACCCCTGCATCGTGACATGAGGGTAATTAGAGAACTCGGCTTGCAGCTCTTGCCACAGTCGCTTTGCCTGTAGCGACGGAACTGAGATGTTGGCGAGGACGAACTCTCGTCGCTCGAAGTAACCCTGTCTGACAAGTGCATCTCGGTGGGCGTCATACCGCTCGATGTATGTTGACTGCTTGGAATCGTCAGGTCCAACCTGACTTATCCGCTTCCATGCTCCGTCCATCAATGCTAAATGATAATGAACTGCGAGCGTCTCTCGCTTCATCCACAGCGGGACAGATAAGCAGATTGCGAGGAACAGGATGATCGCAACAATCTTACGCCTCGGGTGCATCGCGGCTCTTCACAACTGCAGGTCCCACGGTCGTCACTCCTGAGGGCGGATCTCGCGCGGTAAATACGATATCCGACTTCTCAATGTTACACTGATCGCACATGTGGGCAACCCGCTCAGCGATCTGCTTCACTATTTGCCTCCTGGACCTGCCACAGCTGCGGACCCTGTGACTCATCTGCACCACGGGATCACTTGGGGTGGGCTTACAGAGTAGGGACTTCGTGCCTAAGCCAGGACGATCAGTTCGTTCGGGTCGGCCAATGGATTTGCGCGGGCGGTGCGGTAGTCTTTGAAGAGGCGGGCGCACTTATCACGACGGGCCGGGTCGTGGCTGTAACGCCAGTGATCGACCAGACCCAAGGCGTCGGAACAGCCTTTCGAGCTGCCAGGGTATTGTCGCCAGTGTTCCGCACCCAGCGCCCGGTGGAACGCAGCCGGTCCACACACCGGCTGACCCGTGCGGGCCCGCAGGACGAAGTTGTAGGCGATTCCGATGGCGGCCACGACGCCGTCGATGACGTCCTGACCATAGCGGTCGCCCAGCTTGGCCAGATGTGTCATGATTCTGTCGTCGGGAACTGGGACGATCTCGCGTCGGATGAACTCCTCCAACGATCGGCCCAGGCGATCGACCCAGTCGTCGATGTGCCGTGCTGCGGCTGCACCCGCGCGATGGGCGAAGGCCTCGAGTGCGGGTCGGCCAAACTGCTCGGTTTCGACAAGACGGCGAAGCGCGGCTGTGAGCCCGCGCTTCGGCGAGTACGTACAGAAGATAGCCTCAGCGTAGGTGCGATCCCACCGTTCCAAGGCCTCGGTCAAGAGTCGTCGCCCGAGGCCGCGCCACGAACGGTCCGGTGTGGCGGTGATCTCATAGGCACAGACGTAGCCGGCCGGTGGGGCGGAGGGCAGTGACAGTAATGCCGGATCCGATAACTCATCACGGTTTAGGTGGAACTTGTCGGTCGCCTTCCATTTGACATAGGCGAGCGGAGTGCCAGCGTCGATTTCGCGATCGACATTAAACAGCACGTCGACGTGGTCGCTCTTGATCTCGGCGATGAAGCGGTCGCGATCGAGCTGCCCCTCCCAAGGCGTCGGCCAGGCCTGGCGGTGTAGCTCATAAGCCGCGTCGTACCACCGCGCGGGGAACTGGCCAGGGGCGTACCCCGCGTGATGCACAACATCAACTCTGGTGGAGGCGTCCAACATATCAACTGATTATAGGCCGGCGAGAATGCGCATTTCCCTTCCCGCCATTCCCATCGGCGGGCCGGACAATGGGGTGGAGGAGAAATCGGCGCTAAGTCCGCGCTCATTCGGACGTTGAGTTAGCGCGCGGATTGGCAGAACTCGGTCAGGACGCCGGTCGTGCTTGCGGGGTGGGCAAAGGCGATCTTCATGCCGTGGGCGCCGTCGCGCGGGGATTCATCGATGAGCTTGACGCCGGCTGATTTAAGTGCCGCCAAGGTGGCGTTTAGATCGTCGACCCGATAGGCAATATGGTGCAGCCCGGGGCCTCGCTTGTCGAGGTAGCGAGCGACGGGACTATCGTTGGAAGTGGGTTCGAGCAGTTCAATGCGCACCTCGCCTATTTGGAAGAAGAGAATGCGCACCTTCTGGTCGGGGATTTCCTCGATCCCACTGAACTCCAATCCCAATACGTCGCGGTAAAACTGACTCGCTTCTTCGATCGAGTGGACGGCGATTCCGATGTGGTCAATGTGCGACGGTGGCTGCATGGCGTGCTCCGCTAAAAGTCAAAACGTCGAAACATCAAAAAGTCAAAACATCGAAAAGTCAAAATGAGGGGCGGAACGCCTTGATGGATCAACGTCTTGACGTTTCCGGTAACATCCCACAGAACGCATTATGGGATGCTTGATTACACGCGAGCGTCCGCGCGGGCTAAAGCCCGCGGTCTTGACTTTTCGGTGTTTCTACGTCGTGCTTTCTTCGTATTCTCCGAATACCTTGCGCAATCGGCCGCAGATTTCGCCGACCGTGGCGTACGCTTCCACCGCGTCGAGGATCAATGGCATGAGGTTGTCGCCACCGCGAGGCCCCTTGTTGCTGTCGCGTGAATCCTTTCTCGCACCGTTTTCGAGAGCATCAAGAGCCCGTTTGACGGCAGAGGCATCACGCCGGGCACGGACCTTGTTCAACCGAGTGATCTGGCGGCGGATCGTTTTCTCGCCAATGGTTAGAATCTCCGGCTGAGTGTCGTCCTCCGTGGTATAGCGATTGACGCCGACGATCAGGCGCTGCCCTTGTTCGATTTCCTGCTGATAGCGATATGCAGATCGTTCGATTTCGCCCTGCGGGTAGCGTTGTTCGATGGCCCGGATCATTCCGCCCATCTCATTGATCCTCTTGATGTATTGCCCCGCCTCCGCCTCGATGTCATTGGTGAGCTGTTCGACGTAGTAGCTTCCCGCGAGCGGATCGACCGTGTTGACCACGCCCGACTCGTGAGCGATGATCTGCTGTGTCCTCAGCGCGATTCGGACCGATTCCTCCGTGGGCAGGGCGAGGGCCTCGTCCCGGCTGTTGGTGTGCAGCGATTGCGTCCCTCCGAGGACCGCCGCCAGGGCTTGCAGTGTCACACGTACGACATTGTTGTCAACCTGTTGGGCCGTGAGCGTCGCGCCGCAGGTTTGCGTATGGAAGCGGAGCATGCAGCTTCGCGGATTGATGGCCTTGAAACGCTCCTTCATAATCGTCGCCCACAAGCGGCGGGCGGCGCGGAACTTGGCCACCTCCTCCAGAACGTCCGTCATGGCCCCGAAGAAAAACGCGATCCGAGGGGCAAAGTCGTCTACGTCGAGACCCGCGCTGATCGCGGCTTGGACGTATTCGATCCCGTCCGCGAGCGTGAATCCGATCTCCTGGGCCGCGGTCGCGCCAGCTTCTCGAATATGATATCCACTGACGCTGATCGTGTTGAACTGCGGTGTGTGCTCGGCTGCATACGCGAAGATGTCGGTTATCAGCCGCAGCGAAGGCGCGGGCGGGAATATGTAGGTTCCGCGGGCGAAGTACTCCTTGAGCACGTCATTTTGTATCGTCCCGGTCAATTTGTCGGCGGCGACGCCCTGCTTCGCCCCGACGGCGATATACATGGCCAGCAGGATCGCCGCCGGCGAGTTGATCGTCATCGAGGTGGAGACCTTATCAAGCGGGATGCAGTCGAACAGGATCTCCATATCGGCCAGGGTGTCGATGGCGACGCCGACCTTGCCAACCTCGCCCGCAGCTAGCTCGTGGTCACTGTCGTATCCAATCTGCGTAGGCAGGTCGAACGCCACGCTCAATCCGGTCTGCCCCTGCTCGAGCAGGAAACGGTATCGCTCGTTGGTTTCCTCGGCTGTGGCGAAGCCCGCATACTGGCGCATGGTCCACAGTCGGGAGCGATACATCGTCGGTTGCACGCCGCGGGTAAATGGGTGCTCGCCGGGGAACCCGAGACGATCGAGATACGCCTCGCACGCCTGCTCGTCGCGCACGTCATCGGGGAGATAAAGTGTTTCCACCGACCGGCCGGAGACGGTCACCTGTCGGTCCGCTTGCTCCGGCATCTTGTCGACGGACTTCGCCAACGTTCCGGCCTTCCACCGCTCGACGTGCTCTTCCAGATAATCAGGCATGATTCGCCCCCAGCTTCTTTACCACTGCATCCAGCGACAGCTCACCCTGCTGAAGCCTGGCAATTAGTTGCCTCCCGGTCTCGGTGGACAGTTCGCGCTGTAAGGCCTGCTCGAACCGCAGGATCGCACTGCGCCTAATCTCGCCGATGATGCGCTGATGTCCGTGGCGCTCACGCTGCTCGGCGCTGCGGGCGGTGCGATCCGCCGTAAGTAGCTTCTCCAACAACTCATCCACGCCCTTGCCCGACTTCGCTTCGATTCCAATGATGTCGGGTGGCGTGCTCCCATGGGTACAGTTGGCGTCCACATGTTCCGCTTCATCGTGCCGATTGCTTGTCACCCGTGATGAAAACCCGAGCTCTGCCCGAACCTCCCCGAGCAGGCGGTTCGCCTCGGGCAGGTCACACTTGTTGACCACCACGATGTCGGCAATCTCTAGTAGTCCCGCTTTGATAACCTGAACGTCGTCGCCGTAACCGGGCCCGAGGACCACAACGGTGATGTTGGACACAGATGCGATGTCGACCTCGTTTTGCCCGACGCCCACCGTCTCGATGAGCACCGGGTCAAAGCCGGCCAGCTCCAGCAGCCTGGCGCAGTGTATCGTTGCGTCGGACAGGCCGCCCTCGCGGCGGTGAGTGGCCAGTGAACGGATAAAGACGTCCTGATCGACCGCGTGGCGCATCATGCGGATGCGGTCGCCCAGAAGGGCACCGTCCGACCTCGGGGACGTGGGGTCGACGGCCACGACTCCGATCCTGTGCCCTCGGCTGCGTAACAGGCTCAACAGGACGTCGATCAGCGTTGATTTGCCGACGCCCGGCGGACCGGTGAAACCCCACCACGGCACCTGCCCGGTCGCCTGACGCAGCCAATCCGTAAGCGTGCCCGCTTGGCGTCCCGTCTCATCGACGAGCGACATGGCCCGGGCGAGCGAACGCCGATCGCCCCCGCGTATCTTGTCCACAAGTGCGTTCATGCAGTGTAGAAGTTATCAGTTATCAATTAGCAGTAAAGGGAACAGCCTGGGGCGGAGGCCAGTGAGCGTCAAATTAGTGGGTAGAGTCTTGAATCGATGATCCGAGCGCCGTTGCGCCGTGGAACTCTGCCGAATCCGCGTTTACCTCTCAAGTTGACGCTGACCCGGAGGAGACCGGCAACTGATAACTGACGACGGATGACCTGTCTATCCTGTGTCGGCGAGTTCCTCTGCCAGAGCGGCCAGGATTTCCGACAACGGGGACCCCGGCGTAAACACCCGCCTGAAGCCCAACGATTTGAGATGGGGGATGTCCTTGTCGGGAATGGTGCCGCCCGCGAAGAGGATGATTGACGGGGCGTCTTCCGCCTTGAGCAGCTCGGCCACGCGACCGAAAAGTTCGTTGTGGGCTCCGCTCAGAAGACTCAAGCCGACGGCGTCAACGTCTTCGTCGACGGCGGTGCGAACGATCTGCTCGGGTGTCCTGCGGATGCCGGTGTAAATGACCTCATAGCCTGCGTTGCGCAGGGCACGGACTATGAACTTGGCGCCGCGGTCGTGCCCGTCGAGGCCGACCTTGCCGATAAGAATGCGTTTCGGTTTGCTGGTATTCACGGTAGCCCCTTTTTGCATTGTCCGGGCACCCATCAGGTTCGACATGATATATTAGCGATTCGGGACAATCGCGGACATCCCCCACGCGGGTGTCCCACCCGATCTATCCCGGCACGGGTGTCTCATCCCACCTACCCACCGGCCCTCAATGCTATTGGGTACCCCTCCGGGGGTGTGACGTATTGCGCGTACCGGGTGGCTATGAATGGCTGTGTGGTGCGCGTTTCGCCGGCCAGGACCGCCCACGCGGTTCGCAGCAGGATCCCCAGGTCCATTATGAGGCTGCAACGTCGCACGTAAGCGATGTCGAACAGGATTCGCTCGTCCCACGAAATCGCGGTGTTGCCGTGGATCTGCGCGAGGCCCGTGATGCCGGGGCGGATGAGCAGGCGCCGGCGGCGGAAGTCGTCGTAGGCAGCCACCTGATCGGGCAGTGTCGGGCGCGGACCGACGAGCGACATTTTGCCGGTCAGAACGTGGATGAGCTGCGGAAGCTCGTCGATCTTGAGCCGCCGCAGTAACCATCCGATGCGCGTGATCTCCGGATGGTCGAGCGGCACGAGCTCCTTCGGATCGGGCGTGCGATCACCGTACATCGTGCGGAATTTGAGCAGCCGGAAGATCTCCCCATCTTTCCCCGCCCGCTCTTGCACGAAAAACAGCCCTCCGCGGCTGGTCAGCTTCACCATAAGCCCCGCGACAAGAAGCATCGGTGACAGGAGGATCAGGAGCAGACTCGCCGCGACCAGATCGAAGGCTCGCTTCCCGCCGCAGGCCCAAAGCGTCTTCGAGACAACGGGTTGTTCATCACTCATAACGGGCGTCACGTCCTGCAGGCAATCTCTAGCAGGCTATCTACAGAGGATACCGGGCAAGCCGCGGCCCGGCCATTCGGGCGATGGCCGCACCCGGAGATCCTAGTGCGAGAATTCTTTCTCGCACCATACAACGGGTAACCGTTCCCGCCGCCCGTGGAACTGATTGACGCCGGATTGGGCCTCGCTATACTCGCTGGAGGTGGGAGCCTCGGTTGGCGTGGTGGCGTCCCGGGCTTCGGCGATTCCCAGTCCTTGCGGTACTTTGCGGAGTGGTTCGATGAAGGGACCTCGCTTTGTGCGTATGATGAAGCTTCTGGCGCCCGGCGTAATCCTGCTTCAGGTCGGCGGCTGCAGTCTGACGGCGATCAATGAGTTCATCCAGACGGTCTTTCTGGGCGTGACCGCCGCCGGCAGCATCGCCATCCTCCAGAATATCTAACACCGCGTTCGGGGCGTCTCACAACTTCCTGATGTCGCATGCTATATCCTGCGCGGATCCGCCGGATACGGGCCTGAGTCCGCGGCTCGTTTCGCTCCGGGGGCTGCGTTCTCGCATTGACGCCGCGCCCGTCTTGCCTATACTCAATTCGCGCTGACCAGCGGGTTGCGGTATAGGATCCGCGCCCACCGTTATCGTGCCGTGAAGGTCAGGCCGGTCCGTAGAGGGGCGGTTTCCCTCGACGATAGGTCCGCGGCACGGATTGTAGCGCTGGAAGCGGGTCTTACCGCAGCGTTTCACCCCGCCCCGGCAGGTTTTCCCCGCAGCTTGAATCGGGAGACACTGATGTGCACCACCGCACGTATTTCAGTCAGTTACCGTAACCTGAGTATTGCGGCGCTCGCGGCGATCATCGCCTGGACGGGGGCCGCAACGCCCGCCGTAGCGCAGACTGAAAGTCGGAATGATGCGGTTTCCGGGATTGACATCCCAACCGACGCAACGATTGAGTCACTGTTCACGGATTTCCTGCATTACGCCCGTATGGGCCGGTTCACCACAGCCGATGCGTACGCCCGGGCTTTGCTCGCGCATCCAAACCTCGATCCTGTCAAAGTCCTCGAGGTCGCCAACAAGGACAAGGAGGGTGTCGGGACGCTGCTGATTCTGATCCGAAATTCATCGATCGGCGAAAACGCCGCCCAGATCCTTGACCTGATTCAACAGGGCGAGCAGGAACGGCGTAAGTCGGCCGATCGCATCCAGGACAACATCAAGAGACTCGCCGGCGATCCGCAACAGGAATACATCGCCCAGCGCCGCCTTGCCGAGTCCGGCGAGTACGCCGTGCCCTGGATGATCCAAACGCTGCTCGATCCCGCACAGTCCGATCTGTGGCCCCGTGTGATCAACGCTCTTCCCGGAATGGGCAAGTGGGCGGTCAATCCGCTCGTGATCGCCCTGGCGGTCCGCAACAACGACGTCCGGCTTAATCTGATCCACGCGCTGGGCGAGATAGGTTATCCGCAGGCGATTCCCTACATACGCAAACTCATCGTTGATGACACGATGCCCGAGCAGGTCAAGGTTGCCGCCGCTCATGCGATCGAGCGGATCGAGGTAATCTCGGGCCGGACGTTCCCCGGCTTACCCGGGGATATGTTCTTCCGGCTGGCAGAGCGGTACTACAACGTGGATGACGCGGTTCGGGCTGATCCCAGAATAGACGAAGCCAACGTCTGGTATTGGGACGAGTCCGCCCAGGCACTTACTCGCGTCGTGGTCCCACAGCGGATTTTCGGTCAGGTGATGGCCATGCGCTGCTGCGAGGAGGCGTTGCGCCTTCGCAACGACCATGCGGAGGCGATTGCGCTTTGGCTTGCCGGCAATATCCGGCGTGAAAGCCGCCTGGGCATGAACATCGAGAGCGGTGACCCGAACGAGAAGGGTGAAACCGAAAAGACCCGGCCGGATATCTTCCCACGGGCGCTGTATTTCACGCAGGCGGCCGGTCCGTGGTACGCACACCTGGTTCTGGATCGGGCTGTCCGAGCGAATGACTCACCCGTGGCACTTGCCGCGATCGAGGCGCTGCGCGTCACCGCCGGCGAAATCTCGCTGGTCGGTACTGAGGACTACAAGCAGCCGCTGGTACGGGCGCTGCAGTTTCCCGATCTGGTTGTACGGATACGGGCGGCCCTGGCGCTTGGGGCCGCGCTGCCGAAATCGCAGTTTGCCGGGTCGCACCAGGTGATGGAGGTGCTGGCGCCGGCGATCGGGTTGACGGGTCGGGAGCAAGTGATCGTCATTGATGCCGACGAAAGCAGTTTAAATCGTGTGGTCGGTGTGCTTCGCGGCGGTGATCGGGACGTCATCGGCGACGCGAGCTTCTACGGAGCGCTCGAACGGGCCCGTACCCAATTCCAGGCTGTCGTCGGCGTATTCATCGCGACGGATGTCGCGGAGCCAGGATTACCCGAAGTACTGCGGCAATTGCGCGGCGAGTTTACCTATCGCAAGACGCCAGTCGTGGTCCTGGCGAAGGCCCGTCAGTCGGTGCTCGCAGAGGAGCTGGCCCGTTTTGATCCCTACGTGGAACCGGTCGCTGCCACTGCGGACGGTGCCGATATTAAAGCCGCTTTCCAGCGCGTCCGTGACCGAACCGGGCAGGCTCCGCTGGACGCCGACCTGGCCTTGTCTTTGGCGCTTCAGACCGTCGAGACGCTTCGGCGGATCGCCGTGGACGGGCGGACCGTCTATGAGGCGGGCGTGGCTGAACCCGCGCTGATTGGAGCCTTGTCCTCGCCCGAGGAGCGCTTGCAGACGCTGGCTGCCTCGGTTCTGGCACTACTTCCAACGCCGACTGCGCAACGGGCGATCGGGCATGTTGCCCTCGACGACGGCAACACCGATTCTCTTCGCCTGTCGACTTTCGCGTCGCTGGCTGAGTCGGCCAAGAACAACGGCAATCTGCTCGAGGAGGCTCAGATCACCGAGCTGGTCAACATCGCCCACAACGATCCGGACCTGATAATTCGCACCGCCGCCAGCCGGACCCTCGGCGCGCTTAATCTGAGGACCAACAAAGCCAGCGAAATCATCCGCAGCTATTACGGCGGGTGAGCTAATAACCATGGAGCCATTCAGCAAGGTATTCCGGGATCCGATCCACGATCTGATTCGCCTCGGACCGGAAGACAAGTTTATCCTTGACCTGATCGACACCAAGGAGTTTCAACGCCTTCGACGGATTCGCCAGCTTGGACTGGCACATTTCGTATACCCCGGCGCCGAGCACAGCCGTTTCACGCACTCTTTGGGCGTGTTTAACTTCGCACTGCGCATTATTGCGAAGCTCTGGGAGCGCCATTCCTCCACCAAGGATGCTGCGATTCGCAACGAGCTGAAAGACAAGAGTCGCGTCATCAAGGCCGCCGCGCTCCTTCTTGCCCCAGGCACGCGGCTTGTATACAAGAGTGCGTAGACAAAGAAGGGGCAGGAACTAATCCCTGCCCCCGGTTGCTGTCGATTAGACAGTTACCCAGATACGGAAGGCCTTTAGACCATACCAGCGCGCCCATATGCGTTTACCTCGGCGCGTAGTGATAAAGGGCCTAAAGATCCAGTATCCGTCCTTGGATTTCTTCGATGTCTTTGCCATCGAATGATCCTCCGTGAATAACGGAGACCTTGCGTAGTACCTTATCGTGTGGTCGCTCCGACTGGCCGTTCGATAAGGGTGTGCGGGTGCCGGGATTTGGACTCTGACGGCTTGGTGTCAGCGGACCCGAAGTCCGCCCGGTCTGCCAATTCCGGCAAACCCGCAAGGAAGTTGATGAGGAACGAGTGCACCGCCGTTGCGGGCGGTGCGCCGCGGGTCCGTGACAGTATCGGCGGCGTTTTTTGGGGGTTATCATGAGGGTGGGGTTGGCCGAGGATGGCGGGCCCGTATGGATACACGTTGCTTTATGGAGGAAGCGGATCATGGCGGCACGGACGAC
>Ga0307432_1001238_pt1 | contig 15972 bp, 16 predicted proteins | sample SalMarWE160150MG_FD_202158 | JGI IMG/M metagenome (GOLD analysis project Ga0307432, IMG submission 202158) | Salt marsh sediment microbial communities from the Plum Island Ecosystem LTER, Massachusetts, United States - WE1603-150 | ecosystem: Environmental > Aquatic > Marine > Intertidal zone >...
GCTAACCAGACATGGGAGCCTAGAGCATTCGCTCTAGACGTGGTTGGAGCATCTGCCCGACAGGGTCGGATCATTCGACTCCAACCTACCCGTAGTTTTCAGACAGGTTCCTTGTGGAAAACTTACCAGTTTTGGGTTCAGATGTAAAGGTGTGCACTTGCCCAGCAAGCGCTTATTATCCCACCCGCCCCGTGGCGTGTGTGGGGGTTGACAGGGGGGTGTGAATAACGAACAATAAAGCCATGATTTTGAAAAAGCTGGAAGTGGGACCTTTTGCCTCCAACTGTTACGTCGTGGGCTCGGAGGCGACCAAAGATGGGATGATCATCGACCCCGGCGCCGAGGCTGCAGCCATACTGGATACCGCGAGCCATCTCGGGCTTACTATAAAGCTCATCGTTGCCACCCACAGCCATGTTGACCACATAATGGCGCTTCGTCAGGTAAAAGATGCTACCGGGGCGCCTTTTGCCATGCATGAGGCTGAGTCCAGTGGCAAGTTGATGCAGGGGATGGCAAAAATGATGAGCATGGCGACAGGAGGCTCGGGCGAGCCGCCTCCTAAGCCAGATAAGCTACTGAAAGATGGCGATTATATAGATATTGGCGACCTCAGCTTCAAGGTTTTGCATACACCGGGACATAGCCCTGGAGGCATTTCTATCTACGGCCATGGAGTGGTCTTCAGCGGGGATACCCTGTTCAATTTCGGCATTGGCAGGACGGACTTCCCTGGCTGCAGCCATCAAGTCCTCATCGACAGCATCAAGAACAAGTTAATGACATTGCCCGATGAGACTGTCGTTCTTCCCGGTCATGGACCGGAGACGACCATAGATGTGGAGCGCAGATACAACCCTTTCCTGTAGGAATAGCCCGCTATTCTCAAGAACCAGCTCCGTTCGACCCGAGCCTCTAGCAAATCTCGTTGAGATCGCCGGACACATTGAAGAAGAGCGACTTGAAGAATCGCTTAACCGCACCCTCCTCGGTTCGTTGCGGTTCGACTCTCTTGGCTATGGCCTTCAATATCTCATCTGAACGTGCCAACTCCGACATGGAGAGCCCGCCATTGGAGTTGCGGTCACGGACGACCTTCGCGGCATGCCGGGCATCGTTGAGGATGTTGTCGGGATTCTCGCCCCTCCGTAGCTTATCCTCGGTTATTTCCAAAGTCTCTCTCCCTCTTAGGTCAACTATCGTGCTAACCAAGTTGCCAACCATCTCTACCTCCTATATCGCAGTGCTGTTATCGCACTCTTTCGTTCGCAATATACTTTCGCCTGCATGGCTGCCGTCAACGCCGTATCTGTAAACAGCCACCTTACAGGGCTAGCCCTCTCCTCTTAAGAACCATCTCCGTTCGACCCAGTCGCTAACAAATCTCGTTGAGATCGCCGGACACGTTGAAGAAGACCGACTTGAAAAAGCGCTTAACCACACCCTCCTCGGTTCGTTGTGGCTCGACTCTCTTGGCTATGGCCTTCAATATCTCATCTGAGCGTGCCAACTCCGACACGGAGAGCCCGCCATTGGAGTTGCGGTCACGGACGACCTTCGCGGCGTGCCGGGCATCGTTGAGGATGTTGTCGGGATTCTCGCCCCTCTGTAGCCTGTCCTCGGCTATTTCCAAAGCCTCTCTTCCCCTTAGGTCAATTATCGTGCTAACCAAATTGCCAACCATCTCTACCTCCTATATTGTAGTGCTGTTATCGCACTCTTCCATTCGTTGTCTGCTAACGCCTGCATGGCTGCCGTGCATCCTTACCCATCGCCTTTCTCCGTCAATATGCCGTGCACCATTGCCTGGCATACCGAGCCAAAGGCATCGACATCGATCCTGGGACAGAAAACCCGCAGGTATCGGAAGCCCTGGTACAGGGCGATAAGTACGGTTGCGACCGCATGAGGGTCGAGCTCGGCATTGAAGACACCCCTTTCCTGTTGGCGCTTCACCGGTTCCGCGAGGTGGTCGAGAGCTACGTCCAACATCTTGCAAAAGATCTCGGCAATCTCGGGATCACGGCTGGACTGGGAACAGAGGTCAAATGTGACAACAGCGTCTCGCGCGACCTCCGGCTCGTTGGCATGCGGTAGAAAGACCCGTATCAGGTTCGCCAGCGGATCCTCGGGGTCAGCCTCCGCGGCCGACGAGATCATTTCTGCGATTTGCCTCTGGTCTTCCTCTACGCTGGCGGCAATGATATCGTCTTTGCTGCGGAAGTAGTTATAGACCGCGCCGACGCTAAGGTTGGCCTCTTTGCAGATGTCTCTCATGGTCGCTTTCTGAAACCCTTTCTCGGCAAAACAGCGATATGCCGCGTCGATTATCTGCTTGCGGCGAGCTTCACGGTATGCTTCCCGCACTTGCGGCATTGCAGCCTCCATTTAGTAAATCGAACATTCATTTTAATTATAGAATACTCATTCGGTTTAGTCAAGGCCAGTGGTATCCATTAGTAGGTGTTTGAGGCGTTTGTAAGGATAATAGCTATTTAATATATTGTGAATGCTCTCGCTAGCTCACATAATCGCCCGTATCAGCTATCATGTTGTGCTGGATTATGCACGGGAGGCTGGCGAGCGCGGAGCATTATTGAGATCGCTGAATAGGAAAGCAAGCCGTTCCATTAACACTGAGCATGTCGAATGGGGGATTTCCTTTATATTCCCTCCCCCTTGAGGGGGAGGGTTAGGGAGGAGGTGGAACGCTTCACCTTCCCTCTAGCTCCCTCCCTAAAGGGAGGGAGGACTTATGCTGTTCGCCCTGAGCATGTCGAATGGGGGCACATCGGCGCACCGTTCATGGTTCGACAGGCTCACCACGAACGGATGGGGGCTCAAAGCAAACGGGTGGAGGCTCACCACGAACGGGAGGGAGGCTCACCACGAAGGGCTGGGTGCTCACTGCGAACGGATAGGTGCTCACCGAGAATAGCCTAGGTACAAACGGCAGGTGCGGTTGATCAGTGTGCCCGGCCTTTTCCGTTCGCCCTGAGCTTGTCGAAGGGTGGTTCGTGTCGCCAAAGGCGACTCGCCTATGGCGAGGTTCGACAGGCTCACCACGAACGGATGGGGGCTCAAAGCAAACGGGTGGAGGCTCACAACGAACGGATGGGTGCTGACCACGAACGGTGTCTGGTTCATGCGTGAGACGTGTGTACGTGAACCGTCTCCTGCTAGTATTGAACCGTGCGTTGGGCTCTTACCCCAGGAGCCCACCCACGCTTGCCAGGACGGGCGCCAGGACAAGCGCTATTATAGACATCAGCTTGATCATGATGTTCAACGAAGGCCCTGATGTGTCTTTGAATGGGTCGCCGACCGTGTCCCCGACGACCGCCGCCTTATGGGCGTCTGAGCCCTTGCCACCAAAGTTGCCGGCCTCGATCCACTTCTTGGCATTGTCCCATGAGCCACCGGCGTTGGCCATCATCACGGCAATAAGGAACCCGGCGGCGATGGCACCGATGAGGAAGCCGGCAAGCGCCCGCGGTCCTAGAATGAAGCCGATGAGAACGGGCGCCACAACGGTTATAAGGCCAGGCAATATCATTTGCTTGAGTGCTGCCTTGGTGCATATATCGACACACCTGCTGTACTCCGGTCTGGCCTTGCCCTCCATCAGGCCCACGATCTCGCGGAACTGGCGACGGACCTCGTTGATAATGGTGAAGGCGGTTGTGCCAACTGCGTTGAGGGTTAGAGCGCAGAAGATGGCCGGCATCAGGACGCCGAGGAAAATGCCGGCAACCACGTAAGGATCGAGCAGGCTGATGTCGCCAAATCCGATGCCCACCGCCTGGGTATAGGATAGCATCAAAGCGAGGGCAGTGAGCCCCGCTGCCCCGATGGCAAATCCCTTTCCTGTCGCCGCTGTGGTATTGCCCAGGGAATCCAGGGCATCTGTCCTTTCCCTGATCTCGGGGGGCAGGTCTGACATCTCCACGATGCCGCCGGCGTTATCCGCCACCGGGCCATAGGCATCGGTGGCCAGAGTAATCCCAAGCGTGGAGAGCATGCCAATTCCTGCTATGGCGATGCCGTACATACCGGCGAAATAATGGGCTACCAAGATGGCTATAACTATTAGGATAATGGGGGGCAGAGTGCTCATCAGCCCGTTGGCGAACCCGCTGGTTATCGTGGTTCCTGCTCCGGTTTGTGAGGCCAGGGAGACGCGGCGTGTCGGTCCGAAGGCATAAGAGGTAAAATAGTTGGTGCTCTCACCGATGAGCATGCCAGCGATCAGGCCGGCGAGGACAGCCCATAGTATGCCCCAACCGGCGTCAAGGTAATATATGGTGAGGGCGGCAAAGGCGGCGGTCAGGATGGATGCCGAGAAGGTGCCGCGACGCAGGGCGTTGAGCAGGGCGCTCATCTCAGCCTTTTTACCTACCCTGACAAAAAACACCCCGATTATGGAAGCGATAATTCCTCCGGTGGCAATCATCATCGGCAACCACCACGCTGTCTCTTTGGAAGCCAGGCCAGCCACGACCGCGACGGTAGCCAGAGTCATGGTAGCGATGATGGAGTCCACGTAGGACTCAAAAAGGTCGGCGCCCATGCCAGCGACATCGCCGACATTATCGCCGACAAGGTCAGCAATGACTGCAGCGTTTCGCGGATCGTCCTCGGGGATGCCCTGCTCCACCTTCCCTACAATATCAGCCCCTGTATCGGCAGCTTTAGTATAGATGCCGCCACCGGCTCTGGCGAAGATGGCTACTCCTGAGGCGCCGAAGCCGAAGCCGGGGATAATCTTGAGGAAGTCAATGTTTCCATGAAAGACGAAGTAAAGAATGCTCAGACCTATGATGCCAATTCCAACAACACAAATCCCCATCACTGCGCCACTGCGGAAGGAGACTCGCAAGCCCTGGTTAAGGCTCTTCTCGGCTGCGGCAGCCGTTCTGGCATTGGACCTTATCGCCATGTTCATACCGATGAATCCAGCTACCCCGGAGCAAACAGCGCCAAAAACGAAGGACAGGGCAACCCACCAGCCGAGATATGGAACTACCCCAAGAACGATGGCAATCACCACCACAAAGACGGCCAGTACTTGATATTCCCTTCTCAGAAATGCCATGGCGCCCTCTTTGATGGCCTGTGAGATCTCCCTCATCGTCTCTGAACCCTGATCCTGCCTCAATACATAGGTGATAAGAAATGCGGCAAAAGCAAAACTAAGAACACCGGCGATTACTGCAATAATGACTGGATCCACGTTTCGACCTCCTTCAACTTCGGCTTCAACTCGTGCTGGCTATGTCTCTATATGCGGGCTCAAGATGAGTCGTTTTTTGAAAGCTGGCCAGAGGTTCCCATTCTCTCCTCGAAGGCAGCAAGCTTTTTCTCCAGGTCCCACTGCCTGAAGGCGATGGTCAGGTCACCTCTGGTTCGTTCCAGTATGCCTCGAACCGCATCGGTGGTTCTCCTTAGCCCTCCGGTCATTGCCTCGGGGAAATCCATGGTCACCATCACTCCATACATGTCGTCCATAGCTGCGAGCACCTCCTCGCAGCGTGCGATATCTCCTTTTCTGATAAGATCGAGGACATGACGCCTTAGCTCTCCGATCGCCTCTCCGAGACCGTTAAGGTAAGCAGCATAATCGATGCCCAGTTCATCAGGGTCTGGGATAGAATTCCCGGTGATCAAACTCAGGGTAATGCAGCCCTCAACATATTCCTTCTGGGCACTGAAAACAAAGCCAGTGTAAAGAAACTGTGGGTGGTCGACCAGGGCTTCGTCTATATCTTTGAGCAGCGCATTAGCCGCGGCTAATCGGGACCTGGCTTCCTCGTAGTCGCCACGGTGCACCGAGCGAATGGCATCGGCAGAATAGCGAACGGTATCTCTGGAGAATCGAAGCGCTTTCTCTCGAGCGGCATCCTTGGTTGACAGAGAGGCGTGCGCCTTCTCGGCAATTTGTTCCAGCCTGGCTGTTAGCTTTTCCATTTAGTTCACCTCCATACTCTGGGCTAGTTGACGTGCCGCTTCCTCCACGTCCTCTGCCCCCAGTACGGCGCTGATCACGGCAACTGAGTCTGCCCCAGCCGCCATCACCTCGCCGGCATTTTTCGCATCGATGCCACCGATGGCGACTATAGGGATCGATATCGACTCCCTGATCTGGCGGAGGGTCTCAAGCCCTACTACATGAGTATCGGTCTTCGATGCGGTCGGGTACATAGAGCCTACGGCAATGTAGTCAGCGCCATCAGTCTGAGCTTGAAGCGCTGCTGCTATGGTTTTGGTTGAGCATCCTATGATTCCATCGATGGGAAGTAGCTGGCGTGCCGTGGAAACGGGGAGATCTTCTTGCCCCAGGTGGAGGCCGTCGGCACCCGAGGCGATGGCTATATCGAGGTAATCATTCACTATAAATAATACTTCGGATTGAGCGCAGATCGCTTTTAGCTCCCTCGCCTTTGACAGTATCTCTCCTTTGCTGCGGTTCTTGTCCCGTAGTTGGATCGCTTTTGCCCCGCCGCTAATCGCCTTTTGAGCAATCTCCACTTCACCCCTTCCCCTTAATGCCTCAGGGTCGATGATCACATAGAGACCAGCGATCCTCTTTTGGCGGCGGAGAATCTTTGCGGTAAGCTCTCGCTCTATCTCATATAGGGCGAAGCGCGCTTGTTTAAATCTCGCCGATTCTAGCATGATCTCGGGAAGCTTGGCAAACTCCTCCAAAACTCGCAGAGATTCCTCCACCCTCCTTGCGTTAGCGGTGACGATGCTGGGAAGGTCTTGCCGTTGCGTCTCGCTGTCCGCCTCGGCGAAGGCGCCCACATCATCTGCTGAATCCCGAGCGGAGAGCAGGTTCCTCTTTAGCGAGGCGTCCTCGACCGTGAGTCCATGGCGCAGGGACTTTAACTTGGCGCTTAGTGCGGCGTCACTGAGAAGGAAACGGGCCACATCTTCGAGGGTGCGTAGCCCCTCACTCATACGGTTGAGGTTGGCATCGATAAGGCGTAGCATTTTAGTTAGATGTCTTTAATAGCGTCGGGCATCTCTCCTTCTCTTGCAGCGTCGATCATCTCTCGGGCCTCGGAGAAGGTCTTCCGGTACTCCTCGCTTCGCATATCCATTCCCAGTTGCTTTAGCCTGTGCTCAGTCCAACGCCCGATATTGCGGGGGTCTTTGTAATAATCTGGCCCTCCCATGGCTGGAGGTGGACCCTTGTCGTCAGTCCAAACGTTTGCCGTACTGTGATATGCGAAACCGGAGACCAGTCGAACGAGCTCGGTACTGCCGCAGTGGGGGCATTCTGGGGATAGGGTGTCAGCGATGCTCCTGGTGAAGATACTCACCTTCTTTTGGCAACCACTGCAACGGAACTCATAGATGGGCATAACCTTTTACCTCATTCCGAATCGTCCTTGGGCATCTTGGGCACTATCCCATGGTCCATTTGGTCTAAGGCCTCTTCATATTCCGGTGAGATTTCATTATCCTCCATGCCATGGGTCATCTTTCTATTCCACTCTGCCATAGCCTTGGGATCGTTGCGCATCAAGCCAGATGTCAATTGGTTGTCGGAAAGGATATCATCATATATATCCTTGTATGTCCCTCTCACGCTGAAGGAGGAAAAAAGCCGGCTTAAGTCCTCGCTGCCGCAGGCAGGGCATTTGGGAGATGCTGAGGTGCTTCGCAGCAAGACGCTCACCTTTCTTCGACAGTTGTTACAGCGGTATTCATATATAGGCACCGTCGGAACCTCCATCCATAAACATCGTGGCCATTTCCCAATAGAGATTATAAACAAAGAGGCAATTTGAAGCAAGCCGAGATGCTCGTCCAATATGTTTCGTCCCACCCGCTTTGGGATGTGTTGCTGGGAGACTATCTTCTGCATCTCCCTTTTATGTTCCCTCTCCCTTGACGGGGGAGGGTTGGGTGAGGGTGAGATTCCGCCTCCCTCTTACTCCCTCCCGCCAGGGGAGGGAGGATTGGCGCCTCTTCCTTCCCCCATCACACCGCCACCGAGGGTAGGGTGGGTGAAGTGGCAACGGAACCCACCAATGCAAACACGCCGAAATGACAATCTTTATTGAAGGCATAGGGGATTGTGTCGGTGGGTTTCACTGCGTTACACCCACCCTACTGCTGAGGCATGGTGCTGCTCCGACAGGTCGGAGAGGCCGCCGCCAGAGCGAAGCCTCTTTGGATTTCCCCTCATTGACTGGATAGCCCCAAATCATATACTCTAGCCGAGTCTAAACTGAAGGAGGAACACGATGGCTACAATCAATACAGTGATGGGCCCCATCTCTTCGGATGAGCTTGGCGTGACCTTGATGCATGAGCACCTCACCTTACCCTACCCAGGCTGGGAGTGCGATGCGCTGGCTATCCCCTATGACCGTGAAGCGATAGCTGCGACTTGCGTGGAGGGCTTGGAGGAGGCCAAGGCTTATGGGTTGAAGACAATGGTTGAAGCCAGCCCCAACGACCTGAACAGGGATGTGGAGCTAGATAAGATGGTCTCCGATATAACAGGCATAAACGTCATCTGTGCCACAGGGATGTACATGGAGGCCATGGGGAAACCGGCCTACCTCAAGTTTCGCAGCCAGTTGTTCGACATCGCCACCGAGATGTATGAGACGTTTGTGAAGGAGATAACCCAGGGCATTGGAGATACAGGGGTTAAGGCCGGCGTCATCAAGGTAGCGACGGGTAATGGGCAAATATCTGCCTATGAGGAGGCGGTCCTCAAGGCGGCGGCAAGAGCACAGAAGGAGACTGGGGTGCCCATTATCACCCACACCGAGGCGGGAACCATGGGGCCAGAACAGGCAGACCTGCTGATTTCTGAAGGGGCTGACCCCAGTCGCATAATGATCGGCCACATCGGTGGCAACGCCAATCTACAATACCATACCTCTATTCTGGATAAGGGGGCCTACATCGCCTTCGACCGGCTGGGCATTGAGTTCATGGCCCCAGACAGGCTGAGGAAGGCGTGTATCATCGGGCTCATTGGTGTTGGCTATGCCAACCAGATTATGCTTTCGCATGACTATTGTCCATACTGGCTAGGCCGTCCCGTTGAGTTGCCCGATTTCGTGAAGGGTCTGCTCGCTAACTGGAACTATAGCCATGTGTTCAAGAACATCATACCCGCACTGAGGGAGGCGGGGGTGAGCGATGAAAATATTGATACGATGATGGTGGAAAACCCTCGGCGGTTGTTTGCTGGAGAATAGGTGGAGTAGTGGCAAAGAGTCTGAGCGCAGCCGAAACAAATTAGAGGTACAACTTGGTTGCCAGTAAACAATCGAAGGTCATGGAGAAAACCTTCGGGCCTCTTCATAGATGGGGTCTTCCTTGAGGAGCTTACCGTCTCTAATGAAAAGCTTTCTGCTGGCAAATGAAGCCATATGCGGGTCGTGGGTCACCATAATGATGGTGCGCTTTTGTTCTGTGGCCAGTTTGCGCATCATGTTAACGATGCTTACACTTGTCTCCCAGTCCAGATTGCCGGTGGGTTCGTCTGCCAGGATTAGAGCGGGTCCGTTGGCCAGGGCGCGAGCGATAGCGACCCTTTGTTGTTCTCCAGCGCTCAACTGTGGGGGCTTGTGTTTTTCTCGGTGTGACATCTCTAGCATGCGCAGTAGGGCACGGGCCCTTTTCCTCCTTCGTTTTGCCGACTTTATCAAGCCCTCCATGGGGAGCTCGACGTTTTCAAGAGCGGTGAGGCTAGGCAGCAAGTTGAAGTTTTGAAAGATGAATCCCAGGTTCTTCCTTCTTATTTTATATAGGGCGGCCTCTGGTATAGTGGTAACGTTTAAGCCCGTTGACCCCAAAAGTATTCTTCCAGTGGTTGGCTTATCGAGGCATCCCATCAAAGTGAGTAAGGTAGTTTTGCCTGAGCCTGAAGGTCCCATAATCGCCAGAAAATCTCCCCTCATAACTTCGAGGTTCACCCGTGAGAGGGCCTGAACCTTATTACCATTCGTTTCGAATGTCTTGCTCAATCCGATTGTCTTCAAGGTTGGTTTAGCCATACCTCAAAACCTCCGATTGTTGGCGAAGTGGGATTATTCACGTCTTAATGCCTCCATGGGACTCACTCGAGATGCTCTCCACGCTGGATAGAGACTGCCCAGGGCTCCAGCGACAACGGCTAAGCCGAGTCCGAGTAGCATGGAGCCGAGGGTGATGCCTACAGAGACGTCGAGGGTTTCGGACGGGTTAAGCAGCCAGGAACTGAACAGTGACGCAGCGACAGTGGCGACGGCAAGGCCGATAACCCCTCCGATAAGGCCGATATACAGTCCTTCATACATAAACTGTTTCATTATGTCTGGGTTGCTGAATCCCAATGCCTTCAGGGTACCTATCTCTTTTGTTCTCTCACGCACCGTATAGAACATGAGTCCGAAGATCAGCAACACCCCGATGATACCGGATACAAGGATTATGCGAAGCCCAAGGTTTTGGATGGTATGAAGGCCGTCACTTGCTTTTTCCAGCGTTTCCTCCTGCTGTTGCTGAATAACGTCACCAAATTGGGATTGCACGTAACTAAGAGGTATGGCCATAGAACCGGGATATTCCGATTCTATTTCATCGGCTACATCGCCGACAGCAGAAGTGCTCTCGGTATATACTGCAAGCATGGACACCTGACCTTCCATACTGAGCACGTCCTGGGCGGTGGAGAGGCTAATGAAGACGTCTGTTTCCCATATCCCGCTCGAATAAACTCCAACTATTTCCAATTCCGTTCCATCAATGTCGAAGATGTCACCAACGCCCGCTTCGAAATAATCTGTGAGCTCCTCGGAGATGAGAATGGCACTATCTTCCCCCTCCTCCAGGTTACGCCCGTCGACGATATTCACTGGCAATGTGTGGTATTGCTCATCCAGTGCAGGATCGAGGGGCACACCGTGTACGATATATTCAAAATTCGACCCAAAGCTACCCTCCGCGCTACCCTCACCCTGTTCCCTTTGTCCAATACCTTTCATAATCATTGGTACTACTGCCTCGACGTCGTCCATGGACGAGACCTCATCAACCACATCCTCATCGATTGGTGGTGACGAAAAAGGCCCCGCGCCCCCTGTGACTATCATTGCCCTCATCCACAGCTCGGTTTCCTCGACGGCAGCCTCTGCGGCTGCATGATACTCTTCCATCATGTCTGTGGCGGCCGCCTCGCTGGCGTCAACACCGACGATGGTGGAAATAAAGACCGCTACGCAGAGGGCCAGGACAAGGCTCACCAGCAGGGTTCTGAATCTTCTCCTCAATATGTTTTTAAAAGCTCTTCTTAGCGTGAGCATGTTAGCATCCTCTCAGAACGGGTCTCTTTATACGATAAATGTATGTGGAAGTAAAGGCTTTCAACGCTTGCTCGCTACAGTTGGCATGTCGTCTATTCTAACATATTTAGGGTGGAGACAGGATACAGGCATAGCAAATATGGGGGATAATAAGATAACAAAAATAGGGGCCGAAGCCCCTATTTTTATAAAGATGTACGACAGACTCATGGAGCTATGTGCGGGGGCAAGCTCATTTGTTCTGCCATGCATTTCTTAGTTGAGGGCGGTCCGGTTGCCCCAGGCTTTGCAGCGCCTCGGGGCGGTCCTGCCACCACTCTCGAATCTGGGTAGCCTCTTCCTCGGTAATGAGACCGTCATCGATAGCTTTCTGGAGGCGCTGCTCCTGGGCCTCCTGGAACATCTCCTGGCGAGCCTGCCCAAAGGCATCAGCCACCTGATCCTCCTCCAGCCCCAATATATTGGCCACCTTGCTGATGAAGACTTGCCTTGGACCGCTATCTGCATTGGCATCCTCATCTGGGGAGCCGGCAAAGGCTATGGTAGTGCCTACCACGGTGGCAAGGACGGCTACGGCCACGAGGGCAATCATCCCCAACTTCAGGTACTTTCTCATCGGTTTTACTCCTTTCTTTTTTAGCATATACAGAGAATAGCACAGCAAAGGTAAAATCATGGTAAATTTCTTGGGCTGAATAAATAAGAACAGGGGCTGAGACCCCTGTTCTTATTAAAAGGTTGGGCTGTTCAGGTCGGGCCTAGCAGGGGTAAAATAATTCGGAAGGTGCTTCCTGCACCCGCAGTGCTTTCCACTGAGATAGTGCCCCCGTGATCCTCCACGAGCTTTTTCACTATGGGCAGGCCAAGGCCGCTGCCGCCCTGGGTACGCGACCTGGACTTATCGACGCGATAGAAACGGTCGAATATGCGCTGCTGATCCGCCGGTGAGATGCCGATGCCGCTATCCTCCACTTGAATAATAAAATGAGAGTTCTCCGTGTGGGTAGAAATCTTTACCCTACCCGTGGGTTGATTGTACTTGATGGCATTGTCGATAAGGTTGATGACAGCCTGCTTAAGATATAGAGCGTCTCCCCTTACCAGCATTTCCCCCGATGCTGTCTCCAGTTCAAGGCTTACACCAGCGGCTGTAGCCTTAGCACTGGCCTCTTCCGTTACCTCTTTGAGAAGTGATGCCATATCCACTACTGACCATTTCGACTGGTCCTGCTCGTCCTCGGAAAGTAGCAGCAGGTTGTCGCTGAGCCTGTTCATCCGCTCCAGACTCAGCTTTAGCACTTCCATCAGGTGCTTGTACTCTTTAACAGTCACCTTTCCCTCCATCTCGGTGACCTCTATATTCGTCTGGGCTATGGCTATTGGAGTTCTGAGCTCATGTGAGGCGTCCTGAATGAACTGCTTTTGGGTTTCGAAAGCGCTCTCCAAACGTTCCAGCATGTCGTCAAAAGTATCGGCGAGGCGTTTTATTTCGTCATCTGCTCCAAGGTAGTTGATCCTCTCCTTTAGATTTGTGCTGGAAATTCGTGACGCCAGTGTAGAAACGCGGTCAACCGGCTTCAGCATCCTCCCACAGAGGAAATAGCCGCCACCGGCCCCGAGAATAAGCAGCCCGCCGAGGCCTATCAAGGAGTAGTTGCGCAGCAGTTCTACGTTCTCTCTGTTTAGCTCTCTAACAATTATCTCCGGGATTGTCATGAATCTGCGTGTAGGCCCTAAACGCTCCATGGTCAGGTTGAGGCCAACAATGAACAGAGTGAAGAAGAGAATCAACAGCCCAACGTACCACAGGGTGAGTTTAAAGCGTATTGTCTTTGTAAATGCAGGTAGCCTCATAACATGTACCCCCTCCCCTTGACGGTTGTGATCAAATCGTGTGCGCCAACCGCACTCAGTTTCTTGCGTATATTCTTGATATGAACCTTTACCGTGTGGGTAAACAGGTTGGCATCCTCGTTCCAAACATGCTCCAGCAGTTCCTCCTGGCTTACGATTCGCCCGACGTTGCGTATGAGATACTCCAGGATGGCGAATTCCTTGATGGTAAGCAATATCTCCGTCCCCTTGAAAAAGGCCTTTTGCGCATTGGGGTCAAGCACCAAATCACCAATCCTGAGAATGGGATGCCTGATTTCGCCTTCCCGCCGGAGTATGGCACGCACCCGGGCCAGCAACTCGGGGAAGTGGAACGGCTTTACCAGGTAGTCGTCGGCTCCCTGGTCTAGACCGTTTACCCGGTCGTCTAGGGTGGAGCGGGCGGTCAGCATGAGGATGCCGGTTGGCGAGCTTGAGGCCCGTATTCTTCTACACACCTCCACGCCATCTATCTTGGGCAGATTGAGGTCGAGGATTATGAGGTCATAATCATTTACCTCTGCCAGAACCAAGGCCTCCTCGCCATCGTATGCAATATCGGCAGCATAGCCTTGCTTGCGAAGGCCTCTGGCCAGGGCTTCCGCCAGATCTTTCTCGTCCTCTGTAATCAGGATACGCATATTCAATCACTTAGATTGTACCATCTGAAAAGTAAAGGAAAGGTAAAGCCTCGACCGAAAGAACGCCACTGCTCAGTTTATAGCATTCTTTATAAGTCGCAACCTGGAGACCTTCCCTCTCTTATCAAGCTCTATAGCGACCACGTCGATACGCCAGGAGGAAGGTAGGCCGGCGTGGCTCTCGATATAGGTTTGTGCCAGAGCGATGAGTTTGTCTTTTTTTGAGGTGGTTATCGATTCCTCCGGAGTGCCGAAGGAAGTGTCTCTTTTAGTGCGTACCTCAACAAAAACGAGGAAGCCACCCTTCTCGGCTACAATATCGATCTCTCCCTCTCGACAGCGGAAGTTTCTCTCGCGAATTCGATAGCCCTTCCTCTTCAGGTAATTCGCTGCTATCTGTTCTCCCTGTGCGCCAGTCTCCTTGCGATTCACTGGATTAACTCCCTTACCGGGGCGAAGCTTTTTCTATGGGCGGGACAGGCTCCAAATCGTCTCAGACTTTCGGTGTGCTCTTTAGTCATGTAGCCCTTATGTCTGGCGAACCCATAATTGGGATATTGCTTGTCAAGGACTATCATAAGACGGTCTCTTGTCACTTTGGCAACTATGGAGGCACAGGCGATGGAAACTGAGAGGACGTCCCCCTTAGTGATGCTTTTCTGAGGGATGGCGAGTTCATGCAGGGTCAGGAAATCGATAAGGAGGAAATCTGGATACTGCGGCAGGTTATTTATAGCGGAGCACATCGCCATCCTAACTGCTTTGACGATACCCTGGCTGTCTATTACATCGGGTGGCGAACGCCCAATGCCTATAGCAATTGCAGCCTCCTCAATCAAGGGAAAGAGCGATTCTCGGCTTCTTGATGTGAGTCGTTTGCTGTCACGCACCAAGTGGAGCCAGGGCGCCTCGAGGTCGGGTGGCAGAATCACCGCGGCGGCAACCGTCGGCCCGGCCAGTGGGCCACGACCAACCTCGTCGACTCCTGCAATATAGCGATAGCCTTGCTCTATCAGACTTTTTTCTTCAATAAAGGTTGGTCGCTGACCTCTCAATTATTCCTCCTCCCAGAACCTCATCGCCATGATATAAGACCACCGCTTGACCCGGTGCTATAGCCATCTGTGGCTCTCTGAACTTAACGCAGACTTTACCATCATCCAAGGGGGTTGTCACCGCCTCTGCCTCTTTATGAAGGTATCTTATCTTCGCCTTTACCTCTATGTGCTGTCTCAACTCCTGTATAGCAACCCAATTCAGTTCGGAAGCGATAAGCTCATCTGCATATATATCCTCTTTCTTACCGACTACTATAGCATTGTTTGCTCGGTTAATGCTCGTCACATATAGTGGCTCACCTGCCGATATTCCCAGCCCTTTGCGTTGTCCGATGGTGTAAAACGGGATTCCTTTATGCGTACCAAGAACCTTTCCCTGCTTATTTAGTATTGGGCCTGGCTGAGCTGTACCTAGAAGGGAAGAATAATCTCCAAGGACAAAGTCCTGACTCTCGGCCTTATTGTTAACGCCAAGGTAAAAGTCGAAAGCCATTCTCTTTACAGTTTCCTTGATATAGTTGCCCAGCGGGAAGAGCGAGCAACCAAGCTGCTCCTGCGATAGAGAGAAGAGGAAATAGGACTGGTCTTTGGTTGTGTCTCTACCTTTTTTTAGCACATAACGCTGATTGCCTTCATTGTATTCTATCCTGGCATAATGACCGGTAGCGAAGTAATCGAAATCGATTCCAAGGCTCCTAACCTTGTTGGGAAGGGCTTCGAATTTGACCTTATGGTTACACCTGATGCATGGGTTGGGTGTTCTGCCCAGCGAATACTCCTGACAGAAGTAATCAATAACCTCAGCTTTGTATTCTTGTGTCACGTCAACAATATACAATGGAATCCCCAAAATCTGGGCGACCACACGTGCATCCTCTTCGTCACCAGGCCCGTAGCAGCCAAGGCGAGTCATCTCCCCGTGTGAAACCTCCCCTGACCATGTTTTCATGGTCACACCAATAACCTCATACCCCTCCTCTTTGAGAAGAGCGGCAGCAACGGAGGAGTCCACTCCGCCACTCATTGCAACAACAACACGACGGCTCATTAGTGCATCACCTTTTAGAAGTCTAGCAAAACCTTTCA
>Ga0307432_1001239_pt1 | contig 15963 bp, 13 predicted proteins | sample SalMarWE160150MG_FD_202158 | JGI IMG/M metagenome (GOLD analysis project Ga0307432, IMG submission 202158) | Salt marsh sediment microbial communities from the Plum Island Ecosystem LTER, Massachusetts, United States - WE1603-150 | ecosystem: Environmental > Aquatic > Marine > Intertidal zone >...
CCCATCTTTTTCGATTTGGCTGTAATCATTTTTACCGCAACATAATCACCAGGTTGGCTTATTGCAGTCTTACTAAATCAGAATGGGCAAGAAGTTATTATAACGAAAAAAGAGCGGAAGGTAAGAGCCATTATCACGCGTTAAGATGCCTTGCAAGGATATGGATTAAGGTAGCATTTTCTCTATGGAAAAAAAGAGAAAAATACAATGAAGATAAACATATGGCTGCGGTTCAAAGACACAAGATTAGAAATAGATTAGCCCGGAAATCGGCTTAATTAAATCAGGGGGTTGACATAGTAATTCTAATATTACTAATCAACTACTCAACGGTTTAACCACCCAACTTAGATTCGAAGAATCTATGATAATGGACGCAGATTAAAAAAGGATTAATAGGATTTTTTATTTTGTTTTAACCCCCTAACTTCCCAACCTCCTGACATCCTAACATAAATTTGCCACGGATTATCACCCTGGTATGGTCGTTCCCTGTTAAATATCGCTTCGCATTTCACAGGGTAAACTTCCTTACCCCGATATGGTCATTCCCTACGGGGCAAGCGGGGTAGGCAGGGCAGGCGGATTTACACTGATTTTTTTAACTAATTTACTAATTAACCAATCAACTGATCCGAAGGATCCGTTACTTCTTCCTGATTTCTTCTTTTAGCAATTCGTTGGCTATAACCAGCTTTTGAATTTCGTTGGTTCCTTCGTATATTTGAGTGATTTTAGCGTCTCTCATCATTTTTTCCACCGGATAATCCTTCATGTAACCGTAACCACCCAAAACTTGTACCGCTTCAACTGTTACTTCCATTGCTACGTCGGAAGCGAATAATTTTGCCATTGCGGATTCTTTGGAAATTCTTTTTGCTCCTCCGTCTATGTATCTGGCAACCTGATAGGTCAGAGCTCGCGCCGCTTCTACTTTTGTAGCCATTTCTGCAAGCTTAACTTGAATAGCCTGAAATTCTCCGATTTTTTTACCGAATTGTATCCTTGTGTTAGCGTAAGAAACCGCTTCTCTCAGGGCTCCTTCTGCAATTCCTACCGCTTGGGATGCCACGCCTACGCGAGACTGATCAAATGTTTTCATGGCAATCATGAAACCCGAACCTTCTCTTCCAATCAAATTTTCTTTTGGAACTTTGCAATCCGTAAACACAAGTTCTCTGGTGGCAACTGCCCTTATTCCTATTTTATCTTCTTCCTTGCCAAAGGTGAATCCCTCAGTGTCTTTCTCGACGATAATTGCGGAAAGACCTCTTATTCCTTTTTCCGGGGCTGTAACTACTATGACTATATAAATATCGGCTTCGCCCGCATTTGAAATAAAGATTTTGTTTCCGTTAAAGATGTAATGATCTCCGTCTTTTTTAGCTCTAAGCTGGACGTTTCCGGCATCGGAACCGGCTTGGGGTTCTGTTAATGCGAAAGCTCCCCACTTCTCACCGGACCCGATAGGAGGAAGGTACTTCTTTTTTTGTTCTTCACTGCCAAAAAGTATTATTGGTATTGCACCAAGGCCGTTTGCTGCATAAGCAGTGGCTGTTCCGCCGTCAACTATGGATATTTGTTCTGTTGCAAGACACATACCGAACATTCCCATCCCCAGACCTTCATATTCCTCAGGGATAAAAACTCTTATTAAATCGGATCTTCCGAGTTCCTTACGTACTTCAGGAGAAAGGCGGCTCTCCCTGTCCATTTCCTCTCGTAGCGGTTTTATTTTTTCTTCCGCGACGTTTCTCGCCACTTCCTGTATCATTTGTTCTTCTTCTGAAAGCTTATAATCCATGTTTTCCTCCTTAAATTTATTGTTTCCATTCTTCGCCTTGGGAAAGGGCGAGAAAAATTGCCGAAATGTTTATGCTATTTTAGTATTGTTTTGTAAAAATTCAAGCCTAAAAAAGTTAAGACACCAAATCTTTAGTTAATTCTAACTGGTTTAAGTTTTAGATTTTTTTGTTTGGCGTGATTGTTATTTTACCATTTCGATTTTTAGTGTTTGTTGGATATTTTATTATTTTGACGCCTTTTTCAAAGCTTCCCGAAGTGAGCTTTCAAACATTTTGTACGCCCAGGTTGCGCCCGAAATTGCGTCCACGCTGTCTATTTTTTGTTTTTCGAGAAGAACTTTTGGATAAATATTTATTGCCTTCCATTCGTTCCTGCATTGTTCTACATATTCAGGATTGTCCTTAAATCTAATTTCATAGCCCTCATTAAAGAAAACTTTATTGTCCATATCTATAATGCTGAAATCTACTTCACTGATTTTTCCTTCCGAAATAGAAACCGTAGTAACGCCATAATAATTTTCTCGTAGGTAGATTGCCTTTGAAATACCGGTGAAATCACCGTTTTTATATTTGTTTAGATTTTTTACAATACAGAAAGCGGATAATAAAAAAACGATAATAATTGTGATTGATAAAATTATACTTTTCCGGATATTTTCTCCGCCTATTTTTTAATTGCGTTACCGGATTCTTTTGAAATCAATTCCGATAGGATTTTGATATGTTCCGGGGATGTGCCGCAGCAGCCCCCAATAATAGCGGCTCCCGATTTATAACATTCCAGTGTTTGCTCCGCGTATAACTCCGGTTCCATATAAAAAACTTTTCCTCCTTCCACTTTCGGCTTGCCCGCATTCGGCTGCGCTATTATAGGTAAAGATGTCGATTTTCTCATAATAGAGACAATTTTCGCCATTTCCAGAGGACCGATATCACCGCAATTTGCGCCCACAGCATCTGCCCCTTCTTCAGTTATTTTGATAGTGCATTCTTCGGCGGAGTTCCCCATCAGGGTCCTGCCTCCATTTTTCGTGGTCTGGAAAGCCATAGAAACAATAACCGGTATTCCGGAAACATCCCTGCAGGCGCGGAGAGCAGAGAGCGCTTCCCGGAGGTCGAACATTGTTTCAATAATAAAACAATCAACTCCTGCGCTCGAAAGGATAGAAGCCTGTTCTTTGAAAGTTTCATAAAAATCCTTTTCCTTACAAGTTCCATACGGTTCGAGCATTTGCCCGGTTGAGCCGAAGTCTCCCAGTACATATCCGTCATCTCCAACGGCATTTCTCGCCAATTTGACACCGGTGCGGTTAATTTCTTCTACATCGACTTTAACGTTATGAGTTTCGATGTAAATGCGACTCATTGAAAAAGTATTAGCGATTGCGGCTTGACTTCCAGAATTACGATAATCCCGATGGATTGCTTCTACTATTTCGGGGTGCGTTAAATTAGTGGCACATTTATCCATGGCACCACGCTTTTCCAATTCTGTCCCCATAGCACCGTCTAATATTATGAATTTTTTACTGCTTAGAAGACTACGAAAATCCACTTTCACCTCTCTCTTTATAGTTTAAAATACAGATTCTAACAGTTTCTGTCAAGTAGAAAAAAACTCTCCCTACAATACTGAAGGGGAACAACAAATTACACAAATAGAGAATACAAAGAAGAAATAATTTGTAGAAACTTTTATTTGGGCGTCTTTAAATAATTTTATAGACTGACAAGTTTAAACTTTATTATTTAATCAAAATAATTTATTGCAAATTCTAATTGGCTATCAATACCGTTTTGGGTATTATCTCTTATTTGTGATATTTGAATATCGGGTATGATTCCATTCCATTCAATTGCTATACTGTCACTCCTACAGATTTCAATGGTTGATATACGAATTGATTTTTCGCTTGTTAAAAAATATCTATGAGGAGCGCTTGATCCGCCGGCTGTTGTATCTCCTACGACAATAACATGCTTTGCTTGTTCGATAACAGCGATGAAGTCTTCTGTTGCGCTAAAGCATAAACCGTTAACCAAGATAATAATTGGATTTGTATATTGATATTCTCCGCCAGGAGTTATAGGTACGCGTGGGGACCACTCACCATTTCTTCTCACAGGTAAGCTTAAAATGGGTTCGGAAATCAATCTTTTTATTACAATTCCTCCCATAAAATCACTTCCTCCTTCGTTATCCCTTACGTCAACAATCAATCCTTTTGTGTCATTCACATAATTTAAAGCAGTAGAGAAATCTCTTTCAGTCCAACTATTGTTTCTAAAAGTAGCTATATGAATATAGCCAACATTATTACTTGTTATTCCATATTCTATTTTTTTGTTTTGATCCACTCTTAATTCGGAAGTAAAATAATTTCTTACGACAAAAGGACTATATGTGTCTGTATCCTTTATTTTTCTTCTTGGGGTAAAAGTCGAAATATATCCACCTCCCTGCGTCATTAATCCAACGTGTCCATCTTGCAATTCCTTTAGAAGATCAAATAAGACTTCAAAAATTTCATCTCCGCTGGCTTCTTCTGCTTCTTCCCTGTAAACCGAATGAAGGCTATCCCAATTTATTTCTTTTAATTCAAAGAACGGATATACACTATCTACTATTTCCCATGTCTCTTCGAAATCATTTAAATTATAATCGACAGAATTCTCCGGGATAAAAAGAGATTCGCACGCGCAAAATCCATAACAAACAATAATAATCAGTATCCTTAAGTAATATTTCATAGTGTAATTTTTAGGAGGATATATAGATTATTAGATACACCGATATAATAATCCCATGAAGTTATTCGTGCAATATGGTTTTCATATCCCAGGCCAAAGCCAAGCAGTTTTATTGGCTGATAATTCAATAGAACTTTTGTATCAAAAAATGTGTTTGTTATTGGAGTGCCGAATTTAGCATTGGAATCATCATCGTTTTTTTTGCCTCCAAAAGATAATAGACCTAATTTGGAGAATATTTCGAAAGATAATTTACTGTTGAAAGAAAATCAATACAGGCCGTCAAGCCCTAAATGCAGAAAACCGGCTACTGAGTTTATACTGTTACCGGCAATATTAGGGGAATTTTCCAGGAAGGAGATCGAAACTGAAGGGCCTAAAGCGAGCATTGATTTTTTGTCATTTTGAATTTTATAGATATATGCCTGGTGAAAAAACATATTTTTTGTTCTAGAAGAAATATTATTATTTTTCAATTCATTGCTGTACAGATATTCTATTCCTATTTTATATAAATATTTTCCATGATCCCTCGTCCAATACGCTCCAAAACAGTTAGCAGTACCGCTATATTTTTCATTAGATATATATTCGTCTCTAATTCCAATTTGCCCAATACCATAATATAAAGAAAGACCATTAATTGAAGCTTTGTTGAAATTTGTATCTTGACAATATAAAGCACTATTTATAAAAAACAGAATGTTAAATAGGATAATCTTGTTTTTCATGATTTTATTTTATTGTATCGACAATAGTTTTTGTATAAGTAATTATAACTATTTCTAACTTTGTTACCGGAATTTATGTACATATATCCTCCTCTTTAAGGCGTGTATGTGTAAAAAATAGTTTAGGTTTTTCCTGGCGCAAGATAAAAATAAGAGTTTTACTCTTTCCTGTCAAGTAGAAAAACATAAGGTTGACATTAAAAACAGCGAAATTATATTTAATTGATTAAAAAACTGAGTACATAGGAGGTATCATGAAAAAGATTCTTTGTATATTATTTCTTGTATTGTTGATTAAATGTGCAACTCCGGGAGATATTAATATGTTGTCCGCGGAGGCGATGGGGACATCACAAGATTATCAATTAGCTATTGATAAAGCGAAAATGGATGCGAGAGTCGAAATGACTCAGCAACTCAATACGTACGTTCAGGCTCTTATAAAAAAGTTCGACGAAGAAGTAGGGATAACGGAAGATTCGGAACTTCTCGGTTTGTTTGCTAAAACAAGCAAAATAGTTGTTGACCAATCCTTAGTTGGTTCTCATATCAAGAAAAAAGACGTAAAACAGGAAGACAATATCTACAGAGCAACTGTTGTAATGGAAGCACCTCTCGGTCAGGCAAGGGAAAAGCTGCTTGAACAGATAAAAGCCAGTGACGCGCTTTATAAAAGATTTGAAAATTCACAATCTTTTATAAAACTCCGGGAAGAAATAGAAAAAGAATAATTAATAGGATTAAAAGAAGTGCAAGATAGCAGTTCAAGGATTAGGGATTAAGGATTAAGTAGTAAGTGTTTCAACTTCTTTTCTTGTTTTTATGCTGATACACTTGATATCTTAACTACGTCTGTCGGCTGACAGCCCTTGTTCTCAATATTCTCGCTAATTTTTAATTAACGAATTAAAATCACCTTCTGATTCATAAATGTTGGTCCTGCCTCTATCCTGATAAAATAAATACCAGTTTCAAGATATTCTTCTATCCTTGACTGATGAGGTCCGGGAGCAACATTTTTCTCTAAATGCGAGAAAACTTGTCTGCCTAATACATCATACATATAAATTTTTAAATCACATTTCTCGGCAACACTGCATCTGACCATAATATCATTTGTTGAAAAAATCCTACCATTTAAAGAGATTGAATTTTTTTCTAATTTTTTTTCTTCTTCATCGATACCGGAGAAAGCTATTCTCGTTAACCGATAGCATTCATCAGTTGGGTCTCGACTCCAGTAGTCTGAGGTGTCTCCCATAAAACAGTAGAAAATTCCCACAGTATCCCGTGCATCTCTACTGTCCGCAAAATCTCCTATGGCTATGACAGTTGTAGGATAATCCGGAAGGGATGTCCAGGTTTGGCTCTGTATATCATATTCCCAAGCATCATTGATGCCGTCGTTATATAAGCCGCCTATCATATATACTTTGTTGTTTTTAATTGCATGCATATTCATTCCGTTATTTGGTATCGGGAGTGAGACTCCCCAGGACCAGTTTATTTCTGTTGGGTTATCCGGGTTAATTTCACCAAGAAGGATTTCCGAATAGTACGAAGAACCATCTGCTCCCCCAACGATAAAAATAGAATCACCTTTTATTTCTGCTCCTCCGCCGTGTATTCTCCGGGGAAGTGAAGTGGCGGTGTCCCATGAGTTGGTTGTTGCCTCATATAAATAAACATCCGTTCTCGCGTCACGGTATTCGTCATAACCTCCTATAAGATAAACAAGGGAATCTTTCCATGTTACAACACATGGACGTGTTACCGTAAAGGGCGCCGGTGCTGCAGTATCCCAGGAATTACTATTTATATCATATACTGCATGGTTTGCAATTTTGGTGTCATATTCGTTATTTCCACAGAAAACATGTATGAAGCCGTTTCTATACCCGGCACGGTGTCTCTCTCTTTTTGTAGGCATTGGTTGTCTGGTCTCCCATGTATTTGTTTTTGGGTCGAACGAAAGACAAATATCCATAAGGTCATCAGAACCGGTTGAGTCGCCACCTGTTAAAAAAAAGAGGTCGTTAACCGGGTCATATACAACTGCATGCTTATTGTTCCTGATGCCAGGAGATGGTATGCTCTCCCAGTAACAATCAATAGAGTTGAAAGTTGTAGTTAGCGAGTCATTCCAGGAGTTCGTGTCATTCAATGCATAAGTAAACATCTCTACAGTGTAAGTGCCTACTTTCGTCAGTTGGAAACTTCCGAAGTCTATATTGAGTGTATCTGAGGGAGCGAGATCGTCAACCTGGATTGTGTTCGTGAATGCAATAATAAGATCAGGGTCGTATATGTTTATGCCGCTTTCAAAGGAATAAGTATTGGTCCCATAGTTTTTAACTGTTCCATTAACCTGAACAAATGCCCCAATAATTGTATCCGATACAGGACCGTTTATTGCGTACATCCCCGCGTCGTTTTCAACAGGTAAGTAGAATTCAATCAGTACATTGTCAAAAGATGAACCCCATCCCCAGGAAGAGGGAGTATGGTTATCCTTATAAAACCACATCACTTGAAGAGAATCATTGTTCTCGTCAAGTGCAATGGTGTCTGTCCCCGAAATTGATGTCCCATAACCTCTAAGTTGCTGCCATCCTCCCCATAAAAATCCATCGTGATACCTGACCTGTACTTTAAGAGATTCTCCCTGATATTCCGCGTGTCCGTATCCATAGGATAGGGAAAGATATGTTATTGAATCGGGTATACCAAGAATGGGAGTCTGAATTGAATCTCCAGAAATATTGTATACACCTGCATCATCATCGTCATAACAGCAGTACGAGGTTCCATAGTCGGGAGGTGGAATCCTTAAATAGGTGCCCACGATCCACGTGTAGAAGTCACTATCACCGTTTATCACTGTCCACCCGGCAGGCATTCCAGACTCGAAATCCTCATCAATCAATTTGGACCAGCTTCTACTCTTTGTTGGATATCGGCTGTATTTAGATGGAGTCAAAATTACTTTGCTTTGAGAAGATGATAAATTTTTGCGGTTTTCGGAGATCTGTTTCGTTATCTCATCGCTTGTTGGCATAGTCTTCGTTTGAGAGGGAAGACTAAATATTAATAAACTAGATAATAAATAAACCATTTTTACCTCCTTAATAGAGTTAGAAATAATAGTATATATTATTATAATAGATTTCTTTGTAGATGTCAACAGGAAATTTTCTCATAACATCTTCCTTAAAATACAGGATTTAAAATTACCTTTGCTTATTATAATAAATAAAAGAATCTTTTTGTTCGTTGTATGATTATTTTTTTGTAACGGTTAAGTTTCTAGAAAATGATTTTTTTCTTAACGAATCAATAGAGAATCTACGGCTTCTCTTTTCATGGGAATAACTTCTTTCTCTGTGATGTTTTCCGCCTTTGTTCTTACGATGACTTTTGCGCTTTTATTGTCTCTTTTTTTACTGTATCTAATACATATAGAAGAAGATATGTCTATATCTTCAGAATTTTTACTGTTTTTAAGTAAAGCGATAGGGCTCCCGAACCCCACTCCCTCGATGAGCAAATCGTTTTCCTCTGCAAGGAATTCTATTATTTGGTTTTCTTTCTCGTCTCTTCCTACTATTAACTTAGCTCCGCTTTTAAGTCTGAAATGGCGTCCGAAATGTAGTAATTGTAATTCAGGTATGCTTTCTTCGTTATATTCAAACGTATCGCGTAATCTAACAGAAAAATCAAGGTCCGTCAGACAACACCCGCCGGCGGGGGATGGATATTCCGTTATGCCGAATTCCTTCGCAAGAGCAATCTGAGGTTTTCTGTTTCTGCCTTCAAGAGCGTAAAGATTCTCTCTTTTAACCCATCCCTTTTCTTCAGGGATTGTGGGGGGAAACAATTTGGCAGAAAGAGGTCGTAGGAGAAAACCTTGGACACCAGCCTTATTTTCTATTAATTCCATGGCTTTTTTTGTCTGACTCATGGGTCGTTGTCCCAGAACTTCACCGCTGATAAGGAAAGAAGCTCCAATTTCTTCCATAAAGATTTTAGCCTTTTTCATTATAAATATCTTGCAATCTATACACGGATTCATATTTTTTCCGTACCCATATTTGGGACTTTTCACCATCTCTATATAGTCTCTTCCTCCGCGGGAAATTTCTATTGGAATACCCAATTTACGAGCAGTTCTCACCGTGCCTATTTGTTCTTCTTCTTTGATATAATAAAAAGGCAAAACAAAATAAAACGCGGTAACTTCTATTTTCTGGAGTTGAATGATTTTGGCGGATAAGATACTATCCAACCCACCGGAAAATAAACCTACGGCCTTTATAGTATCACCAACTGACTTTTTGTTTTTTTTGTAAAAAAATCTCATTTGATTTCACCAATCGTTGAAAATAAAATATTAAAAATTAAAAAGCAAAATGACAGATTAAAATGTAAAATTATCCATTACCTCTAAAAGCAAAGACTAAAAGGCTATTTGTGCTATTCGTGTAATTCGTTGTTTCTTTTTTGTTGCGTGGTGGTGGGATTCTGACTTCTGGCTTCTTGCTTCTAAATTCTCTATTAAATTTTTGCATTTTGACGGATTTACCCCTCTAAATTCTCTTCTGTTTCTTTATTGTTCCCCCGCCTACAAGTACGTCATCCTGGTAGAAAACGACAGCCTGTCCGGGCGTTATTGCGCTTTGAGGTTCTTCGAATTTGACCAGAACCGTATTGTCTTTATAGGGCGAAACAACTGCTTTTGCTCCACTGTGACGATAGCGTATCCTGGCATTTACTTTCAGGTCTTCGCTAATATTTTCAATTGAAACCCAATTAAGTTTATCTGCCAATAATTCGTCTTCAAAAAGATATTCTTTCTCTCCTACGATAATTGAATTATTTTCTTTGTCGATTTCGATAACGTAGAGAGGTAACCCTTGTGCTATTCCAAGGCCCCTTCTCTGACCTATTGTATAGTATTGAATTCCTCTGTGCTCTCCTAAAACATTCCCTTCTTTATCGATAATCTTACCTGGATTTTCTTTTCCTTCGAACAGGGTGGATATATCTCCCGAGAAGAAATCCTGACTTTCTTTTTTTTCTTTTACTGGTAGATTGATCTCTTTCGCCAATTTTCTTGTTTCTTCCTTTGTATAATCGCCAAGGGGGAAAATGCATTTTGCTATTTGTTCCTGGGATAGTGAATAGAGAAAATATGATTGGTCTTTTTCTTTGTCTTTTGCTTTAAGTAAAAGATAACGATTTTTTTGCTCGTCAAACTTATTTCTTACGTAATGACCTGTAGCTACCCAGTCAAACTTGATGCCTGCATCAACTGCCTTATCCAGAAGTACGCTCAATTTTACCGTTTTGTTGCATATTATACAGGGATTGGGTGTTTTTCCCGAAAGGTATTCATTGGCTACATAACCAAGAACAATATCCCGGTATTCTTTACAGAGGTCAAGTACGGTATGAGGAAATCCAAGCTTATCTGCAACTTTTCTTGCGTCTTCGATATCCTGCAGTTCTCCGGGTCCGTAACATGAATGGGAACGTTCGGCAGAACCGATACATTCTTCTCCGTCCCATATTTTCATTGTAACGCCGGTTACATCAAAACCTTTTTTCTTAAGAAGAGCGCAGGTAACAGAGGAATCCACACCCCCACTCATCGCAACGAGAACTTTTTCCTTAGACATACTTTAACATTTTTTCAAGAGCTTTACGTGATGCATTCATTATATCAGTAGGGATAGTTATCTTGTACTTTTCTTCTTTCAAAGCCAGGTACACGTCTTCTAAGTGGGTTAATTTCATGTCGGAGCAAATTCTTGGAATTCCTACATTATAAAAGAATTTTTTGGGATTTTCTTTTTTTAATCCGTAAAGGATTCCTTCTTCGGTGCCTATTAGAAAACTTTTGGCGTGGGACTTTTTTGCGAACTCTAACATTCCGGAGGTGGATAAAACCTCATCCGCAATATCGATGACTTCCGTTCTACACTCGGGGTGTACTAAAAGTAAGGCTTCAGGGAATTTCTTTTTTGCCGAGAGGACTTCTTCTTTTGATATATTGTTATGTACATAACAATATCCGTCCCAGAGTATAATACTTTTATCGACAAATCGCTTGACATATGAACCCAGATTCTTATCCGGGACAAAGATAATTTTGTCTGAATCGATATTTTCTACGACTTTAACCGCGTTAGCCGAGGTGCAGCAAACATCGCTCAAGGCTTTTACGTCAGCGTTGGTGTTTACATAAGAAACAACTTTTGCCCTCGGATGTTTTTTACGCATAGCTGATACGTCTTCCGGCGTTACCATATTTGCCATTGGGCATCCTGCTTCATTTCTTGGAATTAAGACTTTCTTTTCCGGCGAAAGGATTTTTGCGGTTTCTGCCATAAATCTGACACCACAGAAAACAATCATCACGGCGTCAGTCTTGTGTGCTTGCCTGGACAGCTCCAGGGAATCGCCGATATAGTCTCCTATATCCTGAACTTCCCCTCGCTGATAGTTATGTACCAGAATAACCGCATCCTTTTTATCTTTTAACTCTTTTATCTTTTCTATATAATCCATAATTTATTCTAAACCCTTATATTTACTTATCTTATGGTTCTATTTTACATAAACGCCAAAAAGCAATATTATACCCAGAACAAGAATCAAAAAAGCCCCCAGGATCGATACAATATTCTGAAAGAGTAAATACCTTTTACTTTTTCCTGAAAACATCCTTTTAACTTTGCCTTTTGCAAGGATTGTCAAAACACCTACCATGGAAATGGTGGTTGCCATACCCAAAGCCATGAAAATCGTAGAAATTATTCCAATTTTCAAGACTCCTAAAGATAACGAAAAAAGCAGTACAATTGTAGTTCCCGTGCACGGAATTAATCCTACGGCAATGGAAAAAGGAATTATGCTTTTTGTACTCTGAAGGTTTTCAATTTCTTTCTTCTCAAAATTTCTATCTTTTTTAAGATTATAAAGACCTTTTATTAATAAAAGCAGTCCTATAATAGATATTAAGCTGTAGCTTATTATCTTAATTACTCTATTCATACTCTCAATGTCATGTAAGTAAGCTTTTTTGATAGTAAAATATAGTATTAATACCAAGGCTAAAGCTGAAAAGGCATGCAAGAAACCTATTATGCATCCTACGGTAATTCCTTTCTTGATGTTTGTTTCCTCTGACAGGAAATATGAAAAGGTTAAAGTTTTACCGTGTCCGGGTCCAAGTGCATGAATTATTCCGTAAATATATGTAATAAATATCATAAAAAAAAGTAGTTTCGTTGATTTTGTTTCTTTTACTTTCTTAGTTGATTCGGCGAGACGTTTATTTAAAGAGCGTTGTAGGAGAGCTATTTTGCCAATGATTTTCCGAGTAAAACCCGGATAGCGCAGCGTCTTTCTTTTTTCTTTTTTTTCAGAAGTTGATTTTCCTTTTGACAAAAAAGGATTTTCCTGCGCTATAACCGAATTAAAGACAAAAAACAAACTCATCAGAATAAAAATTTTTCTCATGGTTTCTTCCGAAACTTTATTTTTAAAGCTTCCGGGATTATTTGTCCGTAATAATAAGAATTTTTTTCATCTTCGATAACTTCATGGCCGAACTCTACGTTTGAAGTATCCTTAAAACTAAAAGGGTCCTCGGATACCCATATTATCTGGACAAAATAAGTCGGGTCGTAAACAGCTATTTTTACTTCTTTACTTCCAAGAGTAGCAGTTGCTTCACACGGAAGAAAAAATTCATAAACCATTACCCCGCTATCTATTTCGGCATAAAAATCTTTAATTTCTTGTATTTTGAATTGCTTTCCGTTTATGGTTATATTGACAAAATAATTATACTCTTTGAGATTAGAAAAAGCTCCTTTCTCTACATCTTTGATTTCCTTTTCATCGAACTTACCATCTGCATTAAGGTCAAATTCCTGTATTATGGTACTGCTGAACATCTCATCAAAAGTCCACTCATGTTTAAAACCCGCAAGTCCTTTTTCATTAAAAAGTACCGAGACTCTGTTGTCAATAAAAACATGAGGGTGAGCCACCAAGAAAAAAGGGGGGAAAGAGATAACGATTAGAAATATACATTTCATCGAGAAATTACCTCAAGCCCGAACAGGAAGAAATTTTTTTGGCAAGAGAAGCTTGATTCATTGTAAAAAGATGAATTCCGTCCACGCCGTTTTTTATTAAATCTTCTATCTGTTTCACAGCAAATTCTATTCCGGCTTTTTCCATTTCTGTGTCGTTATCTCTGTATTTTTCTACTATTGAGATTAGGTCGGATGGAACCGTAGCACGGCTCAATTTTATCATTCTAGATAAAAGTTTTGCCTTGAAAACAGGCATAATACCGGCAGAAACGGGGACCTTAATTCCCATCCCACGTATATTGTCCAGATAGCTATAAAAAAAGTCATTTTTAAAGAACATCTGGCTTATTATAAAAGAAGTTCCAGCCTGGATTTTTTTGATTAAATTCTTTATGTCTTTTTCCATAGAGTACGCTTCAGGGTGCCCTTCCGGATATCCTGCCACTCCCAAACAGAATTTATTCGTCTGGGACTTAATGTGAGCTGCTAAATCGCAAGCGTAGGAAAAATCGGAGATAACAGATTTAAAATCCCTATCGGTTGGTATATCTCCGCGAAGAGTCAGTATATTTTCAATACCTTTTTGGCTTATTTTATTTAATATTATATCAATATCTTCTTTTTTTGTATCGATGCAGGTCAGATGCATAAGTGGTTCCAATTTATATGTGTTTTTTATTCTAATTGCCATCTGGATGGTTTCGCCCTTTGTTTCACCACCAGCTCCGTAGGTAACACTTACAAAGTCAGGAGATATTGATTTCAACTCTTTTATAGTCTCCAATATTCCGTCTTTCTTTGCTCCCGGTTTGGGAGGAAAGACTTCACAGGAAAAAACAATTTTTTTATCTCTGTAAATATCGCATATTTTCATATTGATTGCCTCATTTACAGGATTATATTAATAAAATATAGATAGTCAAGAACATATATACGATTTTTGTTAAAAAGAAGACTCTGATAAGGGTAAGGGGCGCCTTATCAGAGTTTTGACCAGTGAGAGTGTTCTTATCTGACTTTAAATGTAGTTTATGGTTAGTTCCAGAGTGCCTTTTAAATCAGCCGGCATCTTGAGGTTTTTCAATTCTCTTTTCACCGACTTTTCGATACATTCTTCACATGCTTTTCCTTGATAAGTTTTATAGTCTTTTATTGTTACTTTTTTGACTTTGCCGCCGTCCACTTCGAGCCAAAGAGTTAAAGTCTTAAGGTTCCAATTTTTTAAGATGTTTTCAAAACTTACTTTAAGTTCACTTTCAAGGAATTCTTCCATTTTTTTTAAGTCCGTTTTTGGGCCCATCGTAGCGGCATTTATATAGAAATTAAGATTCGTTTTTCTTTTATCTTGAGTATATGTGGATGCCGCATCTACCTCTTTTGCCGTGACAGCCATCGGAGCTTGCATCTTCATGGCTCCCCCACCATATCCAAATCTTGTTGCGGAATAAGATTCTCCCACCGCATAATTGCTAACACCCTGAGGAAGAGGCAGGGGCTGTTTTACTGTAACAACTTCACCGGTTTTGCGAATAATCTTATCTACCGCAACAAATGAGGTGTATTGGGTCATCAAATGATATTTGAGCCCGAGTTTGGTTACTTCGTCTTTTACGTCAGCTCCGACTTTTCCGTAATCGTCAAGCTTTGCAATTCTCTCTCTTGCCCAGAGATACTTTATAGCGGAGTTATCATTATCTTCCATCGAGGACTTTACCTTTATTTCTTTTTTGTATTTACCTCTTGCCATTTTACCTGTTACCGTTATGCTTCCTGAGGCTTTTTTGTATTTGCCGAAAAGGATAAGCGGTCTTTCCGCGAAAAGGTCAGGCAGGGCGATAGGTTCAATATCGTAGGCATCGAATCCTTTAAAGTTGGTTTCTATATCGGTAAGCAGCGGATGTTGTATGTAATTTAAAAATTTATCAGCCGTTTCTTTCGCTTTACCCTGATTTATAACGATAAAAGGTTCACCTTTTCCCGCTCTCGCCATTCCTTCGATAAGGTAGCGATTTACCGACGAACCAATACCAAAGGCAAAAAAGTTGTTTTCTCCGAGATTTTCCCTTATATGATCGAATGCTTCCTTCTCCACGAATATGTATCCATCGGTAGCAGTTACGATAATTCTTGAGAGGCCTTCCTTTTTGGGTAGAGTTGATATCCTCTTTAGGGCATCCAATAGTCTCGTTCCGCCTCCGCCGGTTTGAGACATAACCATTTCAATTGCTTTCTTTTTCTTTTCTCTTGTTGCAGAGAGTGGTTCGGAGGAAAGGACAGAGGAGCCTCCTGCGAAGAAAAGAATGTTAAAATAATCCTGTTTTCTTAATCCTTCGATTATATCTTTCATCAGAGCTTTTGAAACGTCAAGAGGAAAGCCATGCATCGAGCCTGAGACGTCTACGACAAAAAGATATTCACGGGGAGGAACCATTTTGATATTTATTCTATCCGGCGGCTCAAGGAGTAGAAGGAAGAAATTTTCTTCTTCTCCGGGATACAGTAATAGACCGGTTTGTACTTTATTTCCTTTAAGTGAATATCGGAGGATAAAATCCCTATTCCCTC
>Ga0307432_1001242_pt1 | contig 15939 bp, 13 predicted proteins | sample SalMarWE160150MG_FD_202158 | JGI IMG/M metagenome (GOLD analysis project Ga0307432, IMG submission 202158) | Salt marsh sediment microbial communities from the Plum Island Ecosystem LTER, Massachusetts, United States - WE1603-150 | ecosystem: Environmental > Aquatic > Marine > Intertidal zone >...
TTAAACAGCTTTCTGGAGAAAAATTCTGACGTTACAGTATATCTACCTGAGTCGTTTCCACAGAAATTTAAAGATAATGTGAAAGACCATAGAGCGAAGATAGTCGATGTCAATCAATCTTCGAAGATTTGTGAAGATGTTTATTCAACCGGCCAGCTTGGCGTATGGATAAAAGAGCAGTCTTTGATAATCCGAACAAATAGGGGCCTGGTGATAATAACCAACTGTGCGCATCCGGGTATCGTGAAAATCGTAGATGTATCAAAAGATTTGATGAAGGATGATATTCTTTTGCCTGCACCTGTGGTGCCTGCACAGGTAACGCAGGCACAGGTGGTGATGGGCGGATTTCATCTGGAATGGGCAACAACAAGCAAGATAGAGAAAATTATTTCTGCTTTTAAGCAAATGGGCGTGCGATATGTTGGCCCCTGTCATTGTACCGGCGAAAGGGCAAGGGCCTTATTCGAAAAGCACTTCGGCAGAAATTACATAAAAGTCGGTGCGGGAAAAGTAATAACTATGAAGGACTTACCATAAAAGTGAAAACCCCGCCCACTCGTCGCGATGCGCCGCAGCGGACAGGTAGCGGGACTAAATATACCCCGCCCACCCATCCTTCGTTAATACTACGGAGGGCAGGCAGGTGGCGGGGCTAAACAACCCCCAGGATAAACCTGGGGGCTAAATAAAACCTAAATAAAACCCCCCAATAAATTGGGGGGCTAAATATTTTGCGTGGCCGTGCCGGTAACGGCCTTTGCCGCATTTGGTTCCTGTGGCGTTGGCTTATCTTCAAGTAAATCAGAAAGCTCCTTTGTCAGATTCTTTGCGTTCCATTGAGGGATTGTGTATATCCATCCCTGATGTTTCCGAGAGAATTCTTTTGCGTTGTCCCTGGCAATTAGTTTTGCTTCTTTTTTCTTCAGCTCTTGCTCTGCGTCATCTTGTGTCGGCCTTTCGATGGTATCTGTAAAGCCGGCCTGGCAGATTACATACGTCTTAGCATCTTTTTGAGCGATTTCTATGGTGTAGACGGCCGAATTTCTTAGCCGACACACAAATTTTCTATCAAAGAGCAAGCCAGATGTTTTTTCCCTGACATCATCAAATCTCAAATTCGACAAGGCAGTGAAAACGCTCTGGGCGTCGTTACTTTTTAGTTTTTTGCCCGCAGGGATATTTTCCAGCATAATTTCTTTGCCGTCTTCTTTCGCTTTTAACGTGTATTGGCCACTCGGAGAGCTGACCGTTACCGACTCGATATCTTCGCGCTTGAAGGAAGTGAGATTTTGCTCGATATAATTCATCACCTGATTACCGAACCACGGCACGCTCTCGGCGAGATATACCTTATCGCTCGATGCCTGAGCAATCGAAAGAAGCCTTACATAGGTGCCAGCTTCGGCCTCTTTTGTTTTACCGACAACAACACCTGCCAGAATTGTGGAGTTTGGCTCCGGTGTGAAAAGTTTGACGACATTGCTGGCCTTTTGCTCAGTTACCCCAAGGTCTTCGTGATTAGCGGGGTTGTCGGTAATGAATTGCGACCATCGGATTTGCTGGCACTTTGAGAGCAAATTATTTATTGCGCTAACCTTGGCAGGATAATTTTCCTTACTGGTAACGACAAATCGACCTGCTATTCGCTTTAAGGTTACAATATTATCGCCTTTTCCAACAACGATACTGCCAATACGATTTGTATTAAGTGCGGGGATAAGATAACCGGGCGTTTCCGGCTCTGCCAGCCCACCGGAGATATGTGATTGAACCACAGCTAATATCACCATAACAACGGCGACAACAGCAAGTATTGCGAGTTTTTTGTTACTCATTTATAAGACTCCCATATTTTGGTAACCGGTAATTGGTAAGTAGTGAGCTAAAGTGAACTAAAGTGCCTAAAGTGAGCTAAAGATTCAGGCTATCGGAGTACCAGGATACCAGGTAGTGGACATCAAGGGTATCAGGATACCAGGTTAGTTCGCCAGAGGCGTATTGGTTTTTCCTGATTTCCTGATATCCTGGTATCCACAACTTTAGGCATTTTAGGCACTCCAAACTTTAGGCACTTTATTTACCATTTAACCAATTACCATATTCTTAAGCATCACTTGCGTGACTGATATAATGCCTCTTTCTTATACTTCGGCGGATGCCGAGGACTATAGCAATTATCAGGATAGCAGCCGGAGCCATCAGCATATTAAAATTGCGAAGGGCATTGCCTAAATGCTCGGTTCGTTCCCGCCTTTTCAGCTTTATCTCGTTTAGCTGGCGTTGGGCCTCGTGCTTTTTCAATTCAATATCCCGCTGTTTTTGCAGTATGGTACTGCCGATGACTTCCGCTTTTTCTCCTTCCGCTGAGGCCAGAATAGATTGCAATTCTCTTGTGAAGCCGGCGATTTGTGCGTTTAGCTTGGCAACCTCCTGAGCGGTTTCGGCCTCTGCCTGTTTTTCGATTTCGTCAACAACAGTGAACGGCCGCTTGAAGTTGCCTCTGGACCTGATCGAAATCAAGTCGGTCGAACCGGTTAAATCATCAATTGCATTGAGCATTAAAGCACTATTGTCACCAAGAGGGGCCTTGCCAAAGATAGAGAAATCGCGATACGCCAGCGTATCGCTTATGAAATCAACGTCCGCAAACACCACGACGGCGCAATCCTTCTCTGCCTGTGTTAGACCCTTAATTTGTTTTTTGATTTTCTTAGTTTCGTTCGGGTCTTCCGTTTTTTGCTCAACCTCGATTTCAATGCCGTCAGGAAAACCGCTCTTAAAACGACCCGTAACCAGATAAGCCAATGAAACCGGCTCAAACCCAACGGTGAATCTGCTTCGAAGCTTCGAGGGCTCCAGAAACATCAGCTCATACGGACCGCTTACCGTAATACTATTACCCCGATTGGTTGTCGTGAGAAGCACAGTTCGTTCAATATTCGCTGCTTCTGTCTGGTTTGAATCTTGACCGTCGTCAGACAAATCTTCAATTTCATTCAATGCACCTGCGAACAGAACTCTTACCTGATTGAGCTCGGCGGTAATAACATTGTCTTTGTTAAAACATCCGGGCCTAAGACCAAGAAAAGTGACGACATTTTCAAGTCGGCGATTGGGACCAACAGGTGCAGCCAACATCAGGTTTGTATCGCCGGTAATTGTATTCTGCGGCATTTCAAGGCCCCAGGTTCGTAACAGTCCTTTTAGATTCGAACTCTGCGAAGCACCCATTTGCATTGCCATTTGATTGAGTCTATCCGCAATGCAATGGGGGTCAACGCATACAATTGTTCTGCCACCTTTGAGGACAAACTGGTCTATCGCAAAGACGGTTTGTTCCGGCAGCTTTTTGGGATGAATGACCAACAGGACATCAATATCATTTATGTCATTAATATCCGTGGGGAGCCGCTTTACTTCGTACTCTCTGCGTAGCTGCTCAACGAAGGTCCAGGGTGGCTGAGTCGCTTGACCCTGCATCTGCTTCAGCTGAGCCATATACTCGCTAATGTCCTCACCCATTACCGGCAGCGAGCTTAGTATTCCTACTTTCTTTTTTTCACGTGTTATTGCGGCGTCAACAGAAGAACTTATATCATACTCAACGAAATTCTGTCGGTCCGGTGAAAAGAATTTTATGACCTTTTCAACCCCGAATGCAGTCTGCACCACCAGGCCAAAGAAAAAGTTTTCCTCCTGAGTTATAGAATACCGTCTCAGGCCATATCGTATCGCCTGTACCTCATCTTCGGAGAAAGGTCTTGGGTCGATGATTTGCAACTTGATCATACCCTTGGACGCTGCGACGTATTCCTGCAATAAAACTTTAACAAATTCATAGTAATTGTTGAAATACTTAATCTGGTCCGGCGCTTTCAATGTAGCTGTTTTTGCATAGTAAAGTTTCATTGTTATTGGCTGATGAAGCCTGGCTAAAATGGCCTTTGTTCCATCCGAAAGCGTATAGAGCTTCTCATCGGTGACATCGGCCTTCAGCCGATTCCCGAGGTTTTGACAGATGCTTATCGCACTGAAAGTGATTACCAAAACAAGCAACGCAGCTATAATCGCTCGTATCGTTCTGTTGGCTCTGTTAGAAATTTGTAGCTTTTGTGCCATACTTTTATAAGTCTCCTAAAATCGTAGAGTGCCTAAAGTGCCTAATTTGAGTTGATTAGTTAATTAGTTGATTAGTTAATTGGCAACTAATTCTCTAATTCTCTAATTCACTTTTAACTTTAGCTCACTCTTATTCTCCTTGTATCCTCATTGGCTTATCGTACAACTTCCTTTCAGCGAAGTTCATTAGCCGGCTTTGGTCCGGTCTAAAAGAATACTGCCGGCAACAATCCATCCGGCAATCAACAGCACAAAGTAAGAAACGTCCTTGAACTGCAGCAGTCCATTCTGAATAGACTCAAAGTGTGTTTGAAAACTCATATTTTCAATTGCTGAGACCAGGTGAGCCGGTAAAAAAGTAGAAAGATAACTCAGCGTCGTCGGCATACCAGCAAAGACAAGTATTGTGCATGCAACTACCGACAGGACGAAACTTATAACCTGGTTCTTGCTAACTACGGAAAAGAAACATCCTATCGCAAGAAAACCTCCTGCTGTTAACAAGCAGCCCAAGTAGCCCGTAATAATAAGTGCGATGTCAGGTTCTCCGAGGTAGCAAACCGTAATTACCATCGGGAAAGTCAGTGCCAATGCAATTGCAAGGAAAAGCCAGGCGGCAAAGAACTTTCCTAGGACGGCCTGTGTTATTGTAATCGGTAAAGTAAACAACAGCTCAATGGAGCCGACCCTTCGCTCTTCGGCCCACAGGCGCATTGCTGCCGACGGCACCATAAAAATAAACAATAGCGGCATGTTCAAAAAGAACGCACGCATATCAGCCTGCCTCATCTCAAAGAAGCCCTGCTTGAATGTCAGGTATCCGGAGAAAAACAGAAAGATAACAAGAAAAACATAAGCAATTGGAGTCGTAAAATAACTCTTCAGCTCCCTTTTGAACACTGCTAAAAAGGCCTGCATTTCTTACTCCTGTGTTGTGGTAAATGGTAATTAGTAAATCGTTTAACCAAATTCGGTTCTCGTAATCCTGCGAAAGACTTCATCAAGACCGCAATTGTACTCTTCCTTCAACTGCTGCGGAGTTGAATCGACAAGTATTCTGCCTTTGGAAATAATTATCGTCCTCGAGCAGACTGCCTCGACTTCTTCAAGGATGTGAGTCGATACGATAATACACTTGTCCTTCGACATATTATTTATGAGCTGCCTTACCTCATATTTTTGATTAGGGTCAAGACCGTCTGTAGGTTCATCAAGAATAAGCACCTGCGGGTCATGGATTAGTGCCTGAGCCAAGCCCACACGACGCATATATCCCTTCGATAACGTTTCAATCGTCTGATGGTAAACAGATTCGATAGAACACATCGGAACAATCCTGTCAAGCGCTCGCTTCCGGTCGTTGCCCTTAATCTGTCTGGCATCGCAAACAAAGTTCAACACCCCCCCAACCGTCATCTCGCTATAAGCGGGCGAGTTCTCCGCCAGGTATCCAAGCGACCGCCTGGCTTCGACGGATTGTCGCAAAATATCATATCCGCACACCGTAGCTGTCCCTCTGTCAGGCTTGAGAAAGCATGCCAGCATTCTCATAGCCGTGGTTTTTCCGGCTCCATTAGGCCCGAGAAGGCCGAGAACCTGGCCCTTCTCCACCTCGAACGATATGTCGTCAACCGCAACGATTGGCCCAAATGAGCGACGAAGCTCTTTAACTTCTATCATATCCGTCTCCACAAAACCAAGTGCTAAAAACTCTTATATAATCTTGTATCGTAGAACAGCCCTGACAAGCTTTAATTTCGACATTGTATGCCGTTTAGCAAGGTATAAATTTACCCAAAATTCCTTACCAGTCAAGGCCATTAGAGACTTTTTTTCTAATGAATTAAATTTACCACTGAGGAGGTGAAGGAAATAGAATCCATGTTACCCACCTGCGCAGGCACAAATCTCATGAGGACAGGTATCGAAGCCCGACAGAAAACACCGGGACAGGCAAGAAATTTTGAAGGATAAAGTAAATAGATGGCCAGATCCTTCGCTCCTTCGACCCTACTCAGGACAGGTGCGCTCAGGATGACAGGGTTGAGATTGCTTCCCTTCGACTACTTCGACTCCGCTCAGCATAGATCCGCTCAGGGCAGGCTTACTTCGCTCCTCGCAACGACAAACTGCACAAGATTTCTACAGAGCATTTTCATCTTCTAAGATTTGTCTTTTATTAATTCCTGCAACCTCTCAAGCTCGCCGGATTTCATATGGTAACTATGCTGGTCGTCGGGGAATCGGCCTGTCTTTATTTCCTTGCTGTAGGCGCTGAATGCATCGATTGTGGCATTGGCTAAATTAGCAAAGCTTTTTGAAAACTTTGGCCCCGGCCCCTGCGTCAATCCCAGGATATCAGGCGCAATGAGTATTTGTCCACCGCAGCCCGGCCCGGAGCCACAGCCGATTACCGGCACATCAGAACGTTTTGTTATAATCTCCGCCACCTCTGCAGCGGTCCCTTCGAGCAATAGCGAGCTTGCGCCTGCCTGGGTCATCTGCCCAGCGAGCGCTATTAGCTCTAATGCCATTTCAGAAGTAGTTGCCTCGGCCTTGAGTCGTCCGAGCTTGCTGATGCTCTGCGGCCTGATACCAATGTGGGCCATAACAGCTATTCCGGCGTCGCTAACCGCTTTAATTACATCGAGATACGCTCCGCTTGCTTCGATTTTTACTATCTGTACACCAGCTTCGGCGACAAATCGTCCGGCGTTTTTCACAGCCTCGACCTTGCCGACCTGGTAAGATAGGAAAGGCATATCAGCAACGAGGCATACATTAGGTGCTCCTCGTCGAACGGCGGCGGTTATGGCAACCATAAAGTCCATCGTTGCCGGCAGTGTTGAATCGAAGCCGAGCACAACCTGCGCAGCGGAGTCACCTACTAATACCATCTCCACGTCGGTTTTAGAGATAAGTTTTGCAGTAGTATAGTCATAACAGCTAACCGCAACGACCTTGCGGTTTTCGCGTTTGGCAACCAGCAGGTCTGCAATCGTAACTTTGTTGTCCACAATCAGTCCTTTCTGAAAAACAGTGTTTAAGGAAATAACAGTTTATTGGTTAAAATATGAGAACAAAATTGTTTTATCAAGCGTAATTTATTATAGATAGTGAGCTAAATTTTGCCTATTTTAAAAAAAGCAGAAAAATTTTGCTAATTTTACAATTAAATACTTGACTCCTCAAAAGATAAGGTATAAGTTTTTTATTAAATGTTTCATTATTTCATTAAAGAAATTTTTGCTGTTTTTTCGATTATAATATAAGATAGAATCAAGACCTGAAAAACGGAGCTTTAGAGCGCAATTATATAGCTTTTCATCACCCTCCTCCGAAGCCAGATTCTGTAGTAATTGGAATCTGGCTTTTTTAGGCACCCTCTTGTTAAGACAGGCAATTCCGTAGTAGTCACCTTTGTTAAGTTGGGAAGCACCATTATTGTCGGCGTGTACCTTAAACGGATTGTAACTGTTCATCTGGATATAGCTGTCCCTCGGTCGTAACACAACAAATCTCACGAGTCTGAGATTCAATTTTTGCCCCAAGCTTTTGTCTCGCTGGTAAGCAAGTAGGTAGGTTGTATTTTTTTCGAACCTGCATTCTTTGAGCGGGTTTTTGGTTGGTGTTGCTTATTAGCTACGTCCGGTAAGAGTGTGCGGCAGGCGTCAAATTAGCAATTTTTGGAAATCCCTAAACCCTGTGTGGGAATTGTTCTTGATTTGGTCAGGCACTGATGGTATAACAATCACAATCGATATGGGGGCAGCACAGTTTATCTTATATTGTTCCATCAAGCTAATGCCATAAGCTTTCAAGACTTGTACAGTAACTAATTTTTGTATGTAAGAAGGGGGGTAATTATGAAAAGCTTAGTCACTTCAGCAGTAACAGTTTCAATAGTTATGTTTGCATTATGCGCAGCACCGGTTGAGGGCACAGTCCTGAGACTTAGAGCCTATCCGAATAACCTGGTCGTTATGAGGCCGAGCGAAAAGTCCGAGGACAAGGCGGCGGGCTTGTCGGAGACTATTCTTCTGCTTGTGGGCAGGACATAATATAGTCTATACAATCGCTTAAATTAGCTGTTGCAACGGCGATGGCAGTATCAGCTGCACCATAATAGAGATTGAGCTGATTTGTTTCTTTGTGAACGACAGCACCGCTGGGGAATATTACGTCACTTACATCACCAATACGTTCGTATGGCGCCCGCGGCCCCAAGACCCACTCATCGCTTCGTCGCAACACTTTCCACGGTTCCTCCAAATCCAAAAGTGCCATTCCGAGGCGATATATCCCTCCTGCTGATGTAACGCGTACGCCGTGATAGAATAACATCCAGCCCTGTGGAGTTTCTATCGGCTGACAGGCCAGGCCGACTCTATGGCAGTCCCAGTAGGCAGACCTTGTTCTAATCAATAGTCTATGGTCACCCCAGTGCTTAAGGTCGGGTGAGAAGCTGACCCAGATATGTGCCTCTCCCCGAACGATTGGGCGGTGAATCAATGCAAATCGGCCTCTAAATCTGCGAGGAAGCAAACAAGCGTCTTTGTCCTCTGGCGGCAAAAGGGCTCCGAGGCGAGCAAAGGTTCTGAAATTTTTGGTAATCGCCAGCGAGACAACAGGGCCACCTTCACTGAAGGAGATATACGTAATAGCAAACTGCTTTTGTTCTTCAAGCCAGATAATGCGGGGGTCTTCCAGTCCCCACCTTTCCTCTCGAGAACTTTGGTCGGCTTCAAGAGTTGGTTGAGGGTCAATTTCCCAGTTAGTGAATCCGTCGGCACTACGTGCAACGGTCAGATGTGAGAAACCTCGCATATCCTCGACGCGTACCAACAGGAGCGTTTCTGCATTTAATTTAGTGGCTGCAGGATTAAAGACGGCATTTGCCGGATAAGGCCAAATATCCGGGCTTAGTATCGGATTGCCCTGGTATCTTTTAAAAAGTTCGTGAGCTTTTTGCTGCCGTAAAAGATTAGCCATAATTTCAGCCCTAAAAATCAAGAGCCATAACAATATTATTCTTAAAACACCTAAATTTTAATCGGCAAGTTGAGTAATTTACTGTAAGCCAAAGTGGGAAATTCAGACGAGACCATACAAAAAATTTTCAGCAAGACAGGTAAATCCGACTAATGGCGGGATATTCTGTTGTTGGAGAGTCCGTGATAGATTCACTACTGCCACCTCTATGCCATACTTTTACCCCATTAGAAAAAACACATATTCCGAAACATCGTCTTCTATGCTACAGGGCAAAATTTCTAACAGGGTTTACCATCTGTGTTTTGTATAAACTTTGATATAATGAGCAGGTCCGTATCAGCTCATCGTGCTGGCCCTGAGCGATAATGTTACCATCATCCATTACCACAATCACATCTGCGGAAATAACGGTGCTGAACCTGTGAGCGATAATAAAGCTGGTTCTATTCTGCATAATTTCCTCAATGGCCTTGTGAATTTTGGCTTCGCTGTCGGCGTCAACCTGACTTGTTGCTTCGTCGAAGATCAAGATTGCCGGATTTTTTAGAATCGCTCTTGCAATAACAATTCTCTGCAACTGACCGCCGCTAAGTCCAGCACCATGCTCTCCGATTATTGTGTCATATCCGTCCGGCAAGGGCTCAATAAACTCATGGGCAAAGGCGCGCTTGGCTGCAGCAATTATTTCTTCACGTGTGGCGTTTAGTTTACCGTATGCGATATTTGCCGCTATAGTATCATTGAATGTTACTACATTTTGCGTAACCATTCCAATCTGGTTTCGCAAACTATGCAGTGTTACATCATAAATATCTATATCATCTATCAGGATACGGCCACTGTCAGGATTATAAAATCTTGGTATCAGGTTTGCCATAGTTGTTTTGCCTGAGCCGTTAGGTCCGACGATAGCAATATTGTGGCCTGCCTGCACTGTAAGATTAACTCCCTTTAGTACCGGCCTGTTACTACTTGGGTAGGCAAAGACAACATCTCTGAATTCCATTTTTTCCTTCAGCGGGGCCAATTCAATCGCGCCTGGTTTTTCAAACTCAATTGGCTCATCTATGACAGCAAATACTCTGTCTGCAGCGGCATTTGCTTCCTGCAGCTTGTTCCATATATCAGAGGTTTTTCTCGCGGACTCCGCTGCGAAGCCCAATATAAACAACAGACCTAAAAATTCGCTGCCATCCATCTGCCCTCCGGTAACCCAGAACGCTCCGAATATAAGTGCAACAGAACCTGCAGCCATTCCAAGCACTTCCATTATAGGTGTAGTAGCGGCATCAACCTTGGATATTTTTAACAATTGCTTTAACAAACTGGCATTTATTGTCCTGAAGATAGAACGTTCATACTTATGGCGGTTATAGACTTTGACAACTTTAAGTCCTGCCATCGTTTCCTGGAGCTTTGTCAGCATTTGAGAGCTGGCCATTAGAGATTTTCTGGTAGCTCGTTTCATTTTTTTGCCGAAACCGACTACCAGCCATAGTACAAAAGGAGCGCCACACAAAAAAATCAAGGTAAGCTGCCAGTTTAGCCACGTTGCTGCTGCTAACATAAAAAGAACGTTAAGCGGCTCTCGCAGCGCTTTTCCAAGCATTATTTTGATTGCCTTACCCATTACACCGGTATCGTTGACAATTCTGCTGACGATGTCGCTTGGCCGCTCGTTGGCAAAAAAACCGATGGGCATATCCATCGTATGCCCGAAAGCATCTTCCCTCAAATGGTTTATTCCCACCTGAACGACTTTTTGGGCCATATATTCCTGATAGAATTTCGCTATGCAGCGGATTATTGTAACCACTCCCATTGCCAGAATAATGAAGATAACCGCTTTGGTTTTTGTTTCCTTTGTTTGCTGTCTTGGTAGAAAACTCAGCCACCTTTCTAAATGGTCCACGTAAAAAGGCTTTGGGCCTGTATTAAATGTTAATGTTTTAGTCTCAGCGACGCCTTGCTTATCGTCCCTGCCTATTTGAATGGTAAGCTCAGCGTTTGCCGGTGCGGCTGCAAGTTTTTCAAGCAGTTTGGCGGAGTGGATTTTATCAGTGTCTTGCTGAACTAAAAGGTCTGCTACGCCGATAATCCTGTCGAGTTTTTGAATTTCTGCTTTTTGAGCGAGACTGTCCTGTTTGATATCTGTTATCAGCAGATAGTATGCGATATCAGATTCCACAAAGTCTATTTTTTCCGGCACATAGAAGGTTGTACCGTATCGATTTTTGCTTATTTCTCTTTCCACCCATCCGTGCAGACCTTCCTCGCCCATCATCACTTTCAAAAGCGGTATGACGGTCATAAAGCTCAATGACAGAAGAGACGAGACAATCATAGCACTGAGGACGACGACGATAATCCTCGGCCATTGAGGCCAGACATACTTGAACACTCGCCTAAAAGCCTTCATTTGCTATTTCCCAGTATTAACTATAAACCAAGCATGCTAACAAAGACATGACTTGTGGTCAAGTCTAAATACTATTGACTGATAGTGCCATTTCCGTTAGCTTTACCCCGTTAGAAACAATTTTTCTAACGTGGTGAAGGTTTACCCGCCGTAGGCGGGTTAAAAGCCTCGCCCGAGTTTTCTCCGCAAGGAGTCCCTAGGACTAACGGGGTTTACCATTTTTAAGGAGCAAGTGTAAGTGAAAATTGACACTTTTATTTTAGGTTCGTATGAAACCAACTGCTATATCCTGCGTGAAAGCGAGACAGCCAAAGAATGCCTGCTTGTTGATGTAGGTCTGGAGCCCGGCAGGTTAATAGATTTTTCTCGTCAAAATAAATTAAACCCCGTTGCGATTATCCTGACTCATGGTCATATAGACCATATTGCGGGTGTAATTGCATTGCGTGCTGAGTTTCCTAACATAAAGGTTTATATCCATAAACTTGATGCCGACATGCTCACAGAAGCACACAGCAATCTTTCCGCTATGATGGGAGCGGCATTCAGCACTAAGCCGGCCGACTTGTTTATCGAGGACAAAAGTATAATTGAGCAAGCCGGTATAAAATTGGAGGCACTTCATACTCCAGGTCATACACCAGGCGGTATATGTTTATATTCAAAGGACGAGGGGATTGTTTTTACTGATGATGCATTGTTTGCAGACTCAGTTGGACGTACAGATTTTCCAGCGGGCAGTATGGTACAATTGGTAAAGAGCATAAGAGAGAAACTTTTCACTTTGCCTGATGATACCATTGTTTACCCCGGCCACGGCCCGACAACAACAATTGCACGGGAAAAAACGCACAATCAATTCCTGCAATAGCTAACTTCGTGGCGTTTCGCAAAAATGAACACCCATGTTAGAAAATTCGATGTAACAGCCACTTTGGCCTGTGTTGTTACGCTGCTTTTCTGGTCGGGTGGACCAATTTTTATAAAATTCCTAACCGGCTATTTCGACTCGTGGACACAGAATATGCTACGGTACTCGGTGGCCTGTCTGTTCTGGCTACCGTTTCTGCTGTTCGTCATTGCGAAAAAACGCCTTGACAGAAGCATCTGGCGGCGGGCCCTTTTACCGGCTGTGCCAAATATTGCTATGCAGAGTTTGTGGGCTGCGGGTTTTTACTACATAGAGCCTGCTTTTTTGGTTCTGCTGACTAAATCTTCTATTATCTGGATAGCCGGTTTTTCGCTCATTTTTTTTGCCGATGAACGGCCTCTGCTGAAAAGTAATCGTTTCTGGCTTGGGGCAGCTCTGTCGATAATCGGAGTGATTGGAGTGTTGGTTTTTAAGGAGGATTTCGCTACGACTAAGACCATAACCGGTGTGGTTATTGCTTTAGCGACATCTATAATGTGGGCACTATATACAGTTTCGGTAAAAATCGCTTTTAAGGATATTGATTCCCGCGCCGGGTTTTCTGTAATCAGCATTTACACACTTTTCGGGCTTTGTGTGCTTGCACTTGCTTTTGGCAAACCACAGGATTGCCTGAAGATTGATATTTGGCCGTGGCTCTATGTTATCATTTCAGGAATAACAGCGATAGGGCTTGGTCATGTGCTGTACTATGTCGCAATCAAACGCATCGGGGCAACTATCCCGGCCCTTGTGATACTGTCGCAGCCGTTTACAGTCTTTGCGATTTCCAGTGTGCTGTTTGGAGAGTTTTTGAACGGACATCAGTGGTTTTTTGGAGTTGTTCTGTTGGCTGGCTCTGCCCTTGCCATCTGGGCCCAACAGCACCTAAGGCCAACTAACAACAATAATGCAGGCGAGTGGACATAGCTAAGGTCTGCAACTATCCATTTACGATATTTCGATGAAACAGATGGTTATTAGAAGGTGTTGTTGAAGTATTCCGGTTTGCCATCGTCACTATCGTAACTTTTTGCTTCTTCTTGTTCTGCGCTGATACTAATTCGTTCGATGTGTTCTGCCTTTTTTGTGTTGCTGTCAATGGTAGCCAAAATTGCGTTCATCTTCACATCGCCGGTTGCAATCTCAAACGAAAAGGGCATTTGTGTTCTAAATGACTTCAAGACACTTTCAACTCCTCGGCCAATCACCGAATCATGGGCGCCTGTCATACCAATATCAGTGATATATGCGGTGCCTTTTGGCAGGATTCTTTCATCGGCGGTTACAACGTGGGTGTGAGTTCCGAAACATAAGCTGGCCCTGCCGTCGAGATGATAGCCCATTGCGACTTTTTCGCTTGTGGCTTCGGCGTGGAAGTCAACGATTATGATGTCAGCTTTTTGTTGAAGCTGCGGCAGGATTTTATCAATAGCATTATAAGGGCAGTCAGCCGGCTTCATAAAAAGACGGCCTATCAAAGAGACCACAGCAACTGTCGGTCCTTTGCCGGTTTTATAAAATGCAGCGCCTCTGCCGGCGGCGTGCTCGGAAAAATTTGCTGGACGGGCGATATTATCGCTTGTTTCCAACGTTTTGATTATATCCTTTTTGCGGTAAGTATGGTCGCCTAACGTAATCAGATTTACTCCATACCGCAGTAATTTCGTGTAGATTTGTGGCGTCAGGCCGGAGCCGCCGGCAGCATTTTCAGCATTGGCTATTACACAATCGATGTCTAACTCTGAAATCAATGACTTTAGCCTTTCAGCTACAATCCGCCTGCCCGGCCGACCCACTATGTCACCAATACAAAGAACGTTTAATTTCATAATTTGTATGTCGGATTTTTACTATTTAGCATATTCGATGCAGCGGACCTCGCGCAGCAGTGTTATCTTGATTTCGCCGGGGTAGGTCATCTCGTCTTCGACCTTTTTGGCGATGTCACGCGCAATTTTCATTGCTGCCTCATCCTCAACTTTCTCTGCATTGACGATGACCCGAATTTCGCGGCCCGCCTGAATTGCGTATGCGTTTTCAACCCCCTTAAAGCTGCTGGCGATTTCCTCAAGTTTTTCCAGTCGTTTGATATATCTCTCAAGCGTTTCTCTTCTGGCGCCGGGGCGTGAGGCACTAATTGCATCGGCGGCACCCACCAGCGGCGTATAAGGGTTATCTGCCGGGATATCACCGTGATGGCCGGCAACGGCATTTAGCACGATAGGCGATTCGCTGAAGCGTTTGAGATAATTTGCGCCTATAGCAGGGTGGCTTCCTTCAACATCATGGTCAATGGCCTTGCCAATATCATGTAACAGTCCTGCTCGCCTTGCTATAGAGCCATCCAGCCCAAGCTCATCGGCCATAACCTGAGTCAAAAAAGCGACTTCGATGCTGTGGCGAAGTACATTTTGGCCATAACTTGTTCTATAGCTCAAGGCGCCGAGCATACTGAGCACTTTGTTGCTTAATCCTCTGACGTTGGTCTCGACAGCAGCATCTTTGCCGATTTGCAGGAGCTTGTGGTTGACATCCTTTTTGGTCTGGGTGACAAGCTCCTCGATTCGAGATGGGTGTATTCGTCCATCTTGAATGAGGCGCTCCATTGAAATCCGAGCCACCTCACGCCTGACAGGATTGAAACCGCTAACAACAATCATTCCAGGGGTGTCATCGACAATAACATCTACGCCGGTAGCTTTTTCGAATGCGCGAATATTGCGTCCTTCTCTGCCGATAACTCGACCTTTCATATCGTCATTCGGTATCTCGACAGTTGAGACGGCTACTTCGCAGGTTTGCTCAGCGGCATAGCGCTGGATGGCGGTGCTGATTACTTCCCGGCTTTTTTCGTTAGCAGTTTCTGTAGCTTCTTCGGTCTTGCGCTGGATTAAAACCGACATTTCATGCTCACACTCGTCTTCAAGGCGTTTTAAGAGCAACTGCTTTGCTTCTTCGATGTTCATCGCTGTGATTTTGAGCAGTTGATTTTTCTGCTGTACCATCAAAGTAGAGAGCTGTTTTTCCTTAAGCTCGACATTGTGCAGTTTTCTTTTGAGCTCTTGTTCCTGTTGTTTTAGCTCCTTTTCCCGCTGCTGCAGCATCTCGACCTGGCGGTCAATGGCATCTTCGCGTTTGGTTAATCTCATTTCGGTTTCGTGCAGCGTTGCACGGGCCTGATTGACCTCAGCAGTAAATTCCTCCTTTTTCTTAATGGTTTCCGCAGCAGCTTCAATCTGTGCGGACTTGATTATATTTTCCGCTTCCTTTTTAGCTCCTTCGATTTGTCGCTGCAGGTCATGCTCAAAGGTTTTGGCTTTTGTTCTGGAAATTATCTGCTGGACAATGGCAGCAAGGCAAATTCCCAGAATAAAAGCAACGGCTACGATGAGGATATCTGGAAGCGAAATTTGCATTAGTATGGCGTTCATAATTCCTACCTTTCCCTCGTGTTTACCCCGTTAGAAAGAAAGCTCTGCCCTTTTTGATA
>Ga0307432_1001245_pt1 | contig 15918 bp, 20 predicted proteins | sample SalMarWE160150MG_FD_202158 | JGI IMG/M metagenome (GOLD analysis project Ga0307432, IMG submission 202158) | Salt marsh sediment microbial communities from the Plum Island Ecosystem LTER, Massachusetts, United States - WE1603-150 | ecosystem: Environmental > Aquatic > Marine > Intertidal zone >...
ACAATATTTTTAGGAGTGGCTACTAAAAGAACTCTCATCATTTTATTCCCATCTTTTTCTACAAATTCCTCTATCTTCTCAGCATCAATAATAGATTCATCTAAATCATAGGGAACATATTTAGGGGCTTCCCACAATACTCCTGCCATTAATTCCTTATCTTCCATTATGGGAAGAACAATCTCTCTAATAATAACTTTTTGTCCGGTTATGGCAATAATTGCCTTTCTTTCTCTTATTCCGCTTTCTTTTAATAATTCTCTTAAAACATCGGTAACAGCAATGGGATTAAGAATCTCTCCATTGGCTATACTTTTTTCAGGGCTAAGTATTGCCCCATAATTATCGAGTTCATAACCATCACTTATTTTATGTAATTTTGCTACTTTAATAGAGCGAGCACCAAAATCAATTGCAAACATGTTTCCTCCTTCTATGTCATTCTCTCTTCTCTGTCATTGCGAACCTGACAAAGTCAGGTGAAGCAATCTCATAATATATTATCACAAAATATTGATATATTCACATTATTCGACAAAGCCTTTTAAAAATCCTTCTTTTTTTTGAAATTATTTTAAAAAAACTTACTAATCAAAATTAGTACAAATAATTTATTTTAATAAATAAGTAAAAATATCTTTAAGTATTCAAATTTATTTAAACAAAATAAGTTTAATTATAACATATTAATGAACTAAAAAATCATAATTGATTCTTCCTCTTGATATTCTTCTTTATATTCTTCTTGTTTTGGAGGTTTAATTGGTCCTTTTTCTCTTGGTTTATCTTCTATTTTGCTTTCTATCTCCTCTTTAACTACTGTCTCTCTATTTATCTCCTGATATTTTATATTTCTATAATTTACAAACCTAATACCTATAACAACTAAAAGAACTATAATTAATATAATTAATATTTTATTTAAACGGTTCATAAATATATCCCCTAATTTAATTTTAAATTATATATAAACGATTAATAAATTTCTTTCCAGTATATTTTTTCATATTGTCCGGTGGTTGGAAAATAAGGAGGAAGGTATCCACCTGCCGGATTGGCCATTCTGGTATCATAGTTATAATTTTTGCTATAGCCTGTTATCTTTGTTCCTGCACTATGAGTTCCTACCGGTCCTCTTGCATACTGTATTAAGCCACCGAGTAAACTTAAGGTGCCTTTTAAATCCCATTTCCATCGATCAAAAAAGAAAGATGTATTTAGAGCCATGATAATAGCATCCACTTCAATATCATAGGGAGCGGAACCATCAATTACCATATCGGCAGCGGCAATTAAACCCAGACTATCTTCAATTAAATCCATATCGAGTTCATTTACATCGACCCCTCCTTGGTTCGTATTCCTTGATTCATAAAGTAAATCACCTGTAATATTAATTGATTCATTTGAAGCAATAGTCATTTTCCCTTTATGATTACCACCGTGAAGACTATTAATTGAGCCATCAATAAATAATAGGCCATTGGTAATTCCTCCATAATTTCTATAAGTATCTCCGGCTTCTTTAAGCAAAGTAGTATTAGCCGGTATGGTAGTTCCACCAGCAGCTACTCCATTAAGAGTGCTTCCTGCAGGTAAAACGATTGGTTCCATAACTGAAGTAATTATAGTTGTATTTCCCCCTTGAATAATAGTAATTTCAGAATTGGGTCCTTCAGTTCCTGCCGAACCATCCACATTTAATTCTATGTTAGCGTCTCCCTGAATGTAAATACCTCCAGTTACTCCACTACCAGGACCTGCCACGTTGGGAACATAAACATGATCACCTGAGGTTTGAACAGCTTGAATATCAGATTTATTCCAGGAACCACCGGCAATTCTCTGCAGACTTTTTTCATCATCGAGGTCACTAATATTTCGATATTGAGGAAGAGGAATAATATCAACACCGAGTTCATAATTTCCCTCAGGATTAAAACCCGGAAAATCACTTCCGTCTTCAGCATAGGCATCTCCCCAAAAATCAAAAAATTGAACATTACCGTATTCATCTACTGCAGAAGTTACTTTTCCATAAAATTCAGGGATATTAACAATATGTAATTGACCATTAGTATGTAATTTCCCGCCAATGGTATCATTTCCGGTAAACCATATTTTTGCCCCAACATAACCTGACGAGCCGGATATATTAGAATTATTGGGGAAACGTTCATCGTCAGAAAAATAGGCATATTCTGCAAAGTTAGTGATTATAACCGCAGTTTTAATTTTTCGGGTGGATTTAGAATTATCGTCTCGAATAATCCACCCTTCTGTTTCTATAACATATTTTGCAACTAAACTGTCGGGGTCAATATCAAGAGACAAATTAACTGTATATTTACCAGTATTTAGTTCTTCATATTCATGAGTTCCTTTAAAACTAGAAGGAACATCCCCGGAACCGGGAGGATATGGTCGAAGTTCCAGCCAATTGACTGCTCGTTCTACTCCTGCCTCAGCCAGATAAAAAGCCTTGGTAGATTCTTCCTGAAGAGTAGAAAGTTTTATATCACTTCGAGTCATGGTAAGCAAAGCAATTCCAAGTGTAGTTAGAATAAAAACAAATATCAATGTAGCCAGTAAAGCCATTCCTTTTTGGGGAATAATATTATTTTTAAAGAAATATAAAAATCTATTATTTTTTCTCATTAATAACCACTTCCTTCCAATAGACTGCTAAAAAGTTAATAGTAACCCAAATAACTATATTTAAAAATTCCTAAAATTAACTGCAGTATTTAGAGAAATATCGGCTGCATTATCATGATCCACGTCAATCTCTAACAAAATGTTTACCCGGGAACTCTTAGGATAGGTAAAATCTAAATTCAGGACATCATCAATAAGTATATTTGTACTACTAGGACCCCCTATTTCTGTTTTACGCTTAACAGAGTCTCCATCCAAGTAGTATGTCACATAATAGCCGGGACCACCGGTCCCATTTAAATCAGGAATGGAAGTTTTAATTTTATGGTCCTGACTAATTATAACCCTCTCACTAAGTCTAAGCTCCCTTACCATTCTATCCATGGCCTGTCGGGCATTTCGCTGTGCTTCCAGCTGAGACTCTCCGGAAACCCACGAACGCATACCACCTGAAAAGATAGATACTAAACCCAGAATAATAAGACTGAGGATAATCACAACTACCATAAGTTCGATGATACTAAATCCGTAAGATGATTTTATTAAATTTTTTTGATTTTTTAATTTTACTTTATTTATAATTATTATTGTTTTATCTCCCAAATTTATTGGTTAAACAATCTGACCAGGGCTTAAAAATTCAAGTTGATAGAAATAATCTTTGCCTTGATAACGACCATGGAATCGAATAATAACTGTTCTGTCCTGGATATTCCGGTCATAATCTAATTCCACAGTGTAACTTCCCTCATCCAGGTCTGCATATTGGTCAAAACCGGTAATCTCGTATAAATCAGGGTATATTGGAATTAATGGGTCATTACTCCAATTCCAGCTTTTTTCTATTTTGATATTAGAAGGATAATCCTTTTCATAAATAGTAATCCCCCGCAGATCTTCTTCGGTTGGAGATTCTTTCCAGGCAAGGTCAATCTGAGGTATTTCTATTGTGCCACCCAAAATTACAATATCGAATAAAATTTTACTTTCATCTGTTATCCACGGCCACCATGTATATCTTCCATATCGGATATCTGGTTGATCCGATGGTCTAATTATTATTGAGCTCACCTGTACCGTATCGCTTCCATCGGTGATACCTTCACAGGCTGCAGTAATAATTACGTCTCCTTCAAATAAACTATTATTACAGATATAAGTGGTGATAATCTGGCTTTCACCTGCCAGTAAAGTCAAAGAAGCATCGTTAACATTCCCTTCCTCAGGGTTAAGGGTAAAACTAATGGTTTTAATTTCTGTAAATCCGGTGCGATTCCCGACAAAATCTTCAATAGTAATCGTTAAAGTCGATGAATCAAGTCCATTATTTAGAATAATATTCGGTACCGCAATTATATTTAAATGATCGGGAGGTCCGGTGGCAACGTTAATGGTTTCGCTATCCGGATTCAAAGTTTCATGTCCTACTTCAACTGTGGTATCTTCCGCCTTTATTTCAACTACACCTGCTTCATCAGATGAATAAAAAATAGTAGAACGTTCGATTTCCCCATTAAATTCTAATGTAGTGGTTTCCAAAGTACCACTATCTTCTCCTGGTAAAATGGATAAAGTAACAGTTCCGATAAAACCAGAGGTCGGTACACCGGTTGCATTCTTTATAATTACGGTAACAGTGGAAGAAGTAGGTCCCTCCGTATATCCTTCAATGAAAATATTTTTTGGATTCGCTTCGATATCAATTTGGGTTGGTGGACCGATGGAAACATAAATTGTTTCACTATCTTCTGTTAATACTCCTGCCTGGTCTGTTGCTTCAATGACCGCTTCTCCATCCTGGGAGGATGAAGTAAATAAACTTGTTTTTACATTTTCTTCATCGAATTCTAAAGTGATTTCATCATCTCCAGGTGAATCTCCTAGATATCCCGTATTGCTTCCAGAAGTAATTTTCAATTTAACTGTTCCAGTCCAGCTATCAGCAAGATAACCATTTTCATCTTCTATCCTGACCGTAAGTGTGGAGGTCTGCCCATTAATTAAAATTGAACCTGGGTCGACCACCAGATTGATTTTTACCGGAGCTCCTCCGGTTATCGTAATAGTATCTGAATCAGAAATTAGTCCATCTGATTCAGCTTTTACGTTCACCTCGCCTGCATCAGTGGAGATAAAGGTGGTAAATAAATAACTTTCTCCATTAAAGATAAGAGGATTATCGGCTAAAGTTCCTAAAACCGGAGAGGAAGGAATTAAGGACAAATCAACCTGCCCGTTATAGGAGATGGGATAATTATCCTTGTCCAGGATGGTTACTTTAATTTGCGTGGTATCTCCTACGTTAATAGAATTTGGGTTGGCACTAACCAGGATAGCAGTAGCCACATCATCACTGGGAGAAGCAGGAGCCATATTTTGTAAACTTTCTATGCTAATTTGTGTTTGCTCTCCATTTCTTTTTTTCCAGCTGACTGTAGTAATTATTTTCTTTAGGGTAGTAGTTTCCTCCTCAACAATAACTATAGCATTAAATTCTTTTTCCGAGACAACAATCGGGTTATCAGGATCGGGATAAGTACCTGCATCAAGTGTTTTACCTTTTATCTCTTCTAATTTTTCCTGGGCAATATTAGTGGCAATCGTCCGCATCTTTGCATCACTCATTCCCCAGAAACCAGCTCTATAAGACTGAAATATCCCTAATGAAGCAATGCCCAAAATACTAACAGCTACGATTATTTCAATTAACGTAAATCCTCTTTTCGATAATTTTATTTTTAACATGGAAATCACCACCGATTAAAAAGATAGTATATAGCATTGAGTATATAGTATTGAGAAAATAATAAATTCAAGTTAGAATATCTAACTATAAACTAAAAACATAATTTAAAATTTTTATATCAATTTTATTGTCATTCAAAAAATATTTTTTTCTATTTTATAAGTTAATCTGTTTAACTTCTTTTATTGTTTATATTCCCCATTTCTACACTTTTTAGCCAATTAATACAGTAAAGTAAGTATACAGTATCGAGGATTCATTGTTTATTATTAAATATAATACTTATTATATAGTATCAATTATATAATATCAATTATATAATATCAATTAAAATTAGCCTATCGGTCTATCAGTTATTTCAAAATATGCATTTCCTTAAGATTAAACTCACAGTTTATACCTACAAGCTAACGACTAAATACCAACTACTAACGACTATTTCACCAATTTTCCGGAGGTTCTGGGCTTATTCTTACTCGGGCAGTTACCGGAGTCATAATTACGTAAAGAACCTTCCCTCTTTTGTTTTTCAAAGTAACTGTTCCTCCCATACTGGGAACCCCATTCGGATAAAAATATAAATTATTATTTGTAAAATTAGTATTAAATAAATCAACATCTTCTAATTGTACATCTTTATAAAGTACTGTTTGTCTATAAATTCTATATCTATCTAAAGTTGGCCAAAACTGTAATTTATAATACACACCCTCGTAAAATGCCCTTGACTGTGCTGACTTTAATTCTGAACTTAAAATTGCTGCCGCTCTATTTAGTTTACTCCATTGTATTAAATTATATAATCCATTTAAAGAAAGACCAAGCAATAATGCTATTATTCCTACTACTACCATTAATTCGATGAGCGTGTAACCTTCATTACGATTATTGCTACGTTTCATACTGCGTTTAATTATGCTTCCTTATCTGTAAATTTTTTAGATATAAAGTTTTTAGTTCTCGGTTGTCGGTTTTTTTATAGTTCTTCTGGATTCCCGCCTGCGCGGGAATGACGTTGCTTTATTATTTTTTATATTCTAACAATTTTTTAAATTCATTTAATGACAGTCCAACTTGACGTATAATAGCCCGTAATGTTCCTTTTGCAATTTCTTTATGATTTGGAATTGTTAATCTTTAGCAAACCACTCAACTTGCTACCTCTACAATCTCTTCTTCAATAGATGGAGGAATGGGTTCATCATGTTTTTTTAAACTCTCTAAATATCCCCTAATAGCATCTTGAATATTTTCCAAAACTTCTTTTCGGCTCTTGCCCTGAGAAATACACCCAGGTAAAGTAGGACATTCGGCAACAAATATCCCATCTTCGTCCTGTTCAACAAAAATTCTATATTTCATAAATAACTTTCTCCTTTTTCTAATTACATTTATTTAATTCTGGATTCCCGCTTCCGCGGGAATGACAGAGAAATTTTAGTAGACAGACGAGGCGCCTGTCCACCTTTTATTTTGAATTTTTGTAGGGGGCGGATTCATCCGCCCCGTCTTTTTTTTATAAATTTTTAAAATCCTATGTACCAAGAAATAATCTTTTCACCCCATAAAAGGGTTATTAGCGAACCCATTACAATAAATGGTCCGAAAGGAATAACATCTTCTTTACTTTTAATCTTCGACAAAATTAAGATGATTCCTGCCAGTGCTCCTAAAAAGAATCCTAAAAACAGAGAAATTACGATATATCTCCAGCCCAGGAAGGCTCCAATCATTGCCGCAAGCTTTACATCTCCTCCCCCCATTGCTTCTTTCTTAAAAATCACTGAACCTCCCAAACCAATGATTAATATTATTCCTCCACCAACGAATACTCCTAAAGCCGAATCTATAAATGATATATAAGAAACAAAAAAACTTAGAATCAATCCCAATACTATTCCCGGTAAAGAAATTACATCAGGTACAATCTGTTCGTTTAAATCGATAAAAGCAATAATTATAAGAGCTGATGATAAAATTATATAAATTAATGTTTGAACACTTAAACCGTATGTAAGATAAATTATTAAATATATTAATCCGGTTAAAAGTTCTACTATTGGATATTGAATAGATATCTTACTTTTACAATTACGGCATCTGCCTTTAAGCAGGATATAACTTAATAGAGGTATATTATCTTTTGGTGAGATATTGCTGTGACATTTAGGACAATGAGATGCCGGATATACTATTGATTCGTTTCTGGGAATTCTATAAATACAAACATTGCTAAAACTTCCTACTATTAAACCTAATATAAATATTAAAACAACCTCTATCCCATAATACATTTAGTATCCCTTTTTTTCATGGACTACAATTCCTTCTTCTAATGCTTGCTCAATAAAAGGACGTCTTTCCTGAATCATTTTTTGAAATTCCTTTTCTGTATAGACCATTACATCAATCTCTAAATCTGAATCATTAAGCTCAATTATTTTGCCAATACGGTCTATAAATCTCTCTTTAAACTCTCCTACAATAATTAAATCTAAATCACTTCCTTTGTGGTAATCTCCTCGAGCAAAACTACCAAAAATAATTATTTTTTTTAGATTAAATTTTTTGATAATTAAATTTATAAATCTTTTAACTATTTTATTAAATTTTCTATTAATGAAATTGTCTGGCCAGCGTAATTCAGACATTCTTCAGCATCCTCTCTTGAATAATATTCGTGAGGAATATTATCAGGTAATCCATTTGGATATCTGGCAGCAATATAATATTGATCTAATTTTTTTATCTTGCTTAATTTAGAAAAATCTGGTTCTATCTTTTTGCAAAAATTAAGTAAATTAAATATTGAATGAGTAATTAGTCCTCTTTCACCTTTCAGAAAAAGGAATGCTTTTAAAGCCTTTTCAGTTGATTGCTGAGACTGAAAACATACCCAATCATAATTTTTCAAACCCAAATTATCCTGCGCTACTTTAAAGTCATGTTTTGCTTGACTAAACCATCGATTAAACTCTTTTTTGTTATTATCCATTATATTCGCCATTTTTTATTTCCTAATCGTAATATTTAAATTGAGAGGCTTGCTTCCTCGATCAATCCCATCTATAGTAAAGGTATCTATTCCATCAAAAAAAACAACTACATCACCAGGTCTGCTCCAACCATTTTTAGTTTGAGCTTCTTTGGTAATAGGATTTCGCATACTCAATGATTTAATTATTTTATCTATATCATTCCAAATATATACCGGGTGTTTGTCTATTATTAATGAATTTATTTCATCTTCTACTGTCTCAACATTTGATTCTATAATTTTTATTTCATTTTGTTCAACATACCAATTATAAAGACGGGGAGCAAAAACTACTATTACACCAATAATAATAATCCAGATTATTACCGTTATTAAAACAATACCATGCTTGTTGCTTATCAACATTAACTACCTCCTTAATCTTTAATCAATAGGTATTTTCACTTCTTATTTTTATAAAAATAATTCCAACTAACTTTTTAGACAGATCAATTCGATATCCTACTCTAAAATTACTCTGTCTTATTCTATAATAATTTTTTCTACCCTTTTTTATTTTTTTTGTACCTGGTGGTAAGGGTTCAAATTTTAGAATTTTAATATCATTCGCAATTCTTTTTAGATCTTTTTTGGGGATTTTTTTAACATCTTTTATAACACTTTGCTTGAAAATAATCTTAAACATTTATATCTCTGTTTTTTAAATAATCTTTCCATTCTTCTTCGCTAATAGTAGTTTCATTTTTTCTGGCTTCTATAGTAGCAATATCCTCTTCGTATTCCTTTTCTTCTCTTAATTTTTTTGCAATTGCCTCAGAAACAAAGTGATTTATTAAAATTCCATGTGACTTACAATATTGTTTTAATTCGGTAATTACTGTCTTAGGTAATCGTGCACCTAAAAGTATTTTTGTCATACATCTCACCTCTGTTAAATAATGTTAACATATGTTAACATCCTTGTCAAAAAATTTAATAAATTCGTATTGAGTTAAGAATAGAAAGAAAATAAATTATTTGTTTCACTGGGGCTATCCCTATGTAAATGGGAATCTAAATATAATTTAATTCTCCAATTTATTTTCATAAATATTATATATTTCTTCTTCTATTTCTTCAATTATTGGACTGCCTTCCGGTGCTAATTGTAAAGCTTGTAAAAAATATTCTAAGGCCTTGTCCGGCATTTTCTTTTTTTGATAAAGTATACCTAAATCATATAAAATAATATATTTATTATTAAAGTTTGGTTCAATCTCTAATAAGTTTTTACATTGTTCAATTGCATCATCATAATTTTCCTGCAAGAAATATAATTTTCCTAATTCATAATATGCCTTATAGCATTTTGGGTCTAGATAAATAGCATGTTTAAACTCTTCTTCTGCTCTTTTATATAAACCTTCTTTGGAATAAAGTAAACCCAAATCATAAAAAGTATTAACATCATTAATATATTTTTTTGCTTTTTGTAAAAATTCTTCAGCTTTATTAAAAATATTCAAATTACAATAAGCAGCACCCAAAGCGTGTAAAATTCTACCATTATAAGGATTTAACTGAGCTGCGTAATCTAAATTATATAAAGATGTATCATAATCTTTAATATTACTATATTTAATTCCTTTAAAATAATATATTTCAGCCATATAAGGCTTTATAACTAAAGAATCAATAATAAATATCATAAGAATAATTATCAATATACTAAAGATTATTTTTAATCTAAGGTTTTTTGGTTTAAATTTGGTTATCTTGTTTTCTTTCTGAGACATAGATAAATTATAATCTTTAAGATGCACTATGGTAAGACCCAGAATAATAAAAAATGTTGAACCTAAAGCAAGAACATGAAAGGGGAAAGTAAATAAACTATGAATTAAAAAACAAGTAATACCCAGAAACAACCCAAATAATATCATTTTCTTTTCCATATTTTTCTCTTTTTTTAAAAAACTTAAAGCCATATAATAAAAAATAAAAATAATTGACACGAATATCCCTAAACCTATCAATCCTAATTCGGCTCCTAATTGTAAAAATTCATTATGTGCTTCCTTAGCATTTGCAAAATATTTAATGTAATTAGGATTGGTTTTCAAAAATTCTGCTTGATAATTTAAATAAGTCATCTTAAAAGTTCCTATACCTGAACCAAGTAAAGGTTTTTCTTTAATCATTTCAAAGGTAGTTTTCCAGATTAACAAACGAGTGTTAATGGAGGGGCCCTGCTTGTCAAAGGTTGATAGTGCTCTCTGGGAAACAGTTATTGCACTTTTGTTTAGAGGATTGTCAGTAGAATAAATAATGTTAATTACCAGAAAAGTTATTAAAAGTAATAATAACCATTTTTTATTTCTCTTAAATATTTCGTAAAACTTAAATTTAATAATAATATAAATTGCTAATATTACAGTAAGACTGATGCTAATCCATATTCCCCGACTCTGACATATCATTATAGTAGTATAAAGGATGGCTAATAGGACAAAATAGATTATTTTATTTTTTTTGGTTTCCACTAATAAAAAGTAGGAAAATACTACAGGGAAAATCATTGATATGTAATTAGAAACCCAATTTTTTTGACCAATCGTAGAAGTAATAATGCTAATATTTGATGAATCATTAAGAAAAGGATCAAATCCATAATATTGCAGTAAAGCATATATGGCAATAATTGTCGTGGTTATAAAAAATAAATTGATAATGGAGTCAAATTCTATTTTATCGTTAATATTATTTATTATTAAAAAATAGATAAAAAAATAAAATAGGAATATTATATAATCATTTAAACTTACCATAAAAGATTGACTTCTCAGTAAAGAAATAGTCATTAATAAAATAAATATAAAAATAGGTAAATTTAGATTTGTTTTTTCAAAATAATATTCTTCATTATGTAGTATTTTCAATATCCATAGAGAAAATAATATGATAGCAAATAATTTAAAACTCATTTCTTGATTTATTTTAAAATGATATACATACTTATATACAAATAAACTTGTAACTATAATTAATAATTTTAGATTTATGGATATTATTTTTTTATGGATATTATTTTTATTATTGAAATATTTCATTATACATACCGAATTTCTATAATTTTTTTATAAACAATATATTCAAAATAAAAAGGCTTTATTTGTATTAAACAAATAAAGCCTTTTTATTTATCCTTTACAACACATTATTTACGCGCCGTTAAAGGTGTATCATACACAGGTGGACCGTCAAAACCATTTCCATTAATTTCAAAAAATTCAGAGCCAGCAGAAGTATCATCATAAACAACATATACATATCCAGTATCGGTCCCAAAAGTACCATTTTTAACTTGAGCCAATCCATCAGGAACATGGATACCTGATGCCTTAATTAAAAGGCTGGGGTTACCAGCATCTCCTACCATAGTATCAACTTCGTCACTAGTAGAATCTGCTAACTCTGCTTGAATTAATGTTTGAATTGTACCTGCATTAGCTTTAACGATTGCATTTTTAGCCTTCATTTGTTGGCCGATGTAAAGTCTCAATCCTAATAGTGCTAATACGCCGATTATGGCTACTACAACCATCAATTCGATTAAGGTAAAACCTTTCTTATTTTTTCTAAAATTGTACATTTATAAATTCCCTCCTTTTTTATTAGTCGACCAGTCCGCCGGTCTTCCGGTTAAATTAGTCGTTAGTCGTTAGTTTTTAAATGCAAATTACAAAATGGGAGATGTAAAACTATTCAATTGACTAATTGTCCAGTTGGCCAGTCTGCTAGTCATTCAATTGATAATTAAAAATACATTTAAAAAATCGGTAGTTTAACGGTCATAACATTGTATGAGGTGATACGAGATTGCTTCGCCTACTTGTAGTAGGCTCGCAATGACAATTTTCGTAATGACAATGTTTTAGACCTAAACTTTGCGCCCTATCCTTTCGGATAGTTTGCCTTTTTCAACTTTTTTTATTATTTTGGAATCAATCACCTCCAGATTTCTATTTTTTATTTTCCTTTATAATCTTTATGTCGTCTTACTGTTAGAGCTAATAGGAATTTATTGAAAAAAAATAAAGTCGGTAGTTTGGCGGTCATAGCAATCATAGTAATAAATTACCTTAGACCCAGTACTTTGCGTCCTATCCTTTCGGATAGTTTGCCTTTTTCAACTTTTAAAAGTTTTTTATTCTATTCTATTTATATTATTCCCAAATTTGTAAGGTTTTAGACATAAACTGAAAAAATATCTTAAAATTTTTTCAGTTAACAAGTTTATTGGTTATCCAGTTTACCAGTTAAAAAATTCAAATTAATGAGATTACTTCGGGACTTTGTCCCCCGCAATGACATTTCATCTTCGTGCTGTGAGTATGTCGGGAAGCAAACCATCGGCTCCGTATCCCTGGATGGAAAATACTCCATCAGATAAAGTAATTTGAACTTCACCAGGAGCACCGGCAGTGTCTGAATCTGGAAAATATCCTGATTTATCCATAGGGGCACCATTAAAGGGATTATGTAAACCAGCAGCTTTGGCTATATCTACAGCTTCGTCTCGAGTATTTAGATTTCTATCTGCAAGTTCTGCCTGTATTAAGGTCTGAACTGTTCCAGCATTAGCTTTAACGATAGCATTTTTAACTTTATCTTGTTGAGTTAAATAAAGCCTTAATCCCATCAAAGCCAATACACCAATGATAGCTATTACTACCAACAACTCAATTAAGGTAAAACCTTTTTTGTTTTTCACTTGATATCCTTTTTATATATATTATTCCAAAATGGTAGGGTTTTTAGACAAGATATATCAAATTAACAAAATTGCTAATTTGGTAATTGGTTGATTCATCGATTCCCCAATTAAATAATTTACCTATTGACCAATTAAAATTAGAGGGAATAAAAATAAAAAAATAGACAGGCGAGACGCCTGTCTTACGGATTTATTATAGAAAATATTTCATCCACATCTAGAGGAGTCAAAGTAAGAATCCTTTTTATTTTCTAATGTTGGCAAATTAATATACGTCTTTTCGATTACCAATAGCAATTATTCTTATTTCTTTATAAACAATTCTATAAATAATTCGCCAATCACCTACTCGTAGTTTTCTATATCCCTTTAAACTCCCACGAAGATAAAATCCATACTTTATTGGATTAACCATTAAACGATTTCTAATGGCATTTTCTATTCTTACAGCAATATTAGAACTCAATCTTGGAATATCTTCTTTCTTTACTTTGGGATGATATTTAATTTTCACTTTTGTTTTTTATTCCAAACTTCTTCATGGGTTAAGCCATTTTTCCAATTAAATTTATCTTCCCTTTCAGATGCGATTCTATCGAAGTATCTATCCTCAAAGATCTCTAATCCTTCACATATTAAATCTCTACATAGACTGGAAATTGAAATCCCTTTTTCTTTTGCCATTTGTTTTATTAAGTCCCTAACGGGGGGTTCTAATGATACAAGTGTTCTTTGACTGCTCATATTTATCACCTATTTGTTTATTAGATTGCTATTCTACTTAAGGTAGCAATAACATTGTATTTATGTATATGGTATCATATATGATACATAATTGTCAAAGATTATTAGAGGTAGAAAATTTAGGAAAGGATAGATTTCCATTTTCCGATCAAGTCGAGGACAGGTTTCACGGGAATGATAGAAAGAGAAGATTATGCGGTTTCGTAGACGTGTATTTGGAAGTCTTCGCTATTAAATTTTTGTAATTTAACACTATCTATTGCCGGAGCTACTACAAAAACTCTATCATTATTATCCTTAGGGTCTATAGGATAGGCAAAAAATCCTTTACGTTCCGGATTATAACTATGGGTAGTACCATAGAAATTTTCACCATCCTTGAATATTATTATTATTTTGCGTTCACTGGGCGTTCCTTTGGGTTGTCCCTCAAAAGTTCTAACTTTTTTATAATTCTTATCTCCGATAAAATCTTTTACAAAAAATACCGCTTTAAGGAAAGATATCTCTATTTCTAAAATTTCATTACCATCTCCTTCAATAGAATGTAAATGAAATATATCTGCATTGGGCTTAAAATCAGTTGACCAACCTTTTCTAATTTCACCATCTTTAAATTTTACTACAAGTTTGTTTTTAATCATTTGTATGCTCCTTTCTTGATAATTTGGTCGGGATAGAAATATGGCGCGCGCTGCCTTAGATGAAGAGTTTCCGATTCACACTCTTTCGATTGTGTGACGGGTTCCTAGCTCCATCATAACCCACGTTTCCATAAGCCCCCCTACGATCCCGGACAGTCGGTTTTCCCGAATCCGGTTCTGACCTTGGGTCAATCACGCATTAGCCTTCCCAATATAACCACAAGCTTAAATGGTAGCACCCATATACCCCCATGGCTATTTAGTTTACTAAAGCGCTAGTCTTATTAAAGAATATTTGTCAGGTTCAGAGCCCTGTTATCTTTATTGACGCCCAAGTGCCCAGAGGTCCTTCGCCCTATAAGTTTTTAGCTTAATAAGGGGTATAATTAGCTTATACCTGGGAAGGCATTGCCCTTCCTTTATCGCTACTATGACCTCATGCGCCAATCCTAAATCCTCCATGTCTATTTCGGTTTTCCCTAGAAGACAGGTCTTTGCTGGTTGTTGCTACCCCAGCTGGAATTAGGATCTTCCCGTCGTTATCTCTGAAAATCTTTACCCAGATGCCAGAACCCCTACCCCGGCTGCTTCTACAGTGCTTTTAACCGTTTCTTCCTGTAGAACATTGGCCTTCCCCAACAATCCAATGGGTCGGCGCTTAAGCATAATCCCTTCAACAGCTTCTGAAGGGGAGCGCTTTCGGGGCTGCAGTATTCGTTAAAGCCTTCCAGCCTCCGGGTTTGCTCGCCATCCTGACTGTTCCGACATTATATTACTTTACATTAATATAAGCCGCGATGGCTTTTACATCCGGGCACACTATGGTTTGTTACCTCCCCATATTCCGGATATACTAATCATCCAAACCGGTTAATTGATGATAGGAGACTTTCACTCCATTAGATTCTCAGCCTTGACGGCTGCTCCAGATTGCCGCGCTCCCTTCGGTCGTTCGCAATGACATTTAGCATAAAAGGGGGACATTCTTCTTTTATATTCCCGCATTTAATGCATGGTGAAAAGTAAAGTGTGTCCCCCTTTTACTTAAGCTATTTACTAACGACTAAAAACTCCCTCTACTTATATAGATACAAAAAAGAGGTAATTTAGCAAAAGAAATGAAAAAATATTTTAAAATATTTTTAATTTGTTTATTCCTTTCTTTCTAATATAATTTATAGCCTGTCGAGTGAGATCATAAAGGGCAGCAATCTCTTCATCTTTGTATCCCTCTAGATAATACAGGTTGATAATATTTCTTTCTCTTATGGTTAGAAGTCGATAACCTCTTTCCATTTCTACTTCCCGTAAGATATTTTCTAAGGTATTCATAAGCATTATTCTCCTTTAAGATATTTGGTAGGGGCGTATT
>Ga0307432_1001246_pt1 | contig 15906 bp, 23 predicted proteins | sample SalMarWE160150MG_FD_202158 | JGI IMG/M metagenome (GOLD analysis project Ga0307432, IMG submission 202158) | Salt marsh sediment microbial communities from the Plum Island Ecosystem LTER, Massachusetts, United States - WE1603-150 | ecosystem: Environmental > Aquatic > Marine > Intertidal zone >...
AACTTGTTATCAAAACTGCGTGGCGCAATTTTTCAAAAACAATTACTCCGCCGGAATCTTTAACCTCAGTCAAATATCCCACTAAGTAATAGCCAACAGTTTCGACATCGCTAAATTCTTCATCAGCGGTACTCCAAAAAACTTCTTGTCCTTCTGTAGCAAAGGTGTCTTCGCCGGTTACTAAATCATCGGACTGAATTGGTACACCCTCACGGATATCAAACGATCCTTCGGCGCAATTTTCTATTGCGTCATCTGCAACAGCAGCCCACGCCCCTATCACACAAAATTCATATTGGTCAAGATCAATTCCAAGATCATTTGTTAAAGGTATATGATCTAATACTTCTTGCTGTTTATATACAGTCATTTTTTATTTCCCCCCTATAACTTTAGCGTTTCTTCGCTGTCAATATTTTCAGCGGTTTCGCTATTATCAACAAAGCCAAGAACATTTGAAGTATTGTCGGCTTGGTCGCCCCTTAGTTTAATTGCTATAGGGTCAATTTTTAATGCTTCAATAGCATCCTGAACCCCGGCGGCTGGGACTGGTTTTAATTTATCACTCGCATAGGCAAGCAGTAAATTCTTTTCATTCCCATCGGCATCTTTATCACTAACCCCAAATAATTCGGCAAGCTGAGCGTTTTTTACAGTCTCAGCATTGGCCGTTATTTTTGCCCTTAGGTCGGTAATTTCCTTGACCGGGTCTTCAACGCCAATATCTTTCAGGGCATTTTTTAAAGTTACAGCCTCACGATGTTCGTCGGTTAACACATTTTTTTCAAGCCCAATCCCTTTTGCGATATCCATTAACGATAATTCCCCGTTTTCTTTCATCGTGGTAAGGGTTTTAAAAATTTCATCTTTTGTAGACAACTTTTTCTCCTTCGGGGAATTTCCCCTATCATTGTTATTTTTATAAGCAACTGCTGCCAGCTGCATTTTATCTTTAAAATAATTCTGAGCCATTGCGATAGCAAGCTCTTTGTTTTTCGGTTGTTCGGTCCCGGAATCTTTTGCTTTAATTATTTCATCTGCAAAACCGTTGTCTACAATTTCTTGCCCATAATACCATGTTTCAGAATCCATCAATAAAATTGTTTCATCAATTGTTTTTCCCGATCTTGCGGCTAACCTCTCCGCAATGTGTGAATTTGCTTTTTCGGTTCTGTCGGCAACTTTTTTTAATTGTTTATAATCACCGATAGCATAATCTTCGGCGTTATGAATCATGAATACGCTCGATTCGGTGGCCTTAACTACATCAAAAGCTGTCGAAATATATGTGGCAATTGAGGCAACTAATCCGCCAAGGATGACAGTTTTTTTACCAGCGTATCTTGATATAGTTTGATATATTTCCATACCATCAAAAACAAACCCACCAGGGGAACTAAACTGGACAAGAATATCTTTCCCACCAGCATTATCAAGTTCGGCCTGAACTATAGACGGGGTTAACTCATCCCCAACAAAACCGCTTAAATTAATTTCATACATTTTTGTACCCTCATTCATTATCAGTTAAGAGACCCCCGCTGTCAAGAGCAACCATAATTCTTTTTATGCGCTCAATTTAAATATATTTTCCCGATACCATGTGTCTAAATACGGTATCGGTTCATTGTCGCCCCATTTTTTCAAATCATTTATAAATGTTTTTCTATCCCTGAGCTGCGGCCTAACACTACAGCGACAATTCGCATGGGGGTATCCGGGGATAGCCTCATGTCTATATGGAGAATTAGAAGAAATATCAGGACAAGCACAATCCCAATGAGCCCGACCTCGCTCCATAACCCAATCATATAAACCATTACATCCAGGATTCGCTTGCCCCTGCAAACCCGCCGCTTCCTGGAGTGACGCATATAATTCAGAGCGTACGATTCTTAACGCTCGCCAGTCAATTTTATTTCCTATTCGTTTCATAAAGGCCTTGGCTTTAACTGTTGCCTCGGTCCCGTGTTTTTCAAGAAAAGCCTTCCAGTTTATTCTTTTTTGCCCGTCACGAATAACAATCATGTTGGCCCCGAATCTATTTGCCAGTGCTATTTTACCATCTTTAATATATACCTGAACATCACGGGCTATTTTAATAGGGTCTCTGGCCTGAGCCAAACCAACCGAAATAACATTCCTAATTTGTTGCTGATATGCAAGCCCGGTTTTCCACACCCTGGAAGAAAAGGTATATCCGTCTTGCCAAACCCGATTTATAACAGAAGAAATTATATGGTCATTTATTGCGGTATAAACTGCCCGCACACCTACAGCAGAAACTTTATGAATATCAGAATCTTTTAACGCTGATAAAATATATTTGCTGTTTATGTTTGACGTATATTGCACTCCGCGGGAAACAACAGCAGGCGCTTCAGTTTCAATTATCTGTCTTATCTTCTCAGCTCCTATTGATAATTGCTCTTCAATTGCTGTCCACGAATCAATTGTTAAACTATTTTTCCCGGATAATGTTGCAGCCGCTATTTTTTCACTAACAATTTTACCAGCTTCTTTATAAACAGCATGAATAGTTTTCATCCCGGCCCTGGTTAAATAGGGAGCGGCATTTCTTGCTTTTATATATAAATTTGTATACTCAGTTTTTGTCATTTTTATGTATTTCGTTTATATTAACAACGGCTTTTAACAACCTGAGGTCAACCACATTTTCAGACGCTTTTATAATTGCCGGGAGATCTTTATTTAAACAATGGCTGTCATAAAATGGATGTTTCCCATATATAAAAGTATGACTTCTGTTTATTCGTGGGTCAGCAAGCCATAATTCCCGGAGTTCATCGTAATTAATATTTAATTTTTTAGCCAGCCGATACCATTCATTACAAAATGTAACTTTAGTCGCCAGCCATGAATTTTCCATATATTTACACAGTTCAGCAGTCCTTGAATTGGTAGTCAATATTTTTAATTCTCCAGTAAATATTTCTTTATATGCCTCGGCTACAATCGCCGCCATAGATAGCAAGCCACCAAGAATAATAAAATCATAGTCATTATTATTAGCATGTTGAGTACCTCCGTAATATTCTGGTTGAAAAATACACCTATCTTCATATCGCTCAGTAAAGCCAGGCGGTACAGTTGAACGAAGGCAAAGGACTTTGCATTTATCCCAAAATTCATCTATAACCCTTTCAACAATCGAAGTATTACAACTACCATCAGGACTTTTTTCAGTCGGGACACAAATAAAACCGATATCATAATCATGACCAACGGCAATTTTATTTTTAGGCGGGTCATGGACTTCAGCGTTTGGAAAAAGTTTTAACATATTATTACCAACAATTCCATTGCCAATGATAACAATTTTCATTATTCTGTACCATCCGGTAAATCAAACGCTTCATCTCCGTCAAAATCTGACACATCCGCATATGATGAATTTACAAATTGTTTATGTTTAGCCATCCCAGCAATTCCCTTGATATAATCGTCTACTTCCTGTTCTGTAAAACTCGGGTACATTTCTAATAAATATTTATGCATCCATTCTTTACTGACAGCGGCGCTTGACATTAATTTAGAAACCCCTTCAGTAATATTTTTAAATATAATAGACCGTACCTCATCGCTAACGTTGTCAAGATCATTCCAGGTTATTTCTATAGGTGGAGCGGGGCTTTCCATTTTCATAAATCGTATTATTTCTAAACTCTTTTCATAAAGAATTTTATATGGCTCATTTTTATCATCCTGTTTGCGCTGAACAAATTTTATAGCGTTATCCCTGGACTCTTCAACCGATGCATTATTCCCCTCTGTTTTTAATCCCCAAAATATTTCAGGGACTCCAGACGCTTCAACTATTTTCCTAAACTTCTGAACCTTTGCTGCGATATAGCCCTCATGTGCTCGCTCCGGCCAAAGCATCTCTGTCTTTTCTTGCTCATATCTATTAAATAATAAATCAACCGCGCTTATATCTATTTCTGACGCAGAGGTCCAGCCGTTTAGCTTCTCTATATTTTCTAACCATTCATTAGCGTTGCTGCCGCCATATTGGACAAGTTTGGGCTGCCACTTTGCCAACAATTTTGATAATGCTAAATCTATGTCATGGTAATCTTTAATATCAGTAACAATTCTTTCATACTCCGAATGGCCCCGAATCTGTCCAGGGTCTGGATTGTTAGAAAACGGAATCGGGATTACATTAAAAACATTTTTCAACCTAACGCTCCGAAGATTTTGAGGTATTGATACCTCAGTGCCAAAATATTCAATAATTATTTCTTTAGTTGTAAAAGTCCGGCGCCGTTTTATTGTTACTTGTTTATTTAGATCAACAGTCAACAAAATTTCTTCATCGCTAACCAATTTTATAATTTCCCTGGTTTCTAAATCTCGGACAATCCAATTCATTGCATCATCGTCGATTATTTCACAATTTAATTTATTATTTTTTGACGACCAATACGGCCACGCCCAAATAGTCCCATCAGTATGACAAAAAGTATTTATCCCAGGAATCTTTGGAGCATAAAATTTAGTAAGCTCATCTATTTCAGATAATAGGTTTTCATCTTTAGTGTCACAAACCGGGATAGGTAACCCCATAAAATTCACTGGGGTTGCTATCGGAACATATGCCAGGCTCCCGCCTAATTTTGTACCTGGAAATGTGTTATGATATAAACCTCTGGTCAACTCTTTATTGACTGTATAATCATCAGTCCAATCTCTATATAATGGGCGCCTAACTGTTTGAATTGTTACATCGGCCGCCTCTTTTGTTGCTTTAGTTTTAAACCAGTCAAATACACTCATATTATTTCCTCACAAACCAGGTCATATCTCCACCGGTTTCAATTTCTTTATCAAAAGATTCTTTGACGGCCATTATCAATCCAGGAAATCTTTTATCATAATCATGCCCACCAATCCAACCGCCAAGTTTAATTTTAGGGTACCATAGTTCTATATCTTGTTTCACCCCAGCATAACTATGGTCAGCATCAATAAAAACATAATCTAAACTATTGTCAGCTATAAGTTCCGCTGCGTCAACTGATTTCATTTTCATTATTTCACATTGTTTAATCCACGGATTTACTCTAATCAATGTTATATCATAACATCGGTTATACTCTTTTTGATCGACTTTCGAATCTTCAGAGCCGCTTTCGACAAATGATTTATCCCGGTCAATAGCGCTCCAGGGATCAACCATAATATGAATTACATTAGGGCGATGCCTGATAATTTCCCTTGCATTACACCCCTTCCATATCCCAATCTCTGCGCCCCTGATTGGCCTGTTTGATGGTATCCTATTTAGAATTTCGTCCCATCGTCTTAATCCCAACTTGGATTTTACTATAGTTTGTTTTTTCATTTTCTTACACCTATGTACCTAAACCATTTACCATGGTCATTAAATGATATGGTATTAAAATAGCTTTGCAAGAATTCAATCTGGTTCTCTTCACCTTTTCTAATATCCAAAATCAAAACAGTTCTTAAATGGCTCCTAATTATAAAATCATTTTGATATGTTGAAACCGGGTAATGAAACCCACATGATAATAACGATAATATTATATCAGCCGAAGCCGGGATATTTCTAACACCGTTAAGATCATCAAAGTAATAATTTTTTACTCCGTTTGTCTCAAGCAACTCTTTTGCGATATCAAAACTATTATACGCACAATAGCCACCAGGATTAAAACCATAAAATATATTTTGGTCGGTCTTATTAAAATCTGTTAAATATAATTCAGGATCGTTTTTATAATGCTTACTCAAAAATACATCTATCCCGGCAAACCCGGCCCCAACATCCCAAATAGTCTGACATTCATCTGGCAAATGCGGGATCAGTTTATTATATTCGTCAGTTAACTGCCCTATAAAATCACCGTCTGACCGCTGCATTTTTAATATTTTGGATTCGTAAATACATCGTGGAACTATCATAAATACCCCCTGGCTTCATCTGCCAATTTTTCACACTCTGGGAACTTCTTTAAATTCTTGCTAATGTTCCCATCATATTTTGTCCGCTGGTCTCGATTAAATAATTCATTCCTGAGCTGACTTTTAAGATGTACTATTTTTGTATTTCTATCAATTGTTTTCCAGCATGTTTGCTCAGCGTTCCATTCCTGACATAGCAATTCTAATACATTGACATCGGGATTTTTCTTTTTTATACATGCTAATGCATATTGATCTAATCCTGAATATTTATCTAACCCCATTTTTATTTTGTTAATGTTTTTTGAAAACTCCTCAGTAAGGTCGAGCCATTGTTTAATAAACATATTAGATTTTTCAGTAGGCCGATAAAACCAAACCCCAGTATTAAATCTTGCTGTATGGTTTCTAATTGTTACAGCCAAGTCAAAGTCTCTTTCCCAAATACTCTCTATCGAGCCACGGAACATTAAATCTATATCACACACGGCGCATGGTTTTTGTAATTTTAAAACATATTCAACAGCTAACTTAAAACCAATATAAGTATCTTGATGATGATCATAACTCCTACGGTTTATTTTATCGCCCGAGACTATCCTAATATCAACATCCAGCATAAATCGTTTAGCTGAATTTATAAAGATGGTTTTTAAATCCTTATACTCTTTGCGCTCTTCAAAATACGCTGCTATAATAATCATTTATATGTCACATCCCCGCCTAAATATAAAAATGTTGCACAGGAACAGCTCGGCCATGATTTCAATAATTTAAAATTAATACTATTCTTATCCATATATTCTTTTTGACAAATCAATTCAGGGATTTCCGGCCTATGTTGATAATAGTAAAAATCCATTAAAATTACTATCGTCCCCCCCGGGACCCAAAAGGGTGAAAAGGTATTTATTGCATATTTAAATTCTTCCGGCATTTTACAAGCATCATCAACATAAACCGATATCTTCGGACCAGCCCATTTTTGATTTGTAATTTTACCTTTATAGTAGACAATGTTATTAAATTCTTTTAAATACTCTTTAACAAGGGGCAGGGTATCTTGACCATGTTTTATATCAACCCCCTGCATGGCAGCCTTTTTAACTTCATTTCCTTTTGTTTCAAAAATGTCAAAAGTATGTACAGTAGCTTCGGTTTTTGCTAAATGAGAAGTCCCGGCCCCGAGCCAGGCCCCTAATTCTACTATTGCTGTTCCAGGCTTAGCACACATCACCGCTGCTTCTAAATATGGGCCTATTGAATGCGCCCCCATATGTGGAATTTTAATCATCTTATCCGCCTTCTTCTTGCACATTTTGGATGTGGTTTTTTGATTTGTTCAGGAACTTTAGATCTTGATTTATAAACATCTATCCCGGCCATATCATACCATAATTCAAGAGCCTTTTTTTGCGTACCCGATGGGAACCGCCGGAGCCGGATAGACTCCCTAATTGATCCTTTATAATGACAAAAAACGGTATCTTTGTTTATCCGCTGCCAGTCTCCTTCAACAGCGTTCCATTCTATAGTTAAATATTGGTGAACTTTCGCCCCTGATTTACTGCCGTTCTCAATCATATATCCCATGGCTGCTTGATTCATCCCGACATATTTAGATAGATATGGAGCGTGGAAAATCTTGTCTTCATACATTCGTTGATTGACCTCAAGCAATTCTTCATACCATGCTATTGCTTTTTCATTCGGTCGGGCAAACATAATACCGCCGTTATTTGGAGCTTTATAAATTATCTGCCGCCTAGTATACGCCACGTCAAAAGTGATGTCAAAAGCATGTTCTGCAGACCTTAACAGTAACATATCACAGTCAGCAAAAATAACTTTCTTTTTCGTATGCCTCAGAAAGTCAACCCAGAGTTTTAATTTTTCGGTATTATATGTCATGAAATAAGCTTTGTGCCCTATCCGCTCAGGTGCTTCTATCTTGATTTCTTCAAACCCGCACGATGGTTGATACTTGTGAACAGACCTTTTAAAATTAGTTAATAATTCGTCATAATCTTTCCCGCCGGGCTGATTAAATTGCACTGTTACTATTACCATTTGACAATAATATCATAATAAATATCGCATTACAAGGGTATCTACTATTGACAATTTAATGATAATATTATAGTATCAAGTATAAGGAGAGTGAAGATGTTAAGAAATAGAAGAGCCTTAGCTGTAGCGTTACATAATGATGCTATCAATATTAATAATGTAAGCAAAAGTTTAATTAGCGTCATCGCCAGATGGATAAAATCTGGAGACATCAAAAAAGACGGCGAAATTATATCTTTAAAATTGAGTTAGATGAAACAGGAGGATTCAATGAATAATATCCGGTTCTATAATAACAAATATTGGTATAGATATTTATCAGCAGCTACAATGGCTGAACTGATACTAAAAGTAAACAGGTTAAATAAAAACATTACCAATCGTGGGGTTGAATAAATATGATGTCAATGGAAAATGCTTTAACTGTTGCACAAGATAAAATGGATCAAGGGCTTATGTCCCTCAATCAAGCTAATGTTTATATAATACAACTCATGGGCGTCAGAATTATTCATAAGTTAGATAGAGTTACAAGAAACGCTCTTAATGTGGCCGTCAAAGCTGGCGAGCTTGGACATTTAAAAAAAGACGGATTGAAGCCAGAAGCATATTTCCATAAAAACAGCAAATGGCGAGCAATTGAGGTAAGAAATGAATTGGCAAGTGATGCAATAAATAATATAAAAAATGTTTTCTGTGGGGCCAACATCACAGAACGTTAGGAGAAATAAATATGAGTGTGATTTTATCGGTTAGAGGGTTTTACGGGAAAGACAATCCTGAGTTTAAAAAACACTATAATGCAGTCTGTTTTTGCGTAGAGAATGATTTGTCTTTACCGAAAGAAACGTCTGAGTTTTTTAAAAACAAGATTAGTGGCGGCAGCTTAGAAGATCTTGAAAAAGAATATTGGGTGGATAATATAAATAATGGGATAGAAGTTGATATTCAATTGTCAGGGGATCCTTATAGAAAAGAAATAAATGTAAAAAATCTACCTAGTAATTTAGATATTCTTATTGTCGAAATGTCGTAGGCTAAATATAAATTAGGAGTGTATATGAAAAGATGGAAGAATGGAATTGATGAAATGATAGAAAATAAAGCGATAGATGATTTTTTGGACGACATTGTTGCTATTTGTGTAAAACATAACCTGACCATATCCCATGAAGACCATGGCGGTGCGTTTGTGGTTGAGAAGTTTAATTCTAATAATATAAAGTGGATAAAAGACGCTTTTGATAATACATAATTTTTACATCGCCTGGCAGCGAATATAAAAAAGGAGAAATTGAATGATTGAAATTGATGGTGAATTATTTGAAGCCCCAATAAAGAATTTCTTTGACATATATTTTGATTCGTTATCTAGTGACGAAAGAACATATAATGCCATAAAAACAGCAATTGCAACAGTAAGAGCGCTTAACAAAGATATGCCATTTAAAACATATATATTTGAACCTAGTAAACAGAGGTATATCCGGGGCCGGGGGTGAACATAGCTTAAAGGGCCTATATAAAACTATCTTCTCCGAGCTGCTAATGCGTTTATATTATCTTGTGAGATGTTGAAAGAACTATCAGTATAATAACATAGCATGAGCGCATCAAATTTATCTGGTGATTTTTGGAATCTCGCCTTATATTCTTTTTTACTTTCTATTTGCCGCCTCATTTTACTATCATATATATAGCGTCTGCCTGCCATTTGTTTCATTAACTCTTGGTTATTTGGAATATCAGCCTCATCAATAGGAAAAGTGAAAATCATTTCTGTAATAACGTTATGGTATTTATTTTGATCCATGGCCTTCGACCCGAAATTTATTGCATTTACTTTTAACCCTCTATGCCTTAGGTGATCCCTAGCCGATGTCCCGACACCAGTTGTATCAATATTTATCAAGACAGATGGGTTATTATTTATCATCGTAGCCACTTCTCCGGCTATATATTGGCCATCCATTTTTGTTAGTGTTTTATGATCAATAACTTTCAGCCCTCTTCTGATATAAATTTCCGTTTTATCGTTGCCAAAATCTGCGGGGTCAACTCCAACAACCTTCTGCCCTACCGGATTTATTATATTTCTATTCATTGCGGCTCTAATTGCGACCCTTGACATGGCAGCATTTTGCCCCTGCTTCCTTGGCTGCCCTATAAATATATGCTCCCATTCGTCAGGGTCATACTTTTTCCACCAATCCCATTCCTGTTGTAGCTCTGTTTCATCCCACCATGGGTTGTCGATATTCCCTGGTTGTAACTGTAAAATTATAGAATTTTCCGGTGGATTCTGAACAAACAATTCATAGATTGGATCCATTTCCTCTTCTCGATTAAACGTTGCCCAAATTTCAGAGCCCTTTTTCCTGATTGTTGAAGGTAGGTAAATCCATGAATCGTATGAAACTAAGCTTGCTTCATCGATAAAAGCCCTGTCCAGGCCCTCAATCCCTTTTACATTTAGACTCGCTCTTAGGTCTTTTAACCCCCTAAATATAAAAGATGAGCCATTCTTTGTATTAAGGATTCTTTCATCTGTTATTTTCCAGTCAGGGAATTCTAATCTTTTTATAGTATCAGCAATTAACTTATGGCTTGATTCTGATAATGTTTTCTGTATTTCCCGGAAACATCCGGTTTCAATATGTTTTTCATTAGCGGTCTGGACTAGTAGACTTGTTGAGCTCCAGGATTTAGCCCCAGCACCACGACCACCGTATGCAATCTTCCATCTGGCCGGGGATTTCCATGCCTCAAACTTAGGGGCTACAGCTAATAGCTTATCAATATAGCCAATCCGCTGTAAGATATATTCATATGATAGGCCCGCCGGTAGTTGTATTTGCTCAGGTGATTGATTCATATGGGTTATATAATATCATAATAAATGCCGAATTACAATAACTCTTTTTTCAACCCTATTGACATTTTTTTGATAATAATGATATAATAGTCATTACAAGGAGTTTGAATATGAAAATAATTTATGAACCGAAAGGGAAAGCAAGAGAATACAGCGCATTGTCAGCGAATTTGTATACCGGGTGTAACCATGGGTGTAAGTACTGTTATGCTCCTGGGATAGGGAGGGTTAAGAGAGCAGAATATATTTTCCCAATGGCAAGGAAAAATATTGTTAATGAATTCGAGAAAGAGTGTAAAGAATTATTTAATTCAAAAAAGGCTGTCCTTTTCTGTTTTATGACAGATCCTTATAATATAAAAGAAAAAGAATTATTTATTACAAGACAATGCCTGGAAATAGCGCTCCTATATAAAATACCAATAAAAGTATTAACAAAATCAGCTTTAGTATTACGAGATATAGACATCTTTAAAAAGTTTAAAAATCATATCTCTATCGGGGGAACACTTACTTTTTATGATAATAAGAAAAGCAAGGAATGGGAACCTGGGGCCTCTCCTGGAATTGAAAGATTATTAGCACTAAAAACACTCCATGAAAACAATATCAAAACATGGGCTTCTTTTGAACCAGTAATTGAACCAAAAGAAAGTTTAACATTATTAGAAAAATCACTATCATATATCGATTATTTTAAGATAGGCAAAATTAATAACTTTATGGGGATTGATAAAACTATTAATTGGTCTGCTTTTCTCAAAAACGCCATAGGAATACTTAGGGCGAACAATAAAGAGTTTTACATAAAAAAAGACCTTCGAGACTCTGCTCCAGATATAAAGCTAAACAATAATGAAAAGGATATGGATTTATTTACAGTTGATCAATTTTAATGATCTCATATACGCCATAGATAACGCCCCCACTTTTCTTTCTACTAAACCCAAGTTCCTTATATGAGAACCCATTTGTATTTGTTACTTTATCTATAAATGATTTGAAAATATTTGGGAAATTATAGTAATCGTCTTCAGTAGCCTGGACCATTTTGTTATTTCTAATCATATATGTTTCATTAAAGTTTATTTTTCCCAGAAACCTTAAATTTAATCCTTGCCCATCTGTAATCGCTATAATAAATTTATCTTTTTTCACATCTTTTATTACTCTAAAAAATTCTTGTATTTCCTTTGCCGGGCATCCTTCATCATCAAAATCTATATAATTAAAATCAAGATGTTCCATTAGCTTTGTCTTTATAAAATCGATTGCTTTTAAATTATAATCATGTTTTATATTATCAAATCTCTGATAATCATTTGTTACCACAGTTTCAAACTGGCGATTATACCAATAAGTTAGAATTCCACGGCCAGCGTATAATTCAATACATTTCGTTTTAATCGCTCTAGAAATTGCTTCAATTCTATATGCCAATTTATACCCATCAACATCAGGTGATCTTTCGTCATTATATGCACCACCTCTTGATGCTTCTGTAATAGACTCTGGTTCATCAAATACTATCTCATGATCAACAAGCCGCAACAATTCTGCGGTGCCATCATCTAATTGATCAATCCATTCCTGAAGCTCGGTTTGATCAAATTCCCCAAACTGACTTGTGATAGCAAGGAGCATTTTTTTCGCCTCAGCTTCATCTTCAGCATGGATATAATCAACTGGCAGTAATGGAATATCATACCCATCTTGCCGTAGACCAATTAAAGCAGCAAGCCTTTGATGCCCATCCAAAAGTAAATTATCGCCTTTATTATCCCACACAAATAATGGGGCAATAAACCCAAGCTTTAAAATATTTTTTTTCAGCTTATCAAGATTGGCTTTCGATAGTTTTTTTAAAGCCCCTTGGAACTCTAAAATTAAATCAATTGGTAGCGTGGTCAGCCCCGAACATTTAATCTGGATCTTTTTCACTTTCAATTTCCTTAATCAATTCCTTATTATCCTCAAGTAACCTTTTAATAGTGTCCTTTTTTAATTGGTCACGCTCTTCTTTTGTGAGGTTCTTTATTTCCAAATCAATGTTAGTGTTTTCGTTTCTGCTAACAATTTCCTGCTGCGGCATCCCGAACCCATAGTTAGTCAACCATTTAGCCGTGTCTATTTTACTTTTAGCCCAGTCAGCAATCAAGGGTTTTAGAAATAACTTAACTATAAATGGAGTTTTAGTGTCAAGCAGTTTTTCTTTTGCCTGTTCAACGTTTTTAATCTCAGTCAATATACCTCCCAGTATAATTCTTATATCCTGAGTGCTGACGTTGTGATCTTTTATATATTGCTTTAAATGGCTCGGCTTTCTACCGTTCCGCTTTGGTTGATATGTTGAGCTGAACATTTTCCCACTTTCAGAACCCATTTTGCCTCGTTTCCTCCTCGTTTTTCATTTACCTGCCGCCTGGTTTATTATACCACACTTTTCAACCCTTTGATAATCTCTTTTAAATTAGTATTTAATGCTACCCCGTTTTTGTCAATGTAGTTATTATCAACACAAGCTTTAAATATCTTATCATATATTTGGGTAGTAAATAAAAATGTTTCCTTGCCCTTTTTATATCTGTTTTTCATCCAGGCAAGATATTGGGTTTTATCAACTATTTTTTCACTTCGTTTGTTTATTACCGGATAAAATGAGGCGTTTACAAATTTCTCTATGTATGCCCCATAATTATATTTTTTCTTTACTTTTTTAGGCGGCTTTATAGGTTCAGGAATTTTGACAGGTTTTGGGGTTAATAGTATTATTCCTATCGGGGCCATAACCGCTATAAATGTTGACAAAATTGTTTGGAGTATAAACTTTAACCACCCCTGATTGATATGAAATAGGTTGCCATAGAATTTATATATATTTGTTTTATCATCTACTTCTATTTCTATGTGCTGAGTTTGTGACAAGCGCAATTCTTTTATTCTATCCTGTAAAGCAATTTTCTGTAATTTCAATTCATCCTGCCGAGCTTCCTGGTTGTCTAACTCGTCCCGATATTTATTAGCCCAATAAGTATTTTCGAGAGTATTTAAAGACATGTTTTTTTCTATCTCTAAATTTATTATCTTTATATCTGCTTGGATTTCATCTATTTCGGATTGAATGTTCAATTGCTGAACGTTATCAATTGCCTTTTCCTGTTCAATTATTCCCAATGAAAAACTTTGACCGCTTGACGTTGTAATTATACTAAATAATGCTAATGGAATTAATATGGCCCAGGAAATACGCCTTTTATAGTATGCTGATAAAATTGTTAACATTGCTGTTAATGAAATAGCAATAATTAAAGATATAATTATATTAACGCCATCTTGGTTGAAACGGAAATAATAATAATATATTTCTAAGATGCTCCCTAGTATAATCAGGATAAACGGGTAAAGTTTTTTCATTTTTCTTTTGATAATCTCTTTAGCGCCAATAGTCTGGCTGTTTTCATAATTCTTTTCTTTACCGCTTTTTGTTCATCCCAGAATTTTCCACCTGATTTTATAAATGCATCATATGCTTTTTTATATTTATCCGGGACAAACCCATTTTTTTCCTTGTACTCTATTAGCCGTTGAAGGAATGCTTTTGACAGGTTCATTTTTATAGCCAAGGTTTCATACTCTTCAATTATTAGTTTTTTTAATTTAGTCATAGCGCCCCAAACTTTTTTTGAGCTTTTTCGAGTTTAGCAGCGCGCCACACATTTTCGCTTTCTTCATATGAAACATTTAAAATCTTGGCTAATTTTAGAATAGTTTTTAATTTAGTCCGCCCCGGATCAGTTACCGCCCTGAAAGTTGCAGCCTCTCCCACTTTTGCGGCAATAGCAAGTTGCAGATATGTTATTTCTTTTACTTTTATTGATTTGCACCTTGGGCAAACTTCAGCCCTCTGGAATATAGCGCCACAGGTAGCGCAGCGGTAAATTTCCTTTTTTGCTTTCTCCAAACTGTTCACTTTTTCGACTCCTGAGTAATTATAGTTTTTTGCTATAATCTTGTCAATAACATAGGCCCATATTCTACCCACACTCATAGTAATTGCCTATAAATGTATATTCATACTACCTACATATAGCGTCGCCTTAAAAGCCCAATATACGCTTATATTATTTGTTACTATATATAGACTTAGCTAATCATTACAATTACGCTATACTATTATCGGCCCACCTACGCTATATATAGCGTATTTATAACATTTATTATTGTTATTAGTCTACTACTTCCCCGCTCTTTCCTTTGCCTTATGCCCTATATGATAAAACCCGCAATATTTACACAGATAGACATTTAACCCGTCGCAAATATTACCCCTTTTTTTAATTTGTTTTATCCGTTTAGTAGCCATTTTTATTGACGTGTATTTTTTCTTCTTTTCGCAATGGTTCCACCGAAATACTTCTTCAGTCATTTTATTAATCCTATTATCGTCGCAATAATTAAACCGGCTAAAATTATAAAACCGTCAATAATTTTGTTATTCAATTTTTTGTTTTTCATATTAGTTTATCTATGTCTTTTACTTTATCCCATAGGTCATCTAATGTTTTGTCAGTATAACATCTGATACTTAATCCAGGAACACCATCAAACCCTTGTTGAAGAAACCCAACATCTTTTATCTCCTTTGCTAATTCTACTAATAATTCAAATTTTCTTAAACAGGCTATTTCCTTATTGATTTTTAATAGATTTAAAGAATCGCTTAATTCCCACTCAAGATATAACGTTAATTTATTCATCTTTTCACGCCACTTCTCAATTGTAAATTTAGGACCAGGATAACGAGCGTACAAATAACAAGAGAATTTAGAGTTTTTATCATCCCATATCGCATATGCTTTAGTTGCGCCGAGATGGGGACTATGTTCCATTGCTAATAATTTAAACGGCCCACGCCAGCAATCATCTTCATCATCCTTTACCTCAATATACACATCCTCTTTCACTACTCCAACATAAGTTTTTAAATCAATTTGGTTTTTCATCTTTGC